>Ga0080064_1004878_pt1 | contig 16469 bp, 19 predicted proteins | sample Subgrocontami54m_FD_69260 | JGI IMG/M metagenome (GOLD analysis project Ga0080064, IMG submission 69260) | Subsurface groundwater microbial communities from S. Glens Falls, New York, USA - GMW46 contaminated, 5.4 m (SPADES assembly) (version 2) ...
ACGACGTTCTTCACCGCCGGCTTCTGCTGCCGCGCGTCCAGCCGCCCCGCCCCCGGGTTTTGCGCGTAACCCCGCCCCGACGCTCCAACGGCACGCGCCAGCAGCTCAGTGTTGTGACCCCCACCGGCAGAAATGTCCAGCACCTGCATGCCCGGCCGCACGCCGTAAAAGGCGAGCAGTTCCACCGGCTTGCGGCGCGCATCGGTCACGCGGTCGGCTTCGCTGCGGTCCGGACTCGCCACCAGCGCCTGGAAATCCGGCGCTGGAAGATCAGTCGCGCATCCCCCACAAAGCACGGCCAGCAAGGTCGCCGCGAGCCAGTTTCCGGTATTCGTCGTCATCATGCCCTCTGATTTTCCTGTTTATCGCGGCAGCTTGTCCTTGCATTCCTGAAACACTTCGAGTGGCGAGCGGATGCTCTTGTAAGCTATTTCCACCACACCCTTGATGCGATCGAGATCGTCCGCGGTAAATTTCTTGCTCAATTCCAGTTTATCGGCCTCGGCCAGCACCATTTGCAGCGAGTTGCCCTGATCGCGCAACTGCTGCGCCGCAAACGCGATGTCGGCAAACTGCTCGCACGTTACTGCTGCGCCAGCGGCGCCATGATACCCAAGCGCCAGTAACAATACCAGTGAGTCGACTTTCACCGAATCGCTAGCCTTGCTCATCGAGCCCGACTTCGGCCCGCCAGTCCTTGCTCTTGAATATGAGCGGCTTCAGCGCGAGCAGTATCAGCACGCCGGCGATGACGAACATCGTGACCGCGATCGGACGCTGGACAAAGATCCCGAAGCTGCCGCCCGACATCGCGAGCGACTGGCGCACCGATAGCTCCAGCATCGGCGCGATTACCAGACCGAGCGCGATCGGCGCCAGATCGTAGCCGAATTTGCGCAGCAAGTAACCAAGCCCGCCCATGCCGAGCATGATCCAGACGTCGACCACGCTGCTGGCCACCGAGTACACGCCCAGAATGCAAAAGCACAGGATCGCGGGGTAGAGATATGAATAGGGGATCCGCAGCAGATTGACGAACACGCCGACCATCGGCAGGTTCAAAATCAGCAGCACCACGTTGCCGACGTACATGCTGGCGACGAAACCCCAGAACAGTTGGGGCTGCTCCACGATCAGCATCGGTCCCGGCGAGATGCCGTGCACCATGATCGCGGCCAGCATCACCGCGGTAACCGGACCGGTTGGAATGCCGAGCGCAAGCATCGGCACGAAAGCGCCGGTCGCCGCAGCATTATTGGCCGATTCGGGGCCCGCCACGCCCTCGATCGCGCCATTGCCAAAACGCTCAGGGTGCGCCGATATCCTGCGTTCGATGCCATACGACACGAACGACGAGATGATGTGCGCCGATCCGGGGATGATGCCGATCAGGAAACCGATCACACTCCCGCGCGTAATCGGCCCGACCGACAGCCGCAGATCTTCGCGCGATGGCACCAGCTGGCGCAGCGTCGGTTTTTGCACCGGCGGGGGCGTCGCCTGCCCGGCGGTCAGCAGGATCTCCGACAGCCCGAACAGTCCGACTGCAACCGGCACGATGCCGATGCCGTCGCTCAATTCGATCACGCCGTAGCTGAAGCGCGTGTAACCGCTCATCGCGTCGATGCCGATCATGCCGAACAGCAGGCCGACCACCGCCATCGCCAGCGTCTTCACCATCGAGCCGCCGCTCATGTACGACAGCACCAGCAGCCCCATTACCAGCAACGCGGTGTATTCGGGCGGCCCGAAGCGCAGCGCGAATGACGCCAGCGTCGGCGCGAGGAACATCAGCGCGATCACCGACAGCGTGCCGGCGATGAACGAACCGATGGCCGCGATCGCGAGCGCCGGCCCCGCGCGCCCGCGCTGCGTCATCGCGTAGCCGTCGACGCAGGTCATGACGGAGGCCGCTTCGCCCGGGATGCGCATCAGGATCGAAGTCGTCGAGCCGCCATACATCGCGCCGTAGTAAACGCCGGCGAGCAGCACGATCGCGATGATCGGATTCAGGCCGAAGGTCGCGGGCAGCAGCAGGCTGATGCCGGCGAGCGGTCCCAATCCGGGCAACATGCCGACCAGCGTGCCGATCACGCAGCCGGCAAACGCATACGCGAGCACCGTCGGCGTCAGCGCCACCGAGAAGCCCAGCATCAGATTGCTGAAGACCCCTTCCATCACAGGCCCCACGGTCCGCGCGGCAACTGGACTCGGAGCAGCGTCGCGAAAACGTAATAGGAAATGAACGCGAAGCCGAGCGCCACCAGCAGAGTTGGCAGCGGCCGCTTACGCTCGACCACGCCGAGCATGAATACCAGCAGCGCGACCATCGTGAGGCGATAGCCGATGTGCTCGAGCGCGTACGCGGCAATGCCGCACGTAATCAGCAGCACGATGGCGCGCCTGCCCTCGGTCCAGTCGATTGTATTGACCAGCGGTGAAGCCCCGCCGCGCAGCACGACGAGCAGCCCGAAGGCACCGAGCGCGAACGCGAGCACGAGCGGCATGTAGCCCGGTCCCGGCGTGGACAGCGAGCCGAACGGGTAGGCGCGGTTCTCCCATGCCACCAGCAGCGCGATTGCGACGAACACGGCGCCCGAAATGCGATCGCTGTGCAGGCCGCGTGACGCGCCGCCGGCGCTGGGTTCGCTCATCGTTATTTCTGCGCTTCGACCTTGCCGACGACTTTCACCAGCGCCGCGAGCCGCTTGCCGTCGGCTTCCCAGTACCTGGCGAAGTCAGGCGCATCCATGTACTGGATCGGCGAATTGACGTTGGCCATGGTCTTCTTGAAATCCGGTTCCTCGACCGTTCTGCGCGCCGCGTCGCGCAGCACCTTCATCACCGGGTCTGGCGTGCCCCTGGGCGCAAATATCCCGGCCCAGATGTAGTACTCGATGTCGTAGCCGAGTTCCTTGAAGGTGGGTATTTCGGGAAACGCCTCGTGACGCTTGGCGCCCCAGCCTACGATCGGGCGCATTTTCCCCGCTTTGACGTGGCCGCTGATCGCCGCCGGACCGCCCGCGGTCATTTCGACGTGCCCGCCGAGCAGCGCGGTGATCGCCGGGCCGCCGCCGTTGGTTGGCACGTGACGCATTTTCAGCTTGGCGGCGTGCAGAAACATTTCCATCGGCATGTGCAGCGCGCCGTAAATGCCCGACGACGAAAACGACATTTGCCCCGGTTTCGAACGCGCCAGCGCCACCAGTTCCTTCAACGACTTCACCGGCAGCGACGGGTGCACAACCAGGATGGTGGGATCGGCCGAAATCAGCGCAATCGGCATGAATTGATCGAGCGAGTACGCCGGCTTGCGGCCGAACAGCGCATCGGCGGCGGGAATGACCGTGATGCTGGATAGCGCCATCAGTATCGTGTAGCCGTCGGGCTTGGCGTTGGCGACCGCCGCGTTGCCGACCGCGCCGCCCGCGCCGGGCCGATTGGCCACCACGACAGGCTGCTTGAGCAACTTCTCCATGGCAGCCGCGGTGGGACGTCCGGTGATATCCGCGACCCCGCCGGGCGGAAACGGCACGATCATGGTGATCGGGCGCGACGGATAGGCGTCCTGCGCGAGCGCAGAAGCAGCGGTAAGCGCAAACAATGCGGCAAACAGGCAGCGTTTCATATCTCCTCCGGGCTTTATCAATGTGATCGTGGTTGCAATTCTACCCGTTTACGCAACGGGATTTTCGAGCGTGCCGATCGGCTCGATCGTGATCGCGACGCGATCGCCTTTCTGCAGGTACTTCGGCGGATTGAAACCGATGCCGACGCCGACGCAGGTGCCGGTCGCGAGCAGGTCGCCGGGTTCAAGCGTCATCACGCGCGACAGCGTTTCAATCAGCGTCGGAATGTCGAATATCAGCTCGCTCACCATTGCGTCCTGGCGCACTTCGCCGTTGACCCGGGTGATCAGATGCAGCTTGGTCACGTCGGGCACTTCGTCGGCGGTGACGATGCACGGTCCCATCGGGCAGTAACCGTCGAGGCTCTTGCCGAGAAACCACTGCCGGTGCTTGTTCTGCAGTGTACGCGCGGTGGCATCGTTGATGATGGTGTAGCCGTAGACGTGGTCAAAAGCGTCCCGCTTGGCGATGCCGCGCCCGCCGGGGCCAATCACCACCGTCAACTCACCCTCGTAATCGGTGGAATGGGTGTAATCGAGATAACTCGGGATCGGCTCGCCGCTCGCGATCACCGAGTTCGGCCATTTGGTGAACATGATAGGCAACTCGGGAATCGGGTCCTTGCCGGCGCTCGCGTCGACGCCGCTGTTATGAAATTCGCGCGCATGATCGTAATAGTTCTTGCCCACGCACAAAATATTTTTCGCGGGGCGCGGGATCGGCGCGTGCAGCCTGACGCTCGCGAACGGCAGCCGGCCCGCGCCGCTTTTGACTGCAGCGCGCGCGCGCTTCAGTCCATTCTTGCCGAGCGCGATGAAAGCCGTCATGTCTTTCGGCAAGCGTGTGGTCGCCACAAGATCGACAATGGTGCCGGACGCGGCATCGTGCACGCCGATGCGCATGCCGCTGGGATCGGAAAACGTAACCAATCTCATAAACGTGGCCCGTGGTCAGTCGACTTTGATTCCGGCGCCCTTGATGACCTTCGCCCACTTGGCGATGTCGGCGTTCAGGTATTTCTCGAAGTCGCCCACCGTCATCGTCATCGGTTCCGCGCCCTGCGCGTTCCAGGCCGTCTTCACGTCAGGCCGCGCGAGCACCTTGCCAACCTCGGCGTTGAGCCGGTCGATCACCGGCTTGGGCGTTCCTTTCGGCGCCATGAGCCCGATCCAGATCGTCGACTCGTAGCCTTTCACGCCCGCCTCCGCTATCGTCGGCACCTCAGGCATGACCGTCGAGCGCTTCGCGCCGCTGGTCCCCAGCGCTCTCACCCGGCCCGCCTTCGCCATCTGGGCCATTACGGTGATCGCGTCCAGCATCATCTCGACCTGCCCGCTCATCACGCTGGTGCGCGCTTCGCCGCTGCCCTTGTGGGGGACGTGCACGATATCGACGCCCGCCAGCGCCTTGAACAGCTCACCGGCCATGTGATACGGCGTGCCCGTTCCGGACGACGCATAGTTGAGGCCGCGCGGTTTTGATTTCGCGAGCTGCACCAGCTCCTTCACCGATTTTACCGGCAGTGACGGATGCACGACCAGCAGCAGGTCGGAGTAGTTGACCGGCGCGACCGGGAGAAAATCCTTCATCAGGGTGAATGGCTTCTTCGAGACGAGCGTCTCGTTCACGGTATGGGTGTTGGACATCATGAGCAGCGTGTAGCCGTCGGGCGGCGACTTTGCCACCAGATCGGTGCCGATGATGGAACCCGCGCCAGGGCGGTCGTCAACGACGAACGACTGGCCGAGGGATTCCTGCAGCCGCTGGCCGAGAAAGCGGGCGTAGATGTCGGCCGGTCCGCCGGCGCCGAACGGCACAATGATGCGCACCGGCTTGCTGGGATACTGCTGCGACCACGCGGCCTGCCAGGGCATACTGCAAACGACCACCGCCAACAGGCACAGGGCGCGCTTTGTGAACTGAGTCATGACATTCTCCTCTTCGCTGGAAATCGCGAAACTCCTGCGTTCGCGTTGCCGCAAGTATCCTTGGCCCCGCGTGGTTCGTCAATCCGGGCGTCGCCCGGTTACCGCATTGTTCGTGCAGGTCTGCCCGGAATACCGAGTATGCTAGACTTTCTTCCAAGAGCGCCTGACATAAACAAGTATGCGATTTTTATGAAAACAACTCCTGTCAAGACCCGCCTGGGATTTGCGCTGACGTTGGGCCTCGCGCTGGCCATTCCCGCCGCCAACGCACAGATCGTGTCTTCAATCGAGAGTCCGGCGCAGGTCAGTATTATCGGCCTCGGGATGGGCGCGGCGCCGGACTACATGGGATCCGCATCCGCCAGGAGAGGCGCGGTCCCGGTATTTCGTTACCAGTTCTACGATGGGACCTATGTTCTGCTCCTCGGTACGCGGGCGTCGTTCAATTTGAGCAGCGACGAAAACTGGCGTTTCGGGCCGATGGTCAACTACCGTTTTGGCCGCGGCAGCTCGGTCGAAGATCCCGTAGTCAAGCGAATGGTCGGCGTCAACGGCGCAGCCGAAACCGGCGTATTCCTTGCCTACAGCACCACGCTGGGCGAGAAGAATACCAGCAAGATTGATTTGTCGGGCAACATCGCCGGCGGCAACAACGGCGCCGTTGCCAATCTGCGCATGACCTACCGGCTGCAGTTAAGCCAGGCGAATCAGATCAGTATCGGTGTCGGCACGACCCTCGCCAACGAGAACTGGATGCAGACCTATTTCGGCGTCACCCAGGCGTCGGACATCGCGCTTTATCCGAGCCTCGCCGGCCGGCCGTTTAACGCGGGCAGCGGAGTGAAGGGAGTCAACGTCACGTTGGGTCTGACGCAGGCGCTGAGCAAGAACTGGCTGATGTCGTTCGGTTTCCGGTACGAGAAGCTCATGAACGCCGCCAAGGACAGCCCGATCACCGCTGAGCGCGGCAAATCCAACCAGTGGATGAATGCCGTCGTCCTGTCCTACGTCTTTTAGGCGAGGCTCATTTTTCTGTTTCTGTTTCTGTTTCTGATTCTGATTCAGCCGGCAGCGGGGTAGCTTCGATCGCGTTCGCAGGGTCGCCCAGGGGGAAAGCCTCCGTGACCGGCGTCGCCGATGGCAGCACCTGTTTTCGGCCCGGGCGGCAACCGATACGCTCCCACTTGTTTTTTGCTTTGGCCTCGGCAATGGTTTGCCACTGCATATTGGCCGGATCCTCCGCGCCACCGCATACGGGCGGAATGATGCGGTCGATCACGTAACCCTTGCATGCTCCCCGCGTCAGTCCGGTCGCCGGGCAGGGATGCGCTGCTCTGAACTCCGCTTCCGCCGCATGGCTGCGCTGCACGTCCGCCGCGGCAGCAGAAGAAGGTACAAGTGTCGCGGCCAATGTCAGAATAATCCGGGCGAGCCCGTCAATGCATGGACTCATGTTCGCATTTACGCATAATGCACCGCCAGCCAGATCGTCGGCACCTCCGGATGGGTCCACTCGACCCGATGGCGACGGTGAGGCGCGATGTCGATGACATCCCCGGGTTTCAGCCAGCACGGTGCAGTCTCGCCTTCGAAGGCGAGCCGCGCTTCGCCCTGCAACACCACGAGCCATTCGCCTTCGGGCTGGTCGTACCAGAACTGCGGCGGGCTTGCCTGCCCATGGGAAACTATCCTTTCAATTCTCAGCCCGGGGCGCGACAGTAGTTCGACGAACTGTTCGGCGGCGGTCCCGGCAGGCAAATCGCCAAACAGATTGGTCAGCTTTGCCACCTTGAGTCAGCCCGGGCAATAGCCGGCGCGCCGAATCGACGGTGCCAGTTGCAAAAACGGCATAGGATTTCCTCCCGGTGCTTGCCGCAGCATTTTTTGATTCAGCGGTATAGGATACCCGTAAAATGGCGCAGGAGACATTTCCATGAGCATCACCGTCTGTCCGGTAACTCCGGATTTTGCCGCCGAAGTCGGAGACGTCGATTTGTCGCAACCGCTCGCCGCCGCCGATCTGGACGCAATCCAGACAGCGTTCTGGAAGTACGCGGTGCTGGTTTTCCCGGGGCAGGATCTGACACCCGGGCAGCACCTGGCGTTCGCGGCAAAATTCGGTCCTGTGGAAACCGAGCGCACGCTCGACCCGAAAGCGACTCCGAGCCGGCTCAGCGGAGAGTTTGCCGATATTTCGAATCTCGCCGCGGACGGCAACATCTGGGGTGAGAACAGCCGGCAGCGCATGTACAAAGCCGGCAACAAGCTCTGGCATACGGACAGTTCCTTCAAGCGTCTCCCCAGCCTGTGCTCGTTGCTGTATTCCCGCCGCATCGCACCGCTCGGCGGACACACGGAATTCGCCGACCAGCGCGCCGCCTACGATGCGCTGCCGGATGCGACCCGCGAAAAACTGCGTGGGCTGGTCGCCGAGCACTGGATCGCCACTTCGCGCCGCCGCAGCGGATTCACGGATTTTACCGAGCAGGAAATGCAGCGGCTGCCGCCCGTGCCGCAGGTTCTGGTACGCACCCTCCCGCAAAACGGCAGGAAGTCACTGTACGTCGCGTCTCATGCGGGACGTATTTTCGGCATGCCGGACGACGCGGGCCGCGCCCTCATCGACGAGTTGATCGCGCACGTGACGCAACGCCAGTTCGTCTACACCCACCGCTGGCGGCCCAACGAGCTGGTCATGTGGGACAACCGCTGCACCCTGCACCGGGGCACCGATTACGATGATCTGAAATGGGTTCGCGACATGCAGCGCGTGACGATCAGCGATGTCGCGAACTCCTGCGAACAGGAAGGTGTTGCGGCAACCGCTTAGCGCTGCAAGCGCTCGATGGAAACGTGAAAGCTGGCTACTTCGACAGCTTGTCGCCGTCTGGCGGCGCCTCAACCTCGAACGCATTGGCGATCCCCGCCACGACCCCGTAGAAATTGATGGCTGTAGTCAGCTCGACCATCCACTGCGCGCCGTAGCGGTTCTTGAGCGCGGCGAAGGTCGCCTCGTCAACGCGGTTCGTGCGCAGCAGTTGCCGGGTGTAGGTCACGATCTCCCGTTCGTCCGCGGCGAGCTTGCCCGGATCGCCCTTCGCTCGTATCAGGTCGATGACTTCCTCGCCGATGCCATTGCGGCGCGCGTGGGCGACCTGGGCCGCCCATACATATTCCGCCTCGCGTTCGCGTACGGCAGTCAGAATGGCAACCAGGCGCAGCTTCGCGTCGATGATGCACTCGTCGCGGAAGAAAGTGACCAGGGATATCAACCGCTCCGCCAGCACCGGGCTGTGAAGCAACATGGTGAACGGACCCGGAATGCTGCCGAATACTTTCACGACCGCGTCGGCGGCGGCGTGATGTCCGGCGGGCAGATCGGACTTGGCGGTGATCGGGGTGATGCGCGGCATGATGATCTCCTCAGCGTGGCGGCGAATGATGCGTTCGATGCACGAAGCGGGTCAAACGCAGGAAGATGGGCGACAATATAACGCACGGAGGAGAAAAATGGCAGAACGTAATAACTTCACATGGCAGTTCAAGCTCGCGGCCGCAGTCGCGCTGCTCCCGCTGCTCACCGCCTGCGCGGGTCCCGCGCCCGATGTCCGCGCGCCGCTGGAGGTCAAGCTGCTCGCGTTCAACGATTTCCACGGCTATCTGACGCCCCCGGTCAGCGGCGTGCGGCAGATCGCGCCCGACCCGGCGGGCGTCAGAACAATGATTCCCGCTGGCGGCATCGAACATCTGGCCACTTTGGTGACGACGCTGCGCGCGAAGAACCCGCGCTCAGCACTCGTGTCGGCCGGCGATCTCGTCGGCGCGTCACCGCTGATTTCCAGTTTCTTTGACGACGAGCCCACCGTCCAGGCGATGAACCGGATCGGGCTCGACTTCAACGGCGTCGGCAATCACGAATTCGACCATGGCAGCGCCGAGCTGCAGCGGTTGAAAAATGGGGGTTGCGCGGCAGGCGGGTGCAAGTCGGGCACGGCATTCGAGGGCGCGCGGTTCGGAATTCTGGCGGCCAACGTCGTGGTGCGCGAAACCGCCAAGCCGTTGCTGCCGGCCTATGGCATCAAGACTTTCGGCGATATCAGAATCGCGTTCGTGGGCGCAACCCTGAAAGGGACCCCGGCGCTCGTGCCGGGCGAAGGCGTAGCGGGTCTCGACTTCATCGACGAGGCTGATGCGGTCAACCGGCTGGTTCCCGAGTTGAAGGCGCAAGGCATTGAAACCATCGTCGTGCTGCTGCACCAGGGCGGCGCCCAGCGCGGCGGTGATTACAACTCCTGCGTGGGATTTTCGGGGCCGGTCGTCGACATCGCGCGGCGCCTTGATCCGGCCGTCGACGTGATCGTCAGCGGGCACACCCATCAGTCCTACGTCTGCGAGCTGCACGGCAAGCTGGTCACGAGCGCCGGCTCTTACGGGCGCCTGCTGACCGAAATCGATTTGTTGATAGATCCGAAATCCCGCGACGTAAAAGCTGCGCGCGCGGTCAACCACGTGGTCGCGACCGCTCTGCCCAAAGACCCCGCAATGACTGAAATCGTCAGCCGGCATGCGGCGCTGGCCGCGTCTCTCGAAAACCGCGTCGTCGGTCGTATCAGCGCACCGATTTCAGCGCTGGCAGACGAGAACGGCGAGTCGGAGTTGGGAAGACTGATCGCGGATGCACAACTGGCGGCAACCGTTGCCAACGGCGCCGTCATCGCGTTCATGAATCCCGGCGGCGTCCGCGCGCCGCTGCCATACAAGGCAGGCGGCGAAATCACCTATGGCGAGCTTTTCTCCGTGCACCCCTTCGGCAATATGCTCGTGACCCTGACGCTCACCGGCGAGCAGATCGTGCAGATTCTCGAACAGCAGTGGCAAAGGGAGAGGCCGCGGCCGCTGCACGTTTCGAAGGGATTCAGCTATGCATGGAACGGCAACGCGCAACCGGGCCAGCGCGTGGTTCCCGGCTCCGTGACGCTGAACGGCAAGCCTCTCGACCGCGCGGCCAGCTACCGCGTAACCGTCAATAACTTCCTCGCGGATGGCGGCGACGGCTTCCCCATGTTCGCGCAGGGTGAAGAGCGGGTCGTCGGCCACACCGATATCGAAGCCATGATCGATTACTTCCGCACGCACAGCCCGCTAAACCACGACAGTCGCGCGCGCGTGCGGCGCGTCGAATAGTGCTGCCCCCCGCAGAGCAGGCGGCGCGCCAGCGCTACAATTCCGCTAAATGATGTGCCGGCGCTTTTCGCGCACGAGGTCCTCGAGGCGCCGGATGATGTTGTCGAGACCGGTAATGTTCGGATTCACGTCCAGGGAACGCCGGAAGTATTCGATCGACTTTTCGTAATCTTCCAGGTGAATATAGATCTGCCCGTAGCCCGACAGCGCGCCGAAATGCTGCGGATTTCGCTTCATCACCTCGTCGCAGTCGGCAAGCGATTTGCGCATGTCGCCGGCTAGAAACCAGGCAGTTGCGCGCTTGTTCCAGCCCTCCGCGAAGGAAGGTTTGCCCTCGATCACGCGGCTGAAGGTCTCGATCGCCTGCGCGTAGCGGCCTGCTTCCATGTGCTCGACGCCGGCAGCGAGCATCCTGTCGACCTCGGCGTCGCCCGAGCGGCTCCACACGCGCCAGACGGCTGCTTCGGCCAGCCCACGCACGTAAGGATCCGGGTCCGAGAGGAGCTTTACCAGCAACGGCCCGTCGGCGGCAAGTCCGGTGCGCCCGATATAACCGATACCGGCTGCACGATAGCGGACATCGGGATGCTCGAGCGCACTGAGCGCCGAGGCCCGCGTTGTTATTTCCGGGATCTCCGATTGCGCAGAGGCGCCCGGCGCGACGAAGGCAGCGAGCAGCAGCGCGAACACTTGTGGAATCATTGGCTGGATCCAATCACCCCGCGACCGCGGCGATGGGATCAGTGTAACCCAATCGGTGGAGTAAACTAAGAGGACATTGAGTCGGATCGCGTTTTTGAGGAGACGATTATGACTACGTCGCCGATGATTCCACGGCCCCGCAACGTATTCGCGCGGTATCACGCACACGTGTACTTTGGCGGGAAGTCAACTGAGCAGGCGCGGGAACTGTGCCAGACCGCCACGAAATTATTCGGCGTGGCAATGGGTCGGGTGCATCAGAAACTCGTCGGCCCCCATCCGCATTGGAGTTGTCAGCTCGCATTCGATTCGACGCAGTTCGACAAGCTGATTCCGTGGCTCGACGAGCATCGCAGTGGACTGAACATTCTGGTCCACGGCGTTACCGGCAACGACTGGGAGGATCACACCGCAAATGCATCCTGGCTGGGCGAGCCGGCTACGCTGAATCTCTCGGTATTTGGAGGATAGCGGCCGGTTCCGCGCGGCGCTACCCGCTGACCGCCCCCCGACAGGCCTGCTTGCCTTAGTGGCCTGATTCCAACGCGCTATCCGCGATTCGCCGCCGCGCGGCGAGATATTCCGCTTCCAGACGATCCACCAGCTCCGCGACGGTCGGCACATCGTCGATATTGCCCACGCCCTGCCCCGCGCCCCAGATTTCCTTCCACGTTTTCGGACGCTCTTCGCGGCTGCGATATAGTCCCAGCGCTTCATTCGCCGGCAGGTTGTCGGGATCCAGCCCCGCATTGCGGATGCTGCCCGCAAGGTAGCTGCCGTGCACGCCCGAAAAAAACGGCGTGTAAACAATATCCCCCGAGCTGGAATCGACGATCATCTGTTTGTAGTGCTCCACCGCCATCGATTCTTTGGTTGCAATGAAACGCGTGCCCAGGTACGCAAGATCGCATCCCATCGCCTCCGCCGCGAGTACGCCCGCACCGTTGGTGATGGCGCCCGCGAGCACCAGCGGACCCTGGTGGATGCGCCGCAATTCATTGACCAATGCGAAGGGGTTGAGGGTGCCCGCATGCCCGCCCGCGCCGGCGCACACGGCGATCAGGCCGTCGACGCCCGCTTCCAGCGCTTTTTCCGCGTGGCGCACCTTGATGACATCGTGAAACACAATGCCGCCGTACTCATGCACGCGCGGCACCAGCTTCGTGGGCGCGGAGAGCGACGTGATGACGATGGGTGCTTTGTGGCTGAGCACCACTTCAAGATCGCCATCGAGCCGCTGGTTGGCCTTGTTCACGATCAGGTTGACTGCGTACGGCGCAACTTTCCTTTGGGGATTTTCGCGCTGGTATTGCGCAAGCTCGGTCTCGATGCGCGTGAGCCATTTATCGAGTTGCTCCGGGGGGCGCGCATTGAGCGTGGGAAACGAGCCAATCACGCCGGCCTTGCATTGTTCGATCACCAGATCTGGACCGGAGACAACGAACATGGGCGCGCCGAACACGGGTATTCGCAAACGGCCGCGGATTTGAGCGGGGAGCGACATTCAAAACCTTTCGGATGCCGGCGCGAACATCGGCATTGATGCGCCGCCTTCGGTCTTTTTGAAGACGACCTTCACTTTCTGTCCGATCCGGATTGTATCGAGATCGCAATCGACGATGTTGGTCATCATCCTCACGCCTTCGTCCAGCGTGACATAGGCGATGCAATAGGCAACCGGTCCGCCGCGGCGCGTGACGCTGAAGGTATAGATTTCGCCCGTGCCTTTCGCCTGCACCCACTCAACCTTGTCGCTGAAGCAATGCGGGCAGAGACTGCGCGGGTAGTGGTGGTACTCACCGCAAGCGCTGCATTTCTTGAGCATGAGCTTGCCTTCGGCAGCGGCGTCGAAGTAAGGCTGGTCCCCGGGATTGACCGCCGGGTCGCGGAGTTTTCGTTCCTGATATGGGGTCGCCATCGCTTTACTCCCTTTCCATGATCAATGTGGCGCTGCCGTGCCGGTGGCCGAGCGAGCCGCCGGTGCCGTGCGCGAGCGCGAGGTCGCAATTCTTCACCTGGACTTTGGGGTGCGCCTCCCCGCGCAACTGACGCACGGCCTCGATGACTTTGGTCATGCCGCCGCGATTGGCCGGGTGGTTGTTGCATAGTCCGCCGCCGTCGGTATTGAACGGAAACTTGCCGGTGCCGGAAATGAGGTTGCCGTCCGCGACGAATTTGCCGCCTTCGCCTTTTTTGCAAAAGCCGAGATCCTCGATCTGCATCACGACCGTGATCGTAAAGCTGTCATAGATCGATGCATATTTGATGTCGGCCGGTTTGACGCCCGCTTCCTCGAACGCCCGCGGACCGCTCCACACGGCGCCTGAATAGCTCAGGTCGACTTTGCCGCCCATCTGGCCCTTGGTCGTTTCGCCCGCGCCGGTGATTTTCACGAGCGGCCGCTTGAGACTCTTGGCGATCTCCGGCTTCGCTACAATCAGCGCGCCGCCGCCGTCGCTCACGACGCAGCAGTCGAGGCGGTGCAGCGGGTCGGAGATCATCGGCGAGTTGACGACTTCCTCGACTGTCACCACATTGCGGAGCATCGCGTTGGGATTGTGCTGCGCGTGGTGTGACGCCGCGACTTTGACCCAGGCCAGTTGTTCGCTGGTCGTGCCGTACTCGTACATGTGGCGCATCGCGACCATCGCGTAGAGATTCACCGTCACCGGGCTGTATGGCATCTCGTAGGGGGCATCGGGCAGGTTCACCCCGCGGTCCCGCACTTGCGTGCCGGAGCTTCCTTCCGAGTTGGGGCGTCCGGCAAGCGTGATCAGCGCCACGTTGCATTTCCCGGCCGCGATCGCCTGCGCGGCATGCGCGACGTGTACCAGATACGAGCAGCCGCCCATATCCGTCGAGTCGACGTGGCGGAGCTTGAGGTTCATGTAATTGGCCATGCTCCAGACGTTGGCCCCCGGCGCGTCGCCGGCGCAGAAGTAGCCGTCGATATCGCCCTTGGTGAGGCCCGCGTCCTCGAGCGCGCCCTTCGCGCACTCGGCGTGCAACTGCGCCACGGATTTGTCGGGCGCTTTGCGCAGCGGGTGCTCGTAAGCACCCACGATGTAGCCTTTGCCTTTGATGCTCATGTTTTTTCCCCGTTGATGAACGCAGCTCAATGATAACCTGCCAAACAGGTGAAATGATAGACTTTACGGCGATGCCTTCCCCGGCCATTCACTCGGTAACGCTCATGCGCCATCCGGAAAGCCGCAGCGCAGCGGTACGCAACATCAGTGCACGCGTATGCAGCGAATCAGACGGCACGCTGGCGATCACCTATTCGATCGAGGGCGATCTCGCGGAGCTGCGCGTGCCGCCACCGCGGACGCCGGTCATTGCGCATGGACTCTGGCAGCACACGTGCTGCGAGTGTTTCATCGCCCTCAAGGGTAAGCCCGGTTACCATGAGTTCAATTTCGCGCCTTCCAGCGAGTGGTGCGCTTATGCGTTTGCGAAGTATCGCGAAGGCGGAGCGCTCGCGGACGCGACCTTGAACCCGGGAATCGCCGTGCGCAGCCTCGCCAAGAGGCTCGAACTCGACGCCTCGATTCCTCTCGACCGCCTGACGGCCATCCACCCGCACGCGAGTCTTGCGCTCGCGCTGTCGGCGGTGATCGAAGACAAACACGGCGACCTTTCTTACTGGGCGCTAAAGCACGCACCCGGCAAACCGGATTTCCATCATCCTGATTCATTTGTCCTGGAGCTTGAATGAAGTTCGGAATTGACCGCTTGCAAGACGAGCCCGCGCTGCGAAAACCGCTGGTGGGCCGCCGCGTGGCGCTGCTGGCGCATCCGGCATCGGTGAACCGCGATCTCGTGCACTCGCTCGACGTGCTGGCCGCGCTCGGGGACATCAAGCTCTCGGCGGCCTTCGGTCCCCAGCACGGTCTGCGTGGCGACAAGCAGGACAACATGGTCGAGTCAATGGACTTCACCGATCCGGTGCATGGCATCCCGGTTTTCAGCCTCTACGGCGAAGTCCGTCGCCCCACCGCCGCGATGATGGAGAGCTTTGACATTCTGCTCGTCGACCTGCAGGACGTCGGCTGCCGGGTCTACACCTTCATCACCACGCTGCGCTATGTGCTCGAAGCGGCTGCGCAACACAGCAAGGCAGTCTGGATCCTCGACCGTCCCAATCCCGCGGGCCGCCCGATCGAGGGACTTCTGCTGCGCGCCGGCTGGGAAAGTTTCGTCGGCGCCGGAGTGCTACCGATGCGTCACGGTCTCACGCTCGGTGAGCTGGCGAGGTGGTTCGTGCACACGCTCAACCTCGACGTGGAATGCGAGGTCGTGACAATGGAGGGCTGGAAACCGGAGAGCGCCCCGGGATACGGCTGGCCGCTCGGCGAGCGTGCCTGGGTGAATCCCAGCCCCAACGCCGCGAACCTGTCGATGGCGCGCTGCTATGCGGGCACCGTCATGCTCGAGGGCACAACGCTCTCCGAAGGACGCGGCACGACGCGACCGCTGGAGCTCTTTGGCGCGCCGGACCTCGAGCCGCACGCGCTCATTGCAGCGATGGAATCGCTCGCACCGCAATGGATGCACGGGTGCCGGCTGCGCGCGTGCTGGTTCGAGCCCACGTTTCAAAAGCATGCCGGCAAGCTCTGCGCGGGTGTTCAGATCCACGTCGATGATCCTAGTTACGACCATGCCGCATTTCGACCCTGGCGACTACTCGCACTCGCATTGAAGGCTGTGCGCAAGTTGCAGCCGGATTACGAGCTGTGGCGCGACTTCCCGTACGAGTACGAACGTGACCGCCTCGCTATCGATCTCATCAACGGCAGCCCGCTGCTGCGGGAGTGGGTAGATGATCCCGCCGCCACAGCGGCCGATCTCGACGCCCTCGCCCGGCCCGACGAAGCAGCGTGGCGCGAAGCGCGTGAGGCGGTGTTGCTCTATCGCTGATGTCCAACGCAACTCCTTCCCTCTTGGCGGGCGGAGGCCCAAGCAAATCCTTCCCCCCTGTCGGGGGGGGGTGGGGGGGGGGGGGGAGAAGGTGCGGGGCACGGGA
>Ga0080064_1004880_pt1 | contig 16458 bp, 14 predicted proteins | sample Subgrocontami54m_FD_69260 | JGI IMG/M metagenome (GOLD analysis project Ga0080064, IMG submission 69260) | Subsurface groundwater microbial communities from S. Glens Falls, New York, USA - GMW46 contaminated, 5.4 m (SPADES assembly) (version 2) ...
CCTCCAGAATCCCCCCTCGATTCGGATCGGCGGCCGCATAGCGAGCGGCCTCTATCAGTTCACCCTTCAAAGCCCGGACGCCCAGGAGCTTTACCGCTACGCGCCGGTCCTCGAAGAGAAGCTGCGCGGCCTGGCGGAGCTTCAAGATGTCCGGGGGGACCTACAGTTGAAGAACCCGGAGCTGGAGGTGGTGATCAACCGGGACAAGGCCGCCACCATGGGCATCACTGCCCAGGGGCTAACGGCCCAGCAGATCCAGGATACTTTTCAGACGGCTTATGGGTCCCGTAGAGTCTCTACGATCAACACGACCAACGATCAATATCAGGTGATCATGGAGCTCGAGCCGAAATTTCAAAGCGATCCCTCCGCGCTCTCAATGCTTTATATCCGCCCCGCGGGCGGCCAATCCTCTTCCATGCTCATCCCGCTGACCGCGATCGCGGATTTGAAGCAGAGCGTGGGGCCGATGTCGGTCAGCCACACCGGCCAGCTTCCTTCCGTGACCCTTTCCTTCAATTTGAAGCCCGGCGTAGCCTTGGGTGACGGCGTCGCGGCCGTGAACCGGCTGGCGGCCGAGACGTTGCCGGGCACGATCACGACCAGCTTCCAGGGCGCCGCACGAGAATTCGAGGCGTCGCTCCAAGGGCTCTGGCTGCTCTTGCTCATGGCCATCCTGGTCGTGTACCTCGTGCTGGGGATTCTCTACGAGAGCTTTATCCATCCTCTCACGATCCTTTCGGGCCTTCCTTCCGCAGGCTTGGGGGCACTGGTGACCCTGCTTTTGTTCGGCACGGACCTCAATATCTATGCCTTCGTCGGGATCATCATGTTAGTCGGCATCGTGAAGAAAAACGCGATCATGCAGATTGATTTCGCCATTGAAGGGCAGCGGAAAGAGGGAAAAAGTCCCCTGCAGGCGATTTACGACGGTTGTATTATCCGATTCCGCCCCATCATGATGACCACGATGGCAGCGCTCATGGGCAGCCTGCCGATCGCGCTGGGCTTCGGCGCCGGCTCCGAAGCGCGCCGCCCCCTGGGCCTGGCAGTCGTCGGAGGTCTCCTGGTCTCGCAGCTTCTTACCCTTTATATCACTCCGGTGATCTATCTTTATCTCGAATCCCTTCAGGAGGGGGTCCGTAGCCGGCTTCAGCTTCGCCGTGCATCGATAGAAGCTCGGCACCTCCGGCTGGAGGGGACGGAGAAATGGGTAGGCCAGAGCGGAGGTCGAACCGAGCCCGGCGTCTCCTTCAAAAAATCCGTGTAACGTCGGTATCAGCCGCGGTCGAGGGCCGTCGGCTGCATGCCGATCGGGGTTATGCGGATTGAAGCCGAGCCGATTGGCGAAGGAGTGAGGTTCTCACCCGACGCGGGACCTCAACGGCAGCGAACCATTCTGCCGGGTAGAGATAGTCCTCGCCGCTCTCGTCGACGATCCGCAAGTCACCTTCTCGCGACGCGTCTTGATCGGGGATGACTTGATAGATCTTGTGCAACTCCAACGAAGCTGGATATCCTGAGTTCTGGACGCATACCACGAACCTGACAGCCTGACGACGACGGGGCTTATGAGCTCTAGTCGACATATCGCTTGCGCTTGATTTCCTTCCGGCCGATGCCATGCGCCTCATACCAGTGCAGTTCCGCATTGCGGATTGTTCCGCTCCGCAGTCGGACCAGGGCAATCCCCTTCAGCTTCCGCCACCGCCCCCTACCATACAGCCTGCGCAACCGCTGGAGATCCTGGATGCCTTTTCCTGCCATGATCGTCTCGATTTGCGTAATTTCGCCGACGATCTCGAAGGGCATGGGCCTCCATTACGGCTGCGTATAAAATCGTCGTTCGTGTTCGTCCCCATCTCCTCCCAACGAGCACGAGTAACGATATCGGAACTACCACTTAAAGGGATTCAGTACCCGCCCCATTGACTCCATGTCTTCCCTGAGCCGATCGAATATCCCTTTCGTCGGTTCTTCTTCGCCGTCGGTATTTTTCTTTCCAGCCGGCTTTATTTCGAGCGCCTTTTCCTTGGCTGACTGCGATGGCCCTTGGACAATCGTCTTGGGGATCTCTTGCGCGGGCGCGGGGACTTTCAAGTCCTGGCCCTGATTTGCTTCTTTTGCTTCGGTGGGCTTCTCCTGGATCTGGTATTCTCCCGTTTCCAAAAAGAGCGGTCCCTTTTCCGCCGTTAGCTTCGGTTGCAGCTCGATGGGCTTTTCCTGTTTGACCGCGGTCGAAGTTTGTTTTGTCCCGAGCCGCGCATTCTCGCTCTCGGCCTTCGGCGACTCAATGCCCTTTTGTTTGAGCGCCTGGTCGATGCTGCCGAGCAGTCCGGCCGTTGGGCCAGAGGTCGTTGATTTCACGTCTTGCCTTGGTGTTACCGCGACAGGTAGGGCCAATCCCTCCGGCGCCTGAGGCAATTCCGCCCCGTCCTTCCCCTGGCTCTTGAGCCGGGCGTCGATCGCGCCCAGAAGGGCGGGGTCGACCGTTCTTTTTTGAGGCTCATTCAACGGTGGAAGGCTTACGACCGGGGGCTGGATTTTAGGGGTCTTTTCAGGGGCCAGTCCCGCTCGCTCCAGAGTTTTATCTACTTTGCTGATCAGCTCGGGGTCCGTCTTGACCGCTTCTTTGGGTTTTCTCGTCGAAGGATTTGACCAGAACGAAGAGAAGAACCCGCCGGAGCCGTCTTTCTTGGCGGTCTTGACCACGTCCGTCTTTTCCTTCTTTTCCTCCCCCGACGAAAACCAACCCACAGGATTGAGAGTCTCTGCGACCCGGAGGAAAACTCCCTTGTTGTCTCCAGGTTCTTCATGGACCACGCCTTTTTTGGCCACCAAGGCCGTCTCTTTAGGAGCAGCGGCTATGGGTGTGGAAGCGCCCGGCGGCGGAGAAACTACCCCCTTGTCACGGGCAAGAAGAGTTTCCAGCGGGTCCTGCCGGTTCTTTTCCAACTGGCCCAGGCGAATTTGCGCTTCTTTGGAGAGGTCGCTCTTGGGATAATGCTGGATCAAGGCCTCATAGGCCAGCGTCGCCTTGGCGCTGTTCTGTTCCTGGCGATAGATCTCTCCTAATTGATAAAGCGCCTTGGCCGCTGCGGGCGTCTCCCGATAGTTTCTCAGGACTGTTTCCAGGCGGTCCCTGGCGGCCGGGTATTTGCCCTCGCGCTGGTAAAAGGCCGCGATGGTGAGCTCGTGATCAGCGAGATAACCGAGAGATTGAGCCAATTTCTCCTTGGCCTGACCGGCGTAGGAGGAGTTGGGGTAATCCCGCGCCACACTCTCAAAGTAACCCTTGGCGATCCCGGTGTTCTTCTGGTCCCGCTCGGTCCCGTTAAATTGATCGAAGTAGATCAGCCCCAGATGATAGAGGGCGAACGGGACGCTCGCATGGGTTGGGTGGAGGGCGAGGAAATCCTTGAAGGAAGCGGTCGCTTCCGGGTATTGCTTGTTGCGGTAGTAGGCCTCCCCGAGCTTCAGCTCCACCTCCATCGCCTGGGGAGCAAAAGGAAACTCGTCTTTGAGCTTCTGAAAGTAGCCGATCGCCCGGGTATAATTTTTCTGATTGAACTCGGCTTCGCCCCGGGATTTCAGGGTTTCGACGGAAAGATCGGCCTTGAGGGGGTCCGGAGACCGGAACGGGAGCCAGGAGCAGCCGGAGACGGAAACCAGCAGAAATAGCGAAAAAAGGGCCGATCGGAGCGGGGTCATGGTTCTATGGAGACTTTCTTTGGAAGACGACCCATATATATACAAGCAGGTCGGCCGGAGTCAAGGCAAATGGCGGCCCTCCGGGGGGTCCCCCCCTTCCACCTTGAATCTAGGCCCCGGCACGGCCCCCTTTACCCCCCCCCAAAAAAAAGTATTTTTTTGCTTGACAAGGTTTTTTAGATCGGGTAAAAAACCTAGGACTTTAAGAGTACCGTTTTGCAATAATAGCTGGAATAGGATCGTAATTGAGACTTAAGATTGATCGAGTTCATACATATTTAGAAGCAGAAAGGGGAAAAATTATGTATAAGCAGCTTAGAGTATTTGTAACAATCTTCTCTATACTCGCGGCTCTTTTGTTCCTGAGTGCTACGCCGTCTGTGTGGGCTGAGAGTGTAGATGAGAAGATCAAAGCCTTGGAGAACGAGCTGGGACAACTCAAGACACAGCAGGTGGAAATCAAGAGGGAGACCGCTAGGGCGACGGCAGCGGCTGATGCGATGCCGGAAATTTCCTGGCGGCCGGGCCGTGGTCTCACGTTACAGGACGCGAAGAAGCAATGGCGCGTCAATGTGAACTATGAGGCGCAAGGCCAGTTGTCCTTTTTCCCGGACACCGACGCCCGCTCTCCGGAGACCGGCGAGAGTGGCGGTCCGGCGCAAGGGAACTGGGTCACCCGGCACATGGAGACCGAGTTGAACTTCGGCATGTACGAGGATCTGTTCGAGGTTGGGATGGACATGGATTGGTCGGGATCGACGCCCCGCACCAAGTCCCGCAAATTTCTGACCAACCTGAACAAGTTCAGCCCCTATTATCCGATCGTCTCCTGGATGCACATCAGCGTTCGGGCTTATAACCCGGTTTACAATTCGTCGAGCGGTACCGGGACGACTCTGGAGAGGGCCAACGTGATGGATAGCTTCTTCTCCACCATGTCCCAGAGAGGTCTTGGCTTGACCTGGCAGGATCTGCCGGTAGGCGCTGGAAAGATCAAGGACGTGACTCTCGCTTTGACTACCGGTCAGCAGTACAACACCGTGAATTCATCTTCCAACGTGAGCAAGAAGGGTTTTGTCGGGGCCATGGAGTACCAGCCCTTCAGCTCGATGAAGGGGAGTCCGTTTCAGGGGCTCGGCCTAGGAGTCGGCTATATCAACGACCATATGGACCGGTCGCGTGGCAGCAGCTCTCCCGCCGTGGCCGCTGTCTCCGCCGGGAGCAAGGGAGGCGGTGATCCAACGATCTTCAGCGTAGACGCCAACGGACGCCGTCAGGTCGTCTCGGTCTGGACCCAATACAACCAGGGCCCATACCGGCTCGCTCTTAGCAATGACTGGCACACCCTTGATAGAGACTTTAGCCAGCCGGCATTCGTGACTGGCACCAAGCTGAAGGATGCCAAGATCAGCGATATGATAATTCGGGCGGGCTACTTCGTATGGGGTGATGAGAATGGCGGCTTGATGCTCGCTTACAACCACATGCGTAACTACTTCGATGCTGGGAAGGGATATGCGACGAGAAATAATCTCAGCTCCAGCATGAGGCGGTCGCATGAGATCAAGAATATCATCACGACCAGGTATTTCTGGGCGCCGAACATCATCTATACTTTAGAGGCGCGCGCCAATCATTACGATAAAATGGAGAGCGCTGCTAACGCGAGAAAACTGGGCATCAGCGCAGCCGACGCAGGAAAAGGCGGTGGCACAGCTACCGAGATCGTGTTTGCCGTCAAGTACGACTTCTAAGGCTTCTCGGAAAACAAGCCTGGAAACGAAAAAAGGGGCGCTAAAAGCGCCCCTTTTTTTTGGCCTGCTCGTACAGAGGGCGTTTCACTGCTGCTTTCCTTCTCCCTCATATAGCTGGAACCCTTCATCCAGAAAATCCCGATCAAAAGCCAGTGCGGTCTCAATGCCTCTGAGCCGCATCACTAGAAAGCTCACTTGGTCCACAAAACTCACCTGCCTCTTTCGAGATCGGGCTAAGCGACCAACGGCTTGATCGTGCAGTGTTTTGTCTACCCACTCGATTTCGAAGGCGTCAGAGTCTTGTGCAAGCTTAAGCGCTGCTGCTAGGCCGAGACGATGCTGAATCAGGGCCATGGACTCAATGAGCACGTAGTTATGCGTCACAATCGTTTCTCCGGCATCCAGCAGAGCCTGCAATCTCTCCTTTGCGAGTTGATTATTGGGATCGGTCCGGTCGGCCAAGGCATAGATTGCAGAGGTGTCTAAGAAGATCATAGCCGATGCCTTTTAACCAACGATTCTGCCAACGCATCGTCGTGATGCTCAGAGACCGGGGCAAGCTGGCCCTGTTGGGAATGCCCGGCATCAATGAAAGTGAAGTGCTTAATGCTCAGGCGCCGCTTCGACCTCCGGGCTTTGAGCGACTTCGCTAGGGTGTTCCGGATAAGAGCTGAGATGGAACATCCCTGCTGGTAAGCCTGGCGCCGTAGGGCCTCGTAAGTCCCTTCATCAAGCTGAATCTGCGTCCGCTTCATGGCGATTACCTCCCCAGAGAGGATCAATACCGCCATGTCGTCATGATGTCAACGTGTCGAACTTCTCTCCTCCTGATTCGGATGGCTGCGGCGGGAATTTTAGGCGATGCGAAGATCCAGGTCCTCCTCACGAGGCTGGGCTACTTCCTCTGGGGCGATGAAAACAGAGGTGTGATGGTCGCCTACAACCACTTCCGAAACTACTTTGACGCCGGCCGTGGGTTTAGCGAGGAGAACGACTTCGACGAGATGAGGCGGTATCACATCATTCAGAACATCGGCCTTCTCCGGTACTTCTACAAGCCGAATATCATCTACTCTGCGGAGTACTATACCGCCGCGTTTAATAAGATGGTGGGATCTGGCAGTGCTGCTGATGCCAGGAGGCGGTTGGGGCTCGGCACCGACGGAGGCACCTATCAGCAGGTGACTCTGCAAGTCACGTATAACTTCTAAGGCATCGTAAACCAGCCTTATGAAAAAAAAGGGGGCGCTCTTGAGCGCCCCCTTTTTTTTGGCCTTGTTGCGCCGGTCTTTTCCGTGGGCTAAAGTGAACTTAACCGTCTGAGTATAGTTAAGGACCAGGAGGATCAATGGATCTTACCCATATTTTACTGATAGCGCTTGGGCTGGTTTCGCTCATCGTGATGGGGGTTTCTTTCACTGTAATGTTCAGGATGATGCGCGACGTGGCCGCTATCCAGCGGGCCATTTTTCTATTTATGCGGCAGAAATTCGGCGATGTAGAGGAGCTGTTAAAAACGTGACATAAATGCAGCCGCTTTTGCTCGTTTATATCATTGGTAGTGTTGTTGCTGTGATTGTCGGCCTGCTTTTCTATCTCCACGACCGGAAAGCGCGGCGTTGAGTTCATAGCGGAGACAGCGATTTCGTAGGTAGAGGTTTCTATGATTTTTCGCTATCATCCCGAGACAGACATGCTTTACATCGAACTTGCATCCGGAATCAGTACGGAGTCCGAAGAGGTTACGCCGGGGGTGGTCTAGACTTTGATGCTCAGAACCGTGTCGTGGGGATCGAAATTGAGGACGCCAGTCAGGTGGTCGATTTTTCACGCCTGGAGGTATCGGCTTTACCGGTTGCCAATCTAATTATCAGCCGCTCGCCGCCGACCGGGACATAATATCACACGGTTATGGTTGCTATTCTATTCCCGTTAGGAGGGGTGTTCTATGAAGATCTCCCTAGGTTTTAAATTGGTAGTTGTTTCTTTTTTGCTATTGAACGGCTGCGTCGCCATGCAGGTGGCGCGGGAGGTCCAGAGCGGAAGGGCTGCATTGCGCGTCGGCGCTCCCAAGAACGCGATACCCCATTTCGAGGCTGCCGCGCGGCTCGATCCTGACTATATCGCTGATTTCACCCTGCCGGAGGTCGGGGTCTGGACCTATCTCGGCAGGGCTTATTATGAGGCGGGGGATCGCGGCAAGGCGCTGGAAAGCTTGAAACAGGCGCGTGAGCGCCATCCTGACGACCCCTTTGCCAGGATCTATCTCGGTCTGGTTGAGGCTCAGAATGGCACACGGACGCAAGGAATAAGAGAGATGGAGTCCGGATTAAAGGGCCTTCTGGCCTGGCAGGAGCAGTTAGCCGGCCCGTACAAGCCTTATTGGGACCCTGGAAGATATCTTGCCCGTGGTGTAAACGAGACGCTCGCACTCATCAAAGAAGAGGAGACGGACTGGAACAAGGTCTCCGATAGCATCGGTTGGTTGGCGCGTAAATATGACGAAGAGCTTGGCGAGGTGCGGCGCAAGTGGGAGAAAGACGTTACGGGCTCGGCGCGAGACACATGAAACCCGTCTCTTTCCTGGCTTTGGGCGTTATCGTTGTAGCCCTTTTGGCGGCCTTTCTCCTATCCGGCTGCGCTTTAGGCGAATTTAGGCCCCCCGCGCTGGGGCTGGCGGGAAAGTATACGACGGGGAGAGCTCTCCTCATCAAACCCCAAGGGCTCGGAGTGAGCGATTCCATTCCCTATTTGGAGGTGGCGGCCAAAGAGGATCCTTTTTACCGGGATACCTTGACCCTTCTGGGCAGGGCCTATTACCACCAGGGTAGCTATCAGGATGCCTTCGCGGTGCTTCAAAGGGCCATCGTAGTGAATAAGGAAGATGAGATCGCCTGGTTAACCCTGGCCCTGGCCCAACTCAGGATGGGAGATGACCAGAAAGGGTTCGAAAATCTCAAGACCGGCATTGGATTGGTCAATAAAGTATCCAAAAACGGCTATCGGGACTATGTCCAGTGGGATATTGGCGGCCTGGTCCGGAGCGCTATCCGAAGAACCATTGTGATGATCAGCAAAGACGGGCTGGCGGTGAAGGAGGATCTTATCCGCTCCTCCGAGCTTATTCTGCGCCGCATCGATGATGAAGAAATCACGCAAGAATCGGAAGCGCGCCAGCGCTATTACAGGGAGGAAATCAAGAGATAGGGATTTCGTTGTTCGTGTTCGTGGCTCGTGATCGTCTCAAACTCAATGCCCCGATTTCTCGGGGTTGCGAGCACGAGAAACGAGCACGAGCACGATCAGGCCCGCCAGAGGAGATCCCCCAAAATAGTGAAAAAATAGCCCACGCTCACGTAGGCGTTGAAGTCGAAGAAGGCCCGGTTGATCCGGGAGAGATCGTCCGGTCTTACGAGCCGATGCTCCCAAACTAGGATTCCGGAAACCACAGCCATCCCTACCCAGTAGATCACCTCAAGCCGGGCGCTCAAGCCCACCAAAACCAAAAAGAGAACCGTCAAGAGATGGAAGAGGCTCGAGAGCCTCAACCCCCAGACCACGCCGAAGCGAACGGGAATGGAGTGAAGTCCGTGGCTTCGATCGAAGTCGTAATCCTGGAGAGAGTAGATCGTATCGAAGCCGGCCAGCCAAAAGAGAACGGCCAAGCTGAGGAGGAGAGGGGTGAGCAGCTCCGCCAAATAATGCGGCGTTCCCGTGACGGCCAGCCACGTCCCCATAGGCGCCAGGGATAGAGCCAGGCCGAGGAAGAGGTGGGAGGCCCACGTGAAACGCTTGGTCAGCGAATAAAAAAAGATCACCGCGAGCGCCACGGGAGAAAGGATAAAGCAGAGACGATTGAGACGGTAAGCAGCGTAAATAAAAAGTAGAGCAGCCAGCGTGGTCAACAAAGCCGCTTCCCAGATTTTGACCTTCTCCTGCGGCATTTCCCACCCTCGAGTGCGAGGATTGAGGGCGTCCAGCTTTCTATCCGCCAGGCGGTTGAATCCCATGGCCGCGCTGCGGGCACCGACCATGGCTACGAGGATCCAGAGGAGGGTCCGAAGCGTGACTGGATATAGGGTCGAAGCCAAGGTGACGGAGGCGAGAGCGAAGGGCAGGGCAAAGACCGTATGGGAAAAGCGAATGAGCTTGCCGTAATTAACAATTTTGGATTTTAGATTTTGGACGGACCTCATTTTGGATTTTCGATTTTAGATTTTCGATTGACCGAAGAGTCTCCGTTACGCTTTTGAAGGGTCTTAATGGATGCGACCGTCATGGCAATGATCTCGTCCGTTTCCTGCAATAGATCCGACATGCGGACGGCTGGCACGAGCGCCGATTCGATGAGCAGTTCCATCCAGTAGACCGATTCGTCTGCTTCCTCCTCGACGATTCGTAGCTTAGCGATAACATCTGCCGTGGACCTTCCCCGACATGCTGCCCGATAGTTGGCGCCGATCGAAGTACCGGAGCGAATCAACTGTCTACCGATGACATCCGCCGTTCGATTTCTTGGGAGTGATTCAACCATTTTGATCAACCCTAGCGCCAACCTCTTTGTTCGATCCTTGAATGATTGCTCGTCCATGATTCAATTTGCGATTTTAGATTTTGGATTTTAGATTTTTTCTCCCAATCTAAAATCGGCAATCGAAAATCTAAAATTCATAGCCCCAGCTTCCCCCAGATCGAATCTATATACTTTTTCGTTTTCTCGTTCATCACGATCGGCCCGGGCCACTCGCGCTCGAAGCCCTCGCTTTTCCACTTTCTCGTGGCGTCGATGCCCATTTTGGAGCCGTAGCCCATGAGCGGGGCGGCATGGTCCAGGACATCCACGGGCCCTTCGACGAAGGCAACATCCCTTTTCGGGTCGATGTGGTTTCCTACGATCCAGGTGACCTCGGCGAGATCATGGACGTTCACGTCGTGGTCCACGACCATGATGATCTTAGTGAACATCATCTGCCCCATGCCCCAGAGGCCATGCATGATCTTCCGCGCGTGGGCGGGATATTCTTTTTTGATCGAGACGATGGCCAGGTTGTGAAAAACCCCGTGGGCCGGGAGGTTCATGTCGACGATCTCGGGGAAGGTGAGGCGCAGGAGCGGGAGAAAGATCCGCTCCGTCGCCTTTCCCAAATAGACATCCTCCATCGGCGGCCGTCCCACGATGGTGGTGGGATAAATGGGCTTTTTCTTGTGCGTGATACAGGTGACGTGGAAGGCCGGATAGTCATCCGTCAGGGAGTAAAATCCGGTGTGGTCCCCGAAAGGGCCTTCTTTCCGGAGCGGTTCTGAGGGGTCGATGTAGCCCTCAATGACGATGTCCGCGCTTGCCGGGACCTCCAGATCCACGGTGACGCCTTTGACCAGCTCGATAGACTTTTTTCTGAGAAAGCCGGCGAAGAGAAACTCGTCGATCTGGTCCGGCAGCGGCGCCGTGGCCGCATAGATGAGCGCCGGATCGCCGCCCAGACAGGCCGCCAGCTCCATTCTTCCCGTACCAGGCTTTTGGGCCTGGAAGTGGCGCGCGCCCACCTTGTGAAGGTGCCAGTGCATGGCGGTTGTCCGCGAGTCGAAGATTTGCATGCGGTAGAGGCCGACATTGCGGTGGCCGCTTTGGGGGTGCCGCGACACCACCGCCGGAAGCGTGATGAACGGCCCGCCGTCTCCCGGCCAACAAGTTAGGACAGGAAGTATCCCGAGGTCCGGTTCGCGATGAATGACCTCCTGGCACGCTCCCTCTTTTACGATCTTGGGCGCAATCCCAGCCAGACGCGCCAAATCGGGAAGCATGCGGAGCTTCTCCAAGAAAGAGCCGGGAGGCTTCATGCGCGTCAATTGTTCGATCTCGCGGGCGATCTGCTCCACGCTATCGACGCCCAACGCCAGAGCCATCCGCTTGAGCGAGCCAAAGGCGTTGATGAGGACGGGGATCTCTTTTCCGACTACGTTTTCAAAGAGAAGGGCCGGTCCCCCGTTTTTCATTACCCGGTCGGCGATCTCGGTGATTTCCAGCTCCGCCTTGACCGGGTGGGCGACGCGCTTGAGCTCGCCCTGGCGCTCCAACGTACGAATGAATTCTTCTAAGCTGTGGTAGGCCATGAAAATATTACCCCTTCAATCCTTGAATTCTCCTTTTCCCAAAATTCCCCGCACCTCGTAAAGCACTTGCTCCGCGCTTATCGCCTTTAAACAGCGGTTATCCGTGCATGGCGATTTTTTCCCGTTGTAGACGGATACGCAAGGACTGCAGGCAAAGTCCGCATAGAGGTCTCTATGAGCGGTCCCTATCGGGGCGTAGAGACGGGGGGTTTCAGGGCCGAAAAGGACGATCGTCGGCAGACGGAGCAGCGCTGCGAAGTGAGCCGGGCCGCTGTCGTTGGTGACCATCAGGCTGGCTATAGAGTATAAAGCCAAAAGTTCACGGAAACTGGTCTTTCCGGTGAAATCGATGCAGCGTGAATTTTGCGCGCGCTCCAGGATATACCGCGCGTCGGCGCGCTCAGAGGCGACTCCGGTGATGACGAGCCGGCACGAAGGCACCTCGGTTAAAAGTTTCTGGCATAACTCTGCAAAATAGTCGAGAGGCCATCGGCGCAAGGGGAATATATCGGAGGAGTTAGGATTGATCAGAATAAGGGGTTGATTCTCGCCGTTGGTTATCCCTGCCGCTTCAAGCTTATTCCGCATGCTTTTCAGGTGTTCGGGATCTGATCCGTAACGAGGCAAGATCAAATCCTTTGGATCGATTCGCCCACGATAATGGGGCTCATCGTCGGGCCTTTCAAACAAAGTCCTCACCAGAGCCATGTAGGCAACGCTGGTATGAACATGAGGGCTATAGAAGACACGGTGGGTAAGGAGGTTCCCCCGGTATAGCCCCTCATTGGTGTAGCGGTGATGGCCGACGCGGTTTCCACGGCATACTACAAAGCTCAACAGGGCCGTAAAGCGGCTGAAGAAGTCCATATCGATGGTGGTGTCTATTTTTTCTCGTAAGAGCCTTCGGAAAGCAGTCAAGCCACTAACAAGCAAGCGGCCCAAGGAATCCATGTCGACAGTTATGATGTTCAAAGGGGGGGTGAAGTTGAGAACCTCGATAATAGCCGCGTTGTTTTTAAAAGTCAGGAAAAATAGCTCAACATCAGGACAACGCTTCTTCAACTCCATCAGTGCTGGATGAGCCAGGACCGTGCTTCCCATCTCGGAGAGCTTGATGATCAGTACCTTGCGCGGTGGCGGAAGCGTTTTTTTGCCGCTTATTCTCCGCGTAATCCATCGCGCGCAGGTCGCGAGAGCGCATAGGGGAACGCCCACGTACCGGTCGAGGAAACGTATGGTGTCTACGTTCATGATTTTCGTTAAGGGGCTATCCTAGGCTTGCAGAATTCCGTAGTCAACCTTACTCCGATGGGATCGGCTGCCTGAAAGGGGTAGACATTTTCTCCCGCTTGGGATAAGGACGGTTTTTAATTTGGCGGAAGCGTCGCAAGAATTTGGCCATGACGCCTAAAAAAAACAAGCGGATGCGACCGTCCCATCACTCGCGCGAGGCCGAGCAATGAACAAGTTTGGTCTCAAAGAAGATGGGATAGCGATAGGGTTTTTGTTTTTACTCGCGGCGCTCTATTTCTTTCCCGCCCTGCTCAACGGAAACAGCCAGGTGTTGAGCGCCGCGGGCACCGATACCTGGAGCCAGTATTTCTACTGGAGACATTTTGGTTACACGACCCTTGTGAGGGGGGAGATCCCCCTCTGGAATCCCTATATCTTTTCCGGCACGCCTTACGTCGCCGGGATTCAATCGGCCATTTTCTATCCCCTGAACCTGTTATACCTCGTCTTCGAAACTCCCTTCGCCATCAACCTGAGCGTCGCTCTCCATTGCCTTCTTGCCAGCCTGTTCACCTATCTCTTCGCCCGATATATCGGCATCGGCGGCGGCGGCTCGACCCTTTCCGCCATCGTGTTTGCCTACGGAGCGCCGTATTTCATTCACATATACGCGGGGCACCTGAGCATCCTGTCCACGATGATCTGGCTGCCGCTCGTCTTCCTGGGAATCGAGCTCTTTCTAACGAAGAAGCGCATCCGGTACGCATTGTTCAGCGGCGTGCCCTTGTCCTTTCAAGTTCTTGCGGGACACCCTCAGTATCTTTTCTACAGCACGATAGCTGCGTTCTTGTATGTCATCTTTCATCTGGCGATCAGGGGCCAATGGAGAGAGATGCCTTACTTTTTTGGCGGTTTTTGCCTCTTTGTCCTCACGGGCATTCTGCTTTCGGCTGTCCAACTGCTGCCCACCTTGGAGTTCACTGGATATTCGGCGAGAGAGGCTTTGACTTACGAGTGGATTTCCGCGTTTTCCCTCCCGCCTGAGAATTTGATAACCCTTATCTTGCCCGACTTTTTTGGCAACGGGCTGGATGTCCCGTATTGGGGGAAAAATTACCTTTGGGAAATGTCTCTCTATCTGGGCGTCGTTCCTCTTATCCTGGTTATAATAGGGGCCGTTCTTCACCGGACCCGCCATGTCTTGGCTTTTTTGTTTCTAGCTGTAATCGCCCTCGTATTGGCTCTCGGCAGGTATACGCCGCTTTTAACGTTTCTGTATCACTACGTTCCAGGATTCAACTTGTTTAGAGGTCTTTCCAAATTTATCTTCATCTTCACCTTTGGAATTGCTATGATTGCAGGCTACGGGCTTAAAAAGCTTGAAACTCTGGCTGAGAAGAGAGACCCAGTGCTCCGTAACATCTCCTATGGTCTCCTTGCGCTATCCTTTTTGCTCGCTTCTTTGTGTATCACCGTTTGGCTCGGTGGGCAGGATTTCTGGGGAGCCCTCCTTGAGATATACCGCGGAGACGCGGATCGATACCTTCCTCCTCCCCAGCTAACGGACTCCTTTCTGGATGCTTCAAGGAGAGTTGTATCCCGAGATCTTCTTAAAGCGTCTATCCTGGTGACGTTATTTGGGCTCTTGCTGTTCATCTTCGTGAAGATTCGCAGGCTCCCGGTCAAGCTGATGCTGATTTCGATGTTGGCTATCGCGGCGTTTGATCTTTGGAGCTTTGGTTCTAGATACCTCGTAACGTTCGACCCAGAGGCGTCTCATATGGATAAAGAGTTGAAGACATTTTTAAAAAGAGACCAGGAGCCCTTTCGTGTGGCGACACCGCTCTTGCCGTTAATCAACGCCGGTCTTCTGGAGAGCATTGAAAATGTCGGGGGCTACGATGCCATCGTCCTGAAAAACTACAGCGAGTTCATCAACTTTGCTCAAGGACTGCCTATGGACGAGCTCAATTTAGCCATAGCGGTCCGGCGCCTTTCCCCTCTGCTGAACCTCCTCAACGTCCGCTACTATATCTTGCACCCCTCCATGAGTATCGAAAGTCCGGCATTCGATATAGTGTTCCAGAGCGACAAGTACAAGGTCTACCGGAGTAACGATGCGCTTCCCAGGAGTTTCATCGTTCATAACGCCTGGGTCATCAAGGATCGAGACGCCATCTTGCGCAAGATGACGGCCCCGGACTTTGATCCGGCCCGTTACGCCATTGTCGAGGAACCCATCGAGGGGCTACCCGCTCATTCCAGCACTCGCGACACTCCTCCCACGATCTCCGGGCGTTCTCTGAACAAAGTCCTTTTGGAGGCTCGTCTGAAGGAGCCGGGTCTATTGGTCCTGGCCGATACCTATTATCCTGGATGGAAGGCATTCGTAGACGGAAAGGAGAGCCGGATCTACCGGGCCAACTATATTTTGCGAGCGGTCTATCTGCCGGCTGGAGAGCATCGGGTTGAATTTCGTTATGAGCCGCTTTCTTTTAAAGCCGGCGCTGTGATCAGTCTGGGCAGTTTTCTTTTGCTTGTGGGATTCATGATGTTTCGGGCTCTGGGGGAGCGAAAGCTCGTAAGGTCAGAACGGGTTTGATCGGCAATGGATAGGTTTCGTCTTCACTTTTTTGGGTTGCTATTGGTTGTGATGACCGGCGGTCTGTTTTGGCAGGTAGGCCAGTATGGGCTTTTTTGGGACGATAGGGTTAATATCTTTGAAAATCATCACTTCAACCCGCCATCATTGACCCATGCGCTTGATTTCTGGGTCTCACCCTATCAGCGTTTGTACATTCCTTTGACTTATACCGTATGGGCGGGGCTTGCTCGAATTGCGGAGATTCCCGCTGCTCAGAGGCGCGATCTTAAATTCAGTCCACGACCGTTTCATCTTTTCAATCTAGCGGTTCATATTCTTAGCATCTTAGTCGTGTTTGTCCTTTTAAGAACCCTAGTGGGCCACGATTGGGCGGCATTCGGTGGGGCTTTATTTTTTGCCTGGCATCCGGTTCAGGTAGAACCGGTGGCATGGATTACAGGCCTGAAGGACGTCCTTTCTGGCTGTTTGTCTTTGGTTGCCATATGGCTATATCTCAAACACAAACGCCTCCCGTATATCTTAGCTACGTTGGCTTTTGTATTGGCAGTGTTAAGCAAGCCCAGCGCTGTAGGCGTGCCCCTGGTCGTGTGGGTGCTGGATTACTCGATGCTTAGGCGGTCCGCACGCCAGTGCACATTAAGAGTAATCCCGTGGGTAGTTCTGGCATCCGCCTTCATTGCGGTGAACAAACTAGCCCAACCGGACACAGTAATATCCTTTATCGCTCCCTTATGGGCACGGCCTTTGGTAGCGGCCGATGCCGTGACGTTCTATCTCTACAAGTTGGTTTTTCCCGTTTGGTTAGGGCTGGACTATGGGCGGTCGCCAGAGTGGTTGTTGCATCAAGAGTGGATTTACCTCATATGGACGATTCCCTTTGGGGTTTTGGTTCTTATGTGGTTATGGAGAGACCGGAAGCCCTGGCTTCTGGCGTCGGGGGGAGTGTTTGTTGCGGCCATCTTACCCGTGTCCGGTTTAATACCATTTGTGTTCCAGGATATTTCCACTGTTGCTGTCCGCTATCTCTATCTGTCGCTGTTAGGA
>Ga0080064_1004881_pt1 | contig 16458 bp, 17 predicted proteins | sample Subgrocontami54m_FD_69260 | JGI IMG/M metagenome (GOLD analysis project Ga0080064, IMG submission 69260) | Subsurface groundwater microbial communities from S. Glens Falls, New York, USA - GMW46 contaminated, 5.4 m (SPADES assembly) (version 2) ...
TGTGAAAGATCGGCTCGGCATCGATTACGAGGCGCTGCGCAAGATCAACAAAGGCATCGTCTATGCCAGCATCTCCGGCTTCGGCCAGGACGGGCCTTACCGCGACCGGCCCGGCTTCGATCAGATCGCCCAGGGGATGGGCGGCCTGATGTCAATCACCGGATTGCCGGGCCAAGGGCCCGTGCGCGCCGGTATTCCAGTCGCCGATCTTTCCGCCGGGCTGTTCACTGCGCTCGGCATTCTGACGGCGTTGCTCGAACGCGAGCAGTCCGGCGAAGGTCAATGGGTGCAGACCTCGCTCTTGCAGGCACAGGTCTTCATGCTCGACTTCCAGGCCTCGCGCTGGCTCAACAAACAGGAAGTGCCTCAGCAGGCGGGCAACAATCATCCGACCAGCATTCCGACCGGTGTGTTCAAGACCGCTGACGGCCATATCAACATCGCTACCACCGGACAGAAAATCTGGGAGCGCTTCGCTCACGCTGTCGATGCATCTCACCTGCTGCAGCGCGAGGAATACACAAATCCGGCGGCCCGCTCGAAGAACCGCGACGCACTCAATGCCGAGATCGACCAGATCACCGTCAAGCGCAGCAGCGCCGAATGGCTGGAGAAGTTGAACAAAGACGGCGTGCCCTGCGGCCCGATCTATTCCATCGACCAGATGTTCGCCGATCCCCAGGTCAAGCACCTTGGTTTGGCGCAACCGGTTGCGACCAAAGACGGCCGTCCACTCACCGTCGTCGGCCAGCCCTTCTCGCTGTCGCGTACGCCGAGCCGCATGGCGGCGCCGCCGCCGGACGTGGGCGAACATACCGACGAGGTGCTTTCGGAATTCGGTTTCAGCGCGCAGGAGATTGAAAACTTGCGCAAGGCAAAAGCGATTTGATGAGACGGGGATAACGGCCATGACCGACAAGATGCTCGCGCGCAAGGACAGCCGCGTCGGCACTGTGATCTTCAACAATCCAGAGCGGCACAACGCCATGTCGCTCGAGATGTGGGAAGCCTTGGTGCGCCACCTTGAAGATTTCGCCAAGGATCCGGATGTGCGCGTGCTGGTGCTGACCGGGGCGGGCGGCAAGGCTTTCGTGTCCGGCGCCGATATTTCCAAGTTCGAGGATGAGCGTTCCTCCAAGGAAGGCATTGCGCGCTACAACGCCGCCGTGGAGCGCGGCTATTCCGCCGTGCATGCCTTTCCCAAGCCGACCATCGCCATGATCCGCGGCTATTGCATTGGCGGCGGCATGGGCATCGCTTCCTGCTGCGATATCCGCATCTGTTCGCCTGGCTCACGCTTTGCCGTGCCTGCCGCCAAGCTTGGCCTGGGCTATGACTTTCCCGGTCTCAAGCGGCTGGTCGACGTGGTGGGGCCTTCTTTCACCAAGGAGATTTTCTTCACCGCGCGGCAGTTCGATGCCACTGAGGCGAAGGACATGGGGTTGGTCAACCGCGTGGTGCCGGAAGAAGAAATAGAAGCCTATGTGAAGAATTACGCCGACACCATTGCGTCCAACGCGCCGCTTACGGTCAATTCCATCAAATTCATCGTAGGCGAAGTGCTGAAAGACGAATCCAAGCGCGACATGAAGCGTTGCTCCGATCTCGTGGCGCAGTGCTTCGCCAGTAAGGATTACATCGAGGGCCGCCAGGCTTTCATGGAAAAGCGCAAGCCGGTCTTCACCGGCTCATAGGCGGCATCGCGCGCTCATTCGAAAGGCCTTTTCGTGGCGTCTTCCTCTCTTCCCAAAGTGTCAGTCGCCGAGCATCTGGTCGAGGCCATCCTGGCGCTCAACCCTGATCGCCTGCCGCCGGGCGTGCGCAGCAAATGCGACGATCTTCTGGTCGATGTGGTCGGCCTCTGCGTTACTGCCCGTCACGAGGACTATGTCGCCGCCGCTCTGGCCGGCTGGGATGATGAGGGTCCCTGTACGGCGATCGGCCATAAGCGCACCATGAGTTCGGCGGGCGCTGCTTTCGTCAACGGCACCGCCGCGCATGGGGAGGATTTCGACGATACGTTTGAAGGCGGCCCGGTGCATGCGGGAGCGGTGATCGTGCCGGCGGTGCTTTCGGCCTGCGAGCGCCACAACCCGGACGGCCGTGCGGCCCTGCTCGGCATCGCCGTTGGCGTCGAGACCATGTGCCGGTTGAGCCTAGTGACGCCGAAACTGCTGCACAAAGCCGGCTTTCATCCGACCGCTATTTTCGGCGCTCTCGGGGCGGCTGCCGGTGTCGGCGCGGCGCTTGGATTGAACAAGCGCCAGATGGTGGATGCGCTCGGCGTGGTCGCCAGCATGGCCAGCGGCATCATCGAATATCTCGCGGAAGGCACCTGGACCAAGCGCATGCATGCGGGCTGGGCGGCGCAATCCGGCTTGCGCGCGGCATTGCTTGGCAAAGCCGGGTTTCAGGGCCCGCGCACGGTATTCGAAGGCGTGCATGGCCTTTTCCACGGCTTCGCGCACACGACGGAAGGGGACTACGACGCGCTGATCGGCGATTTTGGCAAGCGATGGGTGACCGAGACGCTGGCGTTCAAGCCCTATCCCTGCGGGACCATGGCGCATCCTTACATCGATTGCGCCAAGCGGCTGCGCGCGCGCGGCATTAAGCCGGAAGATGTGAACGAACTTGTGTGCGAAGTGGCGGAAGGCACCGTGCATCGCTTGTGGGAGCCGCTCGCCAGCAAGCAGGCGCCGCCCAATGGCTATGCGGCAAAGTTCAGCTCGCCCTTCCTGCTTGCCTTCGGCTTCGTGCATGGCGGCGTCGGGCTCGACGCTTTCACGGAGTCAGCTGTGCGTGATCCGGACGTGCTCGCGCTCGCGGCCAAGACACGCTACGAAATCGATCCCAAAAATCCTTATCCGGACAATTTCACCGGCCATATCCGCGCCACCTTGCGCGATGGCACGGTGGTGGAGGAGCGGCAGCCGCATTTCCGTGGCGGCGCGCATGAACCGTTGACGCGGCAAGACGTCGAGGAGAAATTCATGCTGAATGCGCGCCATGGCGGCTGGGACGCCCAGCGCGCGCAGGCGGCGCTGGCCTTGTTGCGGAAACTTTATGACGGCCGCATCGACCTGACAGAATTGCGCGGGTGAGGAGCATGACCGGGGACAAAGAACTCAGCGGGAAAGTAGCCGTCGTGACCGGCTCCGGCCGTAATATCGGCAGGGCAATTGCGCTGGCGCTGGCAGCCGGCGGCGCGGCAGTCGTAGTCAATGCACGTTCAAACCGTGCTGAGGCCGATGCCGTTGTGGGCGAGATCGAGAGCGCAGGTGCTCGCGCCGCAGCCGTCATCGGCGATGTGGCGGATGCTGCCACGGCGAAAAACCTTGCTGCTGCCGCGGAACGCTTTGGCCGCCTCGACTTCCTCGTCAACAACGCCGCTATCCGCAAGGAGAAGCCGCTCGATCAGATGAGTTTCGAGGAGTGGCGGGAAGTTCATTCGATCATCCTCGATGGCGCCTTCCGCTGCGTCCAGGCTTGTCTGCCGCTGCTGCGCAAGAGCGGCACAGGAGCGATTGTGAATATCGGCGGCATGAGCGCGCATGCGGGGTCCAAAAATCGCGCACATGTTATTGCCGCCAAGTCCGGTCTGGTGGGCTTCACCAAGGCGCTCGCGCATGACCTCGCTGCCGACAAGGTAACGGCGAACTATCTTTCCCCGGGCCTGATCAAGACGGCGCGGGAGGCGGGCGCGGCGCAGCCGCAGCATCACCAGATTCATTCGACGCTCACCGGCGAGCGTGGGACGCCGGAAGATATCGCTGCGACGGTGCGTTTTCTCTGCGGTCCAGGCGCGCGCTACATCACCGGCCAGACTATCCACGTGAACGGCGGCGCTTATCTCGGCTGAAGTTAGGCCGATGCCCGCCGCGCGTTCACGCAAGCGCGCCAGACTTTCTCCGACGTTGCCGGCATGTCGATGCTCTTGCCCGCGCCGGCGGGGATAGCGTCGGCAATCGCATTCATGAAGGCGGCGGGCGCGCCGGTGGTGCCCGCTTCGCCGATGCCTTTCACGCCGAGAGGATTACTTTTGGCGGGCACGGGATGGTAGTTATCCTTGATCGGCGGCATGTCTTCTGCGCGCGGAAGGGCGTAGTCCTGAAACGATCCGCTCACGAGTTGGCCGCTGCCGGGATCGTAGTAACCCCATTCCATCAAGGCCTGGCCCAAACCCTGCGCGATGCCGCCATGCAGTTGTCCCTGCACCAGCGTGTGATCGAGCAGGTTGCCGCAATCGTCCACTGCCGTGTAATCCAGCGTCGTGATCATGCCGGTGTCCGGATCGATCTCGACTTCCGCGATGTGGCAGCCGTTGGGAAAAGTCTGCGGCGTATCGATTGTCACCGTGGTGTCGAGCGACTCCGTGACCGTTCCGCGCGCCGCCAACTCCTTTGCGTGATGGGCGGCGTCAAACAGCGACAGGTGCCGGTTCGTGCCGGTGACTTCAAAAAAGCCGTCGCGATAGGCGATGCCGCTTTCCGTTGCCTCAAGCATCAAAGCCGCCACCGCGCGTCCCTTTGCCAGCATCGCCTCCACCGCGCGCCGGCTGGCGTTGCCCGCGCCCATCGCGGAGCGCGATGCCACAGCCGGGCCGCCTTTAATTCCGAAATCCGTGTCACCCTGGCGTAGCCGCACCTGCTCGGCCGGAATGCCAAGCCATTGCGCGACCATGCGCGGAAAAACGGAAGCATGTCCCTGGCCGGTGGATTGCACGCCGAGCCGCAGCTCCACCCAATTGCCGCCGGGAAAAGCCAGCGCCGCGCCTTCGGTCGGGTTGCCGCCCGCGTGTTCGACAAAGCAGGAAAATCCGATGCCGCGGTAGCGCCCGCGCCGCAGGCTCTCGCGGCGGCGTTTGGAAAATCCCGCATAGCCGGAAAATTCCAGCGCTTTGTCGAACACCGCTTCGAATTCCCCGTTCTCGTATTCGGTGTCGACCGGCGTCTTATACGGCATGGCCGAACGCGGGATGAAATTGCGCCGCCGCAGTTTTACGCGATCCTTGCCGCAGAGCCGCGCAGCCTCGTCCACCAGCCGTTCCATCACATAATTGGCCTCGGGGCGTCCCGCTCCGCGATAGGGCGCTGTCGGCACCGTGTTGGTGAAGACGCAACGCACGCCGATATCGACGCGGGGGATGCGATACATTCCGGGGAAGCAGCGGGCAAAATTGTTGGTAGCCAGGTGCGCAGCGGTCGGCGCAAGGAATCCGCCCATATTGGCGAGCTCTCGCACGCGCAGCGCCAAAAACTTCCCGCTCTCGTCCACCGCCAACTCCCCTTCGGCGATCGAGTCGCGGCCCTGGCTGTCGCTCTGGAAGGCCTCGCCCCGGTCCGACATCCAATGCACCGGCCGTCCCAGCCGCCGCGCGGCGGTGAGCAACACCAGATATTCCGGATAGGCCGCCGTCTTGATGCCGAAGGAGCCGCCAACGTCTTCGGTTATGACGCGCAGTTTCTCGCGATCGATCCCCATGATCGAGGCCGCCATATCGCGCAGCGCAGCGGCGCCTTGGGAAGGCGCGCGTAACGTATAAAGATCGGCGGCGGCATCGTAGCTGGCGGTAGCGCCGCGCGGCTCCATCGATGCAGCCACGACGCGCTGGTTCACCGCGGTGACGCGCGCCACATGCGGCGCGCTTGCGATGATGCGCTCCACCTCGCGCTCGTTGGCCTCATCAGGCACCGGCCCGGGCCAATCGAGCGCGACATTGCCCGGCGCCTGCGGCCAAAGCTGTGGCGCGCCCGGCCCAACGGCCGTGTGCATATCCACCACCGCCTGCATCGCCTCGTAGTCAATTGTTACCATTTCCGCAGACTCGCGCGCCGCCCGCGCGGTTTCTGCGATCACTGCCGCCACCGGCTGGCCCACATGCAGCACGCGCTCGTCCGCCAGCGGCGGGCGAGGGGGCAGCACGAGCTTGGCGCCTGCACGGCCGGCAATCGGCGGATGACGCGTCATGTTGGTTACATTCGCGGCCGTCATGTCGGAGGCCGTCAGCACTCCCAGCACACCCGGGACGGCGCGCGCCGCTTCCACGTCAATTGAAACGATGCGCGCGAAGGCATGCGGCGAGCGCACGAAATAGGCATAAACTTGGCCTGCTATGCGGCTATCGTCGGCAAAGCGGCCGGCGCCCCGCACCAGCGCCTCGTCGGCTCGCGGAGAATGGACGATACGGCTCGAAGAATGATCCATGGATGCAGCCGGAAGATGCAATGGGGTTCAGGCAGGGCGGGCTTGCACATATTAACGGCGGATGATCCCGCGCGGCTATAGACGATTTACGCCCGCTTGACCCTTGAAACCGTTCAAATGGGAACCGGGCCGCTATCCGCACGTTATGGCATGGCCTGTCGAAAGTTCGGAGATCGTGATGAGCCGCGTATCCACGCTTGCTTCCACCCGCAAGGCCGGGCTGTCCCGGTCCCTGGCGCGGCTGTTCGAGAAAAATTCCGTCCTGCTTATCGGCATGGCGTTCGAGGCGGGCATGCTGCTCGGCCGCCGCACGAACATTCCGCTGACAGCCGGGAAGGTCCGCGATGGATTTTCAAACCTAGCCGATCAGATCGTCACGCTGGCGCCGAGTTCGGTGACGAGACTTGTCCCCAATCTCTTGCCGGCAAAGACGCCCCGCGCCCCACACCGTAAGTCGCCCGCCAAGAAGCGGTGACCATCGTCAGGAACTGGCCAGCTTTTCATCCGCCACGCGCGCACCATCAATCACCCTAAGCAGCGCCCGCAACGTTTCCGGCACGCCTTGTCCGCTCGCCGACGACAAAATCAGCGGCGTCTTTTTCGCCGCGCGCTTAAGCTGTGCCATTTGTTCCTTCAGCATCTCCGGCGTCAACGCATCCGCTTTCGACAGCGCGACAATCTCCGGCTTCTCCGCAAGCCCGTGGCCATAGGCTTCAAGTTCCGTGCGCACGGTTTTGTAAGCCTCGCCGGCATGCTCGCCGGTGCCATCGACCAGGTGCAGCAGCACGCGGCAGCGCTCGGTGTGGCCGAGGAAACGGTCACCAAGGCCAATTCCTTCATGCGCGCCCTCGATCAATCCTGGTAAATCCGCCAGCACGAATTCGCGGTCATCGGTGCGGATGACGCCAAGCTGCGGATGCAGCGTGGTGAAGGGATAATCCGCGATTTTCGGCTTGGCCGCGCTGACGGTGGCAAGGAAGGTGGACTTGCCAGCGTTAGGCAAGCCGATAAGGCCCGCGTCCGCGATCAGCTTCAGCCGTAAACGAATGGTGCGCTCCTCGGCGGGCTGTCCGGGATTGGCGTGACGCGGCGCCTGATTGGTCGAGGATTTGAAATACGCATTGCCGAAGCCCCCATTGCCGCCCTTCGCCAGCACCACGCGTTGGCCGACTTCGGTCAGGTCGGCCAGCAGCGTCTCGCCGTCTTCTTCGTAAATTTGCGTGCCGACCGGCACCTTGAGCACCGCATGGGGACCGTTGGCGCCGTGGCGATCCTTGCCCATGCCGTTGCCCCCTGACTTCGCTTTGAAATGCTGCTGGTAGCGGTAGTCGATCAGGGTGTTGAGGCCATTGACGCATTCGGCGACCACGTCGCCGCCGCGACCGCCGTCGCCGCCGTTGGGCCCTCCGAACTCGATGAACTTCTCACGCCGGAATGACACGCAGCCATTTCCGCCCGCGCCCGACTGAATGTATATTTTAGCTTCGTCGAGAAATTTCATGCCCATTCCGTACCGGCCCGATGGCCGGCGGGCAATCCGAATTTGCGCCGTGCCGTGGCCTGGAGGCCATAGGACGGCAAAATAAATTGTCGTAAGACTTGGCCTCTAAGCATTGCGTTGAGGGATTGGTGATCATGAGGCCGCAACTACAGATCGGCGGCGGATTCACACACTGGCCAAGCCGCCGGCAATGGCGCGCATTCGGCTGGGCTGCTGCGATCCTGGCCATGCTGGCCGTGGCTACTGCGATGCCATCCGATCGGGCTTGGGCCCAGGACAAAAAAGCCTCGGCTAAGACCGCGGCCTCCGAAGCTGCCTATAACAATCCGCAGCAGGCGGCGCTCCTGAAACAGCAGATTTCCGCGCTCAAGCCGCAAAGGAAGGGGGCGACCGACATTTATGCCATCGGCCTCGCCGGCTGGGCGACCGAGGATGTTTTCAGGAAAGAGCTCGACGGCGCGCTCGCATCCATCGGAAAAGCGCTGCCGCTCAACGGCGGCGCGGTGCGCCTAATCAATCATCCTGAAACGGTGCAGGCCGTACCCCTCGCCACCCATCAGAATTTCGCCGCGGCCGTGCACAGCGTGGGACAGATCATGGACAAAGAGGAAGACGTCCTCGTCGTGTTCATGACCTCGCATGGCTCTCCGGAAGGATTCGGTCTCCAGTTGCCCAGTGTTCTGGCGCGATTCACGCCGCCGGAGATTGCAGCCGTCTTGAACCAGGAAGGCATCAAGAACCGCGTCGTCATTGTTTCCGCCTGTTATTCCGGAATTTTCGCGAAGCCGCTGGTGAATGACAACACGATCGTGCTGACGGCCTCGGACGAGAAACATACGTCCTTCGGCTGTGCCCCGGGCCGGGACTGGACCTATTTCGGCGACGCCTTCTTCAATCAGAGCTTAAAGCCGGGATCGGATTTCAAGCGCGCTTTCGACAAGGCTAAAATCTTGATCGAAGGCTGGGAAAAATTGGATAAGTTTACCCCGTCCAATCCGCAGGCCTATTTCGGCGGCGCGTTGGTGCAAAAGCTCGCGCCGCTATTTGCTGCGGCGAACCAGACGGGGCAATAGCCCGCGGCTATTGCACGCGTTTCGACGCGCCCCAGCTTTTCAGCGAAGCCCAGATGCCGCGGTCGAGGCGGAAACAGTCGGACGGCGCGGAGCTTGCCAGCGAACGGATGCGGTAAAGCCCGACGCCGGTCCATTGGAATCCGCATTTTTCCAGCACGCGGCGCGACGCAGGGTTGCTGACTCGCGCGCCCGAATACAAGACCTGATGCCCCAGATCATCGAAGGCATGATCGATAACCGCGCGCGCGGCCTCCGTGGCATAGCCTTTGCCCCAGTGGCGCACGCCAAACCAATAGCCGAGCCAATAACCTCCGTGAGGCGGCCGGTCGCGACGCGCAAGGCCGCAGACGCCGAGGATCGAACCGTCGTGCAACGTTGCCAGGAACGTCGTTTCGCCTTCGCCCTTATTGACCCGGTCGAACCAAGTTTGCGCATCCGCCAAGGTATAGGGATGCGGAAGGCCCGTAGTATTTTGGGCAATACGGAGATCGTTGGCGAGGATCGCAACCATCTCGATGTCGTCTTTGCGCGGAGCACGCAGCGTGAGCCGCTCCGTTTCCAGTACGGGGATCTCGCCTTCCCTGAAACTTTCCGCTGGGGCTTTCTCTAAAAGCGTCATCGCGGGCTCCTGCAATGCGAAAGGGGGAGCCGGTATCCCGTCTCCCCCTTCTTGAGCCCATTCGGCCCGCCGGTTCGACTGAATACCGGCGGACCTCAAAATGAATCCACCGTTTTACTTGGCCGCGGCCTCCGTCATCGGAACAATCGATACATAGGTGCGGCCCTTGGCTTTGGTACGAAACTCCACGCGTCCGTCAGTGAGCGCGAAAAGCGTGTGGTCCTTGCCGACGCCGACATTGCGCCCGGGATGCCACTTGGTGCCGCGCTGGCGCGCAAGGATGTTGCCGGCGACAACGATCTCGCCGCCGAACTGCTTCAATCCAAGGCGGCGGCCCGCTGAATCGCGCCCGTTGCGCGAAGAACCGCCTGCTTTCTTATGTGCCATCGCCGGTCTCCAAGCTCGTTTACTAGCTAACCCAAATTCGTGACGAAATCATCTCACTTCTTCTTACCTTTTGTGCCTCTAGCAGCCGCTTTCGCGGGCTTTTTCGCGGCGGCCTTGGCGGGCTTCTTCGCTGCCGCCTTCTTGGCCGGAGCCTTGCCCTTGGCGGTTTTTGCTTCCTTGCCTTCGCCTTCCGCGGCGGCGGGCTTCGGCTTGCGCTCCGGCCGGGGCTTGGCGACTTTCGAGGGCTTCTGCCCATCGGTCAGGATCTCGGTGATCCGGATGACCGTGAAGTCGTGGCGATAGCCGCGCTTGCGGCGCGAATTCTTGCGGCGGCGCTTTTTGAAGGCGATTACCTTGTCACCGCGCGCATGTTCCAGCACCTCGCCGGCCACCAAAGCGCCGGAGACGGTCGGCGCGCCGATCTGGAGGTTGTTGCCGCCCAGCATCAGCACTTCGCCGAATTCGACGATATCGCCCGGGTTGCGGTCGATGCCGTCGATCCTGATCACATCCTCGGCGGCAACCCGGTATTGCTTGCCGCCGGTTTTGATGACTGCGAACATCGTTCTTGTCCTCGTGTTCGATCCCGGTGCTCGGAAAGTGCCGGACCGGCTTCTTTCAGTCGGGTTTGGGGTTTTCGGTTACGGCCGAAGCCGTAACTAAAGCGCGCGGACCGCGAGGCCCGCGCCTGGGCGTGGTTATGGCGATCTCGGGCAAAACTGTCAAGAAATGAGCCTGGAATCGGGCCTAAACCGGCGCAAACCCTTGTCTGCCCAGGGGTGCTTGGCTACAAGGCCATCACCCCTAAATGTATGCCGCCGGGGTCCTGCGGAGAGGTGGCTGAGTGGTTGAAAGCACCGCACTCGAAATGCGGCGTACGGGCAACCGTATCGGGGGTTCGAATCCCTCCCTCTCCGCCACCCTGCTTCGCCAAGGCTTCGCAGGGGTGGCTTCTGCCTAGCTCACATAAGCCTTGGCGAAGCAGGGTGTCCTGCGTAGCTTTAGCGAAGCAGGACTGCACCCACATGTCATGTACTGTGTTTATCTGCTGGAAAGTTTAACTGATCCGTCGAAGCGTTATGTCGGCTTTACCGCCAAAGGTGTTCAAGCTCGGCTGGAAGAACATAATGCCGGAAAATCCATTCATACGAATAAACACAAGCCATGGCTCGGGTCATGCTTTTGCTAAAAAGCACTTTTGGTAATTAGGCAATTCGCACCTACGGATGCACATCCTCGGTGAACCAGTCCGTCGGCAGTTCGTGACCGATCCCTTGCTCCTTGGCTTTGCGATAGACCACGGAGCCGGCGGCGGCGAACTGATAGCCCAGCCCGAGATTATTGAGGAAGCAGGTGACGTCCTCATCCTTCGCGCGGCCCTTGGCCTTGCCCGCGATCAATTCCGCGATGGTCGGAAATTTGCTGGTCGCAGTCCCTTCGCAAGGTTTGACAGATTTGGACGAATGTCCTATTTATTAGGGCGACTGTCCAAACTCGTGCGCGAGACCTAGGAGTTCATCATGCCCGCACCGATCGACATCTTCCTTTGGGCGACCCCCAACAGCTGGAAAATCACCATTGCGCTGGAGGAAATGGCATTGCCCTACAACGGCCGGCCAGTCGCCATCGTGAAAGGCGAACAGTTCCGGCCGGAATTCCTGGCGATCTCCCCGAACAACCGCATCCCGGCAATCATCGATCCCGAAGGGCCCGGCGGCCGGCGAATCTCGGTCTTCGAGTCCGGCGCGATCCTGCAATACCTCGGTCGCAAGACCGGAAAATTCTATCCCACTGAGGAGCGCGGCCGGGTGGAAGTAGAGCAATGGTTGTTCTGGCAGATGGCTGGTGTTGGGCCGATGTTCGGCCAGGCCAGCCATTTCCGAAACTACGCACCGGGTCTCGTCGACGATCCGGTCAAGATCGAATACTCGACAAAGCGATATGACAACGAAGTGAACCGTCTGCTCGGCGTTCTCGACCGGCGGTTGTCGAACCGGACCTTTGTGGCTGGCGATTATACGATTGCCGATATGGCGCTCTACCCGTGGGTCGCCTATGCCGGGAACCTTGGCCAAGATGTGAACGCATTTGCTCATGTTCAGGCGTGGCTTGATCGTGTTAGCGCCCGCCCCGGCGTCCAACGGGGGATGGCGGTCGGCGCCGAGCTACCGCGATCGTCACCGCCGCCCGGCAGCCCGGAGCAGCGTGAATTCGTGCAGGCATTGTTTGGTCAGAATGCCCAAACTATTGCCGCGGCTGCGTCCCGACAGGGACAGAACCCGCGGGCACGAGAGGCAACAACATGAATGGCAAGTCGACTCGGTTTCATATTGTGGAAGCCGCTGACCAGTTGTTCTACCGGAACGGCTATGAGCACACGTCCTTTTCGGACATTGCCGACGCGGTGCAAATCTCCCGCGGTAATTTTTACTATCACTTTAAGACCAAGGACGAGATTCTGGACGCCGTGATCGAGGCGCGCCTGGCGAATACGAAACAAATGATCGAGCGCTGGGATATCGAAGGGAAAACGCCCGCTGACCGTATCCGTAGCTTCATCCATATCCTTATTGCCAATCGCGCCGATATAAAGCGCTTCGGCTGTCCGGTTGGGACGCTCAACAACGAGCTCGCGAAACTCAATCACGGCGCACAGGAGGAGGCTGCCGCGCTCTTCACGTTATTCCGGACGTGGTTGCGCAAACAGTTCATCTTGCTCGGCCGCAAGAGCGACGCCGATGCGCTTGCGATGCACGTCCTTGCGATGAGCCAGGGCGTCGCCACGCTAGCCAATGCCTTTCACGAGGACAAGTTCATCCAGCGCGAGGTGAAACACCTGTGCGACTGGCTCAAGTCCTACACCGACAGCGACGCGCCGGCAGAGCGCCCTTCCCGCACAACCTGATTGGAAAACATTTCCGATGTTTATCGTGCTGCTCAGGTTTTCCGACAACAAACACAAAGCGGCCGGATTCATGAACGGTCACAACGAATGGATCAGGCGCGGCTTCGACGACGGTGTCTTCCTGATGGTTGGCAGCCTTCAACCAAAGCTGGGCGGCGGGATTCTGGCGCACAACACGTCGCTGCCGGATCTGGAACAGCGGGTGAAGGAAGATCCCTTCGTTGCGGAAAAAATCGTGAGCGCCGAAATCCTTGAGATCGCACCCGCAAAGACGGATGGCCGCCTGTCATTTCTGCTTGTCCAATCCACGATTCCATGACCGGCCGCAACAGGACGATCGCCGGCCCGGACGGCAAGCCGCGCTGCCGCTGGTGCTCCGTCGCGCCGGAATTCCTCGCCTATCATGATACGGAATGGGGATTCCCGGTCGATGACGATCACCGCTTGTTCGAAAAATTGAGCCTTGAGGGCTTTCAGTCGGGGCTGAGCTGGCGCACCATTCTCGTCAAGCGTGAGAACTTCCGCGCCGCGTTCCACGATTTCGACTTCGAGCGGGTCGCGCGCTTTACCGCGCGCGATGTTGCCCATCTGCTCAAGGATGACGGCATCGTCCGTCATCGCGGCAAGATTGAAGCGGTCATCAACAATGCGCAGCATGCCTGCGAGCTCGTCAACCAGGAGGGCTCGCTCGCCGCCTTTATCTGGCGATATGAGCCCGACCGCAAGCAGCTCGCGATACCTCAGATTGCATCGACGTCGGCGGAATCGATCGCGCTGTCGAAGGCGCTGAAAAAGCGCGGCTGGACATTCGTCGGACCGACCACGGTCTATGCCTTCATGCAGGCGATGGGACTGATCAACGACCATGTTGAGGACTGTGTGGTCCGCACCAAAGTCGAACGTGCGCGCGAGGCGTTCAAACGACCGGGACGCTGACGGCCCTCGGTGGGCGCCGCTTCTCAGCTGGATGCAGCTAAGTCATTGAAAATTACAAAAATCGAGAATCGTTCCGTGCCGAGAATCAGAGTCGACTGTATTTTATTTTGTCGATAACCGATATTCACCGCCGCGGGCCGGGTGGCAATGGTTTGCTCAGCTCCCGGCCGCCGCCCGAGTTTCAGCGCGAGCCCGCCGCGCTGCCGCACCCGTCAATGAATTCGCTAAGCAGATATCAAGCTCTTGGAAAATTCTTTGATGAGTTTCTAGAGTTGGCGAAGCGGAAAAGTGTATCATGACCCGACGCAAAGGCGAACGCACCGCCCGCGCCAGCGAGCGCGCTTCGCCGTACATCGTTGAATTGGCAATGCCGTCAGGTCTTCGCGCGATGGTGTTTTAAGCGGTGCGAAAATGCGGAAGTTTTCACCCCCACTATACTAAACTAGGTCGCTGACTTAGCTCCATAATACATACCCTCGGCTCTGATCGCCAAGCGCGTCCTACGGATGCACATCCTCGGTGAACCAGTCGGTCGGCAGCTCGTGCCCGATGCCGCGCTCTTTCGCTTTGCGATAGACCACGGAGCCCGCCGCAGCGAATTGATAGCCGAGGCCGAGATTATTGAGGAAGCAGGTCACTTCCTCATCCTTGGCGCGGCCCTTGGCCTTGCCCGCGATCAATTCCGCGATGGTCGGAAATTTCTTGATGTCGACATCGTCCGGCTGCGGCACGCGCTTTTCTTCCGCAATGGCGGCGGATTCCGGCAGGTCGGTGCTTAGTTCGGTGATCGGCTTGGTATCGCGCGTATGGATGATGACGCGGTCGGCGCGCTTGACCGCCTTCATCTCGATCTCGGGCTTCTTGATCGAGCTCAGATGCATCCCCGGCTCGATCCAATGCGCGAAGAAGATGGCGTCTTCGCTGTTGGTCGCGCACATGGCGATGTCGGCGCCGGCGAGCGCCGTTTCCGGCTGATCGACCGGCACGACCTCGATATTGAGCACGCCGCTCATTTCCTTGGCGAAGGCTTCCCGCCTTTCGCGATTAGGGCTGAAGCAGCGGATTGTTTTGATGTCGCGCACGGCGCAAGCGGCCATGAGTTGCGTGCCGGCCTGCCAGCCCGAGCCGAGGATGCCGATGCTCTTGGCGTTCTTGCGCGCGAGATATTTCACGCCAAGGCCGTTGGTCGCGCCGACGCGGATGCGCTGCATCACCCCATCCGGCATGATCGCGAGCGGCTCGCCGTTCTGGGTCGAGAACAGCAGCACAAGGCCGACATAACGTGCGTTCGGCGCTGCCGGCACTTTCACGCGGCGGACATTGTTGCCGATCTTCGGCATGGTGATGATGTCGGAATTGATGCGCACCGCGCTGACGCCGAAACTCGGAACGATGCCGTCCATGGATTTCAGGCTGTAATGCGCATCCTGCCGCGTCGTCGGCGTCAGGCTGTCGGAGCGCGTGCGCGACACGCCGCGGCCATCGGCCAATTCCACGTAGGCTTCTTCGAGGGCGGCGATGCATTCCTGCATCGTCAGCAATTGCTCGACGTCGTTATTGGACAAGATCAGCGTCATTACTTTTCCTCGTATGTTTGGGGCGCGATCAACATTTGCGGATGCGAAAGGTTAAAATCTCCGCATCGCGTGAGGTGTCTTCCAGCGCGTCTCCGGTTTGGCGCAGCAGATTGGGGATGTCGATTGCGGCAAGCGGATCGCTGCATTCGACGATCAGGATGTCGTTCGCCGGCAGGCTGGACAAGGCCTTGCGCGTGCGCAAGGCGGGCAGGGGACATTTAAGCCCGCGCAGGTTGAGCGTTTTCTCCGCCATCGGCGATCCTGTTCGTGTCGCGCCGGACTGGACAGTCCAGCCGCGCCGCCGTCAAGCCCGCGCGGCCGCGCTTGACCAAGGCTTTGGCGCTTGCCCAGATGCCGCGATGACCGCGTATCCTGCAGCAGGGCAACGTATCAAGCGTCTGACGCCGCTGGCTGACGCCCTTTCCACTATCGATGCGCTCGTCCGCCCGGTCGAGCCGCGGGAGGCCGATGTGAACGCCGCGCTCGGCCGCGTGCTCGCGGCCGATGCGATTTCGCCCGCCGCGCAACCTGCTGTGGCGCTGGCCCTGCGCGACGGCTGGGCTGTGAAATCCGGCGAAACCACCGATGCGGGCTCCTATGCGCCCGCCCCGCTTTCCGCCATGCCCGCGCGCGTGGAAACAGGCCAGCCGTTGCCGCGCGGCACTGATGCGGTCGCGCCGGATGAAACGGTCGTTTGCCGGGGCAAAACCGCCGAGGCGCTGGCTGCGGTCGCGCCAGGCGAAGGCGTGTTGCCGCCCGGCGCTGATATCGAAGCCGGAGGGCCGCTGCGCCGCGTCGGCGAACGCCTGCGCATGATCGACCGCGCCGTTCTCGCCGCCGCCGGGGTTTTGCGCGTGATCGTCCGCGAGCCGCGCATTCGTCTCGTTCGCGCCCGCGCGGGCAATGCCATAGCCGCAGGCTATGACTGGTTCGCCGATGCGATCGCGTCCGAAGGCGGCGCTGCGATTGTTGATGACACCGATGCGCCGGCGGCGGATCATCTCGAGGTAGCGTTGCATCACGAAGCAAGCGACGCGGTTGTTGTGCTGGGCGGGACGGGAAGTGGAATGTCGGACATGAGCGTGCTGACGCTCGCAAAAGTTGGCCGCGTGGAATTCCACGGGGTCGGTCTTACCCCCGGTGAAACGGCGGGCTTCGGCTTTGCCGGCGCGCGGCCGGTGTTGCTGCTGCCGGGACGCATGGATGCCACGCTCGCGGCATGGCTGGTCATCGGACGGCGGTGGCTCGCGAAG
>Ga0080064_1004882_pt1 | contig 16441 bp, 17 predicted proteins | sample Subgrocontami54m_FD_69260 | JGI IMG/M metagenome (GOLD analysis project Ga0080064, IMG submission 69260) | Subsurface groundwater microbial communities from S. Glens Falls, New York, USA - GMW46 contaminated, 5.4 m (SPADES assembly) (version 2) ...
GGGGGCCGACGGGGGAGAACGGGCGGGTGCGTCGAGCTCCCCGGGGCGCGCGCGCGCGATCCGTGGTCGCCGTGGAGATCGCGGCCGATCCCGCGCTCGTTGCCGCCGGCGCCGGTTGCGGGTGCTCGTGCGCCTCCGAGGCATCCCCCGCTGACTCGAACACGGCGAGCGGCGTGCCGATCGGCACGGTGTCTCCTTCCGGCACGAGGATCTTCGTCAGGCGGCCGGCGAAGGGCGAGGGGATCTCGGCGACGGCCTTGTCGGTTTCGATCTCGACGATCGGCTCGTCGAGGGCGACTTCGTCGCCTTCGCGCTTCAGCCACTTCGTCACCGCCCCCTCGGTGACGCCTTCCCCGACGTTCGGCATAATCAGCTCGGGCATCGCGCCTCCCCCTACCAGGCTGTTGCATCCCATGGCACCACAAGCGAAGCGGACCATCTTCTCCGGCCGAGACCTCAGGTACGTGGGGTATCGACTCCGTTCGATTCGCGTTGCATCACAGATCGAACTTCGACCGATCGGACTCAGTTAGTACGCCGCGAGGTCGCGCATCGCGACGGCGATCTTCTCCTTTGAGGGCAGGCAGTAGTCTTCCATGCCGCCATTGAACGGCATGGCGGGAATGTCGGGCGCGGCGAGCCGCCGGATCGGCGCATCGAGGTCGTTGAAGGCATGCTCCGCGATGATCGCCGCAATCTCCGCGCCAATGCCGCCCGTGAGGTTATCTTCGTACACGATCAGCACCTTGCCGGTGCGCCGCGCGGCATCGAGGATCGCGTCGCGGTCGAGCGGGGCCAGCGTGCGGACGTCCAGCACCGTCGCGTCGATGCCCTCCTGTGCGAGCGCTTCGGCCGCTTCCATGCATTCGTGCACCATCAGTCCGAATGCGATCACGGTGAGGTCCGCCCCGTCGCGGCGCAGTTGCGCCGGGCCGATCGGGACGGTGTAGTCGCCTTCGGGCAGTTCTTCCTTCAGGAGGCGGTATGCCTTCTTGTGCTCGAGGTAGATCACCGGATCGGGATCGCGAATTGCCGCCTTGAGCAGTCCCTTCGCATCGTACGGGGTGGACGGGACGACGACCTTCAGGCCGGGCACATGCGCGAGCAGCGCCTCGATCGACTGCGAGTGGTACAACGCGCCGCGGATGCCCGCTCCGAACGGGATGCGCACGACGATCGGGCATCCCCAGCCGCCGTTCGAACGGTACCGCCAGCGCGCCGCCTCGCTGATCAGCTGGTTGAACGCCGGGTAGGCGAAGTCCGCGAACTGGATCTCGGCGACCGGCACGCAGCCGTTCTGGGCCATGCCGATGCTCACACCGACGATGCTGGACTCGGCGAGCGGCGTATCCAGGACGCGTTGCGGCCCGAACCGGTCCAGCATCCCGTCGGTGGCGCGAAACACGCCGCCCTCCTGGATGTCTTCGCCGAGGATGATCATCGCCGGCAGGCGCTCCATCTCTTCCCAGAGCGCGTCGTGGATCGCGTCGAGGTACGTGCGCAGCGCCATCACGCCTCCTCGTAGAAGACGTGGCGGAGAGCCGACTCGGGCGCCGGGTCCGGTGCGCCCTCCGCCGCCGTGGCTGCCTCATCGATCTCCCGCTGCGCGTCGAGGCGGATCTGGCGGTCGGCGTCTTCGGTGAGCGCGCCTTCCGTGAGCAGCCGCTTTCGCAGCCGGTCGATCGGATCCTTCTTGATCCACTCTTCCAGCTCGGAGCGCGGGCGGTAGCGGCGGTCGTCGTCCGACGATGTGTGCGGACTGAGGCGATAGGTCTTCGCCTCGATCAGCTTCGGCCCGAGGCCGCGGCGGCACTCATCCAGGCTCCATCGCGTCGTCTGGTACACGGTGAGCGCGTCGTTGCCATCGACGGTTTTGCCCTCGATGCCGTAGCCCTTCGCCCGGTCGGCGACATGCATCACCGACATCTGCTTCGCCTGCGACTCCGAGATCGCGTAGCCGTTGTTCTCGCAGAAAAAGACAACAGGGAGCTGATGGATCGCGGCGAAGTTCAGCGCCTCGTGGAAGTCGCCCTCACTCGTCGCGCCCTCGCCGAAATATACGATCGTCGCTTCGCTCAACCCGCGCAGCTTTGACGCATACGCGATGCCGGCGGCGTGAGGCAGGTTCGCCGCGATCACACTGGAGCGCGTCACGACTCGCATCGCCGGCCACGACCAGTGGCATGGCATCTGGCGGCCGCCGGAGGCGGGGTCATCGGCCTTGGCGAAGAGGCCGAGCAGGATGTCGTATGGCTTCATACCGAGCGCGACCATGACGCCGACATCGCGGTAGTACGGCAGGACCCAGTCCGTGCCCGGAGTGATGGCGTACGCCGAGCCGACCTGCGCGGCCTCATGGCCTTGCCCCGTCACCGCGAAGGCAGCACGCCCCTGGCGATTGAGGGTGAACATCCGATCGCTGAGGATGCGCGACCGCACCATGTCCCGGTAGATCGAGAGAGGCAATCCGGATGGGCCGGACTCGAGGAGGGCATCCGCAACGGCCACATGCACCTGCGCTCAGCTACAGCTCGCCGCCTCCGCGACGCGCCGTCGATGGCAGTATAGACCTGGCAGGAAGGCGGTGACGCCGCCGGCCCGGCGGGCCGTTGCCGATCGGTCATCATCTCGACCTCGCGATCGACATTGGGCAGGAGTCTTCGTCCCTAGATTCCGCCGCGCCGGCCTGCCTCGATGATCGCCAGACGTTCAGGAAGCCGCATCGCCTGGCTCCGTTTCGCTCGCCACCTCGATCAGTATCTCACCCTCGGCGACCCGCTGCCCAACGTTGCACGATACGCGCTTCACGACACCGTCGATGCTCGACCCGACGACGTGCTCAATCTTCATCGCTTCCAACACCACCAGGGGTTGGTGCGCCACGACGTGGTCGCCCGCCGAAGCGAGTACGCGTGCGACGACACCCGGCATCGGTGCGCGCATCTCGCCGCTGGCACCGGCGAGATGCGACGGCCCGGCGACCGACGTGGCCGGCCGAGCGAGCACGTAGCGCCGCCCGTCCGTTTCGAGCACCAGGCGGCGCGGCTCGCGCCTCCCCCGCCACGCCGTCTCCGAGCTGCCTTCCCGCACGATGATGTCGCCATCGGGCCCGATGGCCGTTTCGATCTCGTGCGCGCGCGCGTCAACCGCCACGCGCCAGACATCCCGCCCTCTCACGATGCGGTCGGCACGCACCGCGAAGGTCCGGCCGTGGTATGCGTATTCGAGCCGCACTGCGCCGTTCGCGCGCCATGCGCCAAGCATGCGCCAGGGGTCGCCGCCACGCGCCATCTCGAACGGGCCGACATCGGCCGCCGCGGCCGCGAGCAGCACGTCGTCCGGCAACCGTGCGGCGAATGCGCTCGCAGGCATCGATTCGAGCAGACGGAGATCGAATTCGCCCACGACGAACGCCGGGTGCGCGACCACCGCCCGCAGCAGTCCAAGGTTCGTCTGCACGCCCTCCACCGCGCAGGCGTCGATCGCCACCGCACAGCGCTCGATCGCTACCGCACGCGACGGCGCGTGCACGATCACCTTCGCCAGCAGTGGGTCATACTCCACCGGCACGACGGACCCGGTCTCAATCCCGGCGTCGACGCGTACGCCGGCGCCCTCGGGCGGCAGGAAGTGCGTGACGTGCCCGCTCGACGGCATGTAGTCCCGCTCGGGGTCTTCCGCGTACACGCGGCACTCGATCGCGTGTCCCCTGAAACGCACGCCGGCCTGGCTGAACGGCAGCGGCTCTCCGCCGGCGATCCGCAGTTGCAGTTCGACCAGATCGAGCCCGGTCACCATCTCCGTCACCGGATGCTCGACCTGTAGCCGCGTGTTGACTTCGAGGAAGTAGAACCGCCCGTCGCGGTCGAGCAGGAATTCCACCGTGCCCGCGTTCACGTAGCCGGCCGCTCGCGCGAGGGTCAGCGCCGCCGCGCACAGGCGCGCGCGCAGCTCGCGATCGACGCCGGACGCCGGGCTCTCCTCGATCACTTTCTGGTGCCGCCGCTGCACCGAGCAGTCGCGATCGCCAAGATGCACAGCGTGGCCATGGGTGTCGGCGAGCACCTGGATCTCGACATGCCGCCCGCCCACGACGGCGCGTTCGATCAGCAGCCGGCCGTCGCCGAACGCGGCCTCGGCCTCGTGGCGAGCGCCGGCGAGCGCCGCCAGCAGCTCGGCGCTCGACTGTACGAGCCGCATGCCGCGCCCGCCGCCGCCCGCCGCCGCCTTCACCATGAGCGGGAAGCCGATGGAGGCCGCGGCGTCGACCAGCGCCATGTCATCCGGCATCGCCGCGTCGAAGCCAGGCAGGACGGGCACGCCGTGCTCGGCCGCCAGCCGCCGCGCTGCCGCTTTGTCGCCGAGCAGCCGCATGGCGGCTGCCGGCGGGCCGACCCAAGCGATGCCGGCAGAGGCACACGCTTCCGCCAGCGCCGGCTGTTCCGAGAGGAACCCGTAGCCGGGATGCAGAGCGTCGGCGCCGGTGCGGCGCGCCGCTTCGATCACGGCCGCGATATCCAGATAGCTCGCCGGCGCACGCGCGCGGCCGATGCGCACGGCTTCGTCCGCGCGCCGGACGTGCAGCGCGTCATGGTCCGCATCGGAGTACACGGCGACGGTGCCGATCCCCAGCCGCGCGCAGGTACTCATGATGCGGCAGGCGATCTCGCCGCGATTGGCAATCAGCACCTTCCTAAACATCGCGTGGGGCCACCCAGCGCGCGGCCCGTTTTTCGAAGAACGCGGCGACTCCCTCGCGTCCCTCGGGGCTCGCACGCACATGCGCGATGAGCGCCGCGGCGTACGCATCGATCTGGCCGGCGTCGGGCGCTACGCGCCGCACCAACTCCTTCACGCGGCGCTGCGCCTCGGGCCCACCCGCCAGCAGCGCATCTATGGTCTCGCTCACGGCGTTCCCGAGTTCAGCATCGGGCACGACGCGGTGCACCAACCCGAGCGACAACGCGCGCGCCGCATCAATGCGCTCGCCGGTGAGAAACAACGGCAGCGCACGGCCGACGCCGATCTTTCGGATCACATGCCGTGCGATCGTCGCCGGTACGATGCCGAGCCGCACCTCGGTGAAGGCGAACCGCGCAGACTCGCCCGCGACCGCGATATCCGCCGCGGCCACGAGGCCGGCGCCGCCGCCGAACGCGCTGCCCTGCACCTGCGCGACGACGGGGTACGGGCACTCGGCAACGGCCCGCAGCATCGCCGCCAGCGCCTCCGCGTCGCGCAGGTTCTCCTGCTCCGAGTACGAGGCCGCGCGCCGCATCCATCCGAGGTCGGCGCCGGCGCTGAAGGAGCGCCCTTCGCCTGCAAGCACCACCGCGCGCATCTCGTGCGAGCCGCGGATGTCTTCGAACGCCGCCGTTAGCTCGGCGATCACCTGCTCGTTGAAGGCGTTGTGGACGTCGGGCCGGCGGAGGGTGACGGTCTCTACGGGACCGCGGCGAGAGCATTCGACGTAGCGTGTGGCGCTCATGTTACATGCGGAACACGCCGAACCGCGTCGGCGGAATCGGCGCGTTCAGCGACGCGCTGATGCCGAGCGCGAGCACGGCGCGTGTATCGAGCGGGTCGATGATACCGTCGTCCCACAGCCGGGCGCTGCTGTAGTAGGCGCTGCCTTCGGCTTCGTATTTGTCGATTGTCGGGCGCATGAAGGATTCCTGTTCGTCCGGCGTCATGTCGCCGCCGCGTGCGCGCAGGTTGTCGAGGCGTACCGTCAACAGCACGCTCGCGGCCTGCTGGCCGCCCATCACCGAGATCTTCGCGTTCGGCCACATCCACAGGAAACGTGGATCGTACGCCCGTCCGCACATCGCGTAGTTGCCCGCGCCGAAAGAGCCTCCGATCACGACGGTGAACTTCGGCACGTTCGCGTTCGCCACCGCCATGACCATTTTGGCCCCGTGCTTGGCGATGCCCTCCGCCTCGTAGCGCTGGCCTACCATAAAGCCGGTGATGTTCTGCAGGAAGACCAGCGGATACCGCCGCATCGCGCACAGCTCGATGAAGTGTGCGCCCTTGACGGCGCTCTCCGAGAAGAGGATGCCGTTGTTCGCGATGATCCCCACGGGGTACCCCATGACGCGCGCGAATCCGCAAACGAGCGTTGAGCCGTAGTTTGCCTTGAACTCGTGGAGGCGACTGCCATCGACGACACGCGCGATCACTTCGCGCACCTCCATGCCCCGTCTCGGATCCGACGGCGCCAGCCCGTACAGATCGGCCGCGTCGTACCGTGGCGGCTCAGGTTCGAGCACCGGCCAAGGCGCCCGCTTCTGGTCAGGCAGCGATGCGACGATGCTCCGCGCGATCGCCAGCGCATGCTCGTCATCGACGGCGCGGTGGTCGGCAACGCCAGAGCGCTCGGTGTGGACGCGCGCGCCGCCCAGATCCTCCGCCGACACCTCCTCACCGGTTGCTGCTTTCACCAGGGGCGGTCCGCCGAGGAAGATCGTCCCGGTGCCCTCGACGATCACCGTCTCGTCGCTCATCGCCGGCACGTAGGCGCCGCCGGCCGTGCAAGAGCCCATGACGACGGCAATCTGCGTGATGCCCTGCGCCGACATCTGCGCCTGGTTGTAGAAGATGCGCCCGAAGTGCTCTCGGTCGGGGAACACCTCGTCCTGTCGCGGCAAAAACGCGCCGCCCGAATCGACGAGGTAGATGCACGGAAGACGATTCTGCCCGGCGATCTCCTGCGCCCGCAGATGCTTCTTCACGGTCATCGGGTAGTACGTGCCGCCTTTGACCGTCGCATCGTTGGCGACGATCACCACCTCGCGTCCGCATACACGCCCGACGCCGGTGACGATCCCTGCCGACGGCGCGTCGCCTTCATACATATCCCACGCGGCGAGCGGGCTCAGTTCGAGAAACGCCGTCGCGGGGTCGATCAGACGCTCGATGCGCTCCCGCGCCGTCATCTTGCCGCGCGAGCGGTGTCGCTCCACGGTCTCCGCGCCGCCGCCCTCGTACACGCGCATCTCGCGACGTCGCAGTTCCGCGACGGCCGACTCCATCTCGCGGCGGTTGGCATCGAACTCATGGCTGGTGGTGTCGAGGGACGAGGGAAGGATAGGGACGGCATCGGAGAAGCCGGGGGAGTTTGGGCTGGCCACGCTGCCTCCATCCTGTCGATCGCCGCAATTGTAGCGTGTTCCGCGCCCGCTTCCGTGCGTGCGGGCGCCCCTTGCTCGCTGGCGCACGCACGCGTATACCGCTTGCATGAGCGCCGATGTCCTGCTGACCGACGAGCACCGGCTGTTGCGTGACACAGTCCTCGCATTCGCGCGCCGCGAACTCGCCCCCATCGCCGACGAGATCGACCGCACGGACACGTTCCCGCCCGACCTGTTCCGGCGTTTGGGCGATCTGGGCGTGCTGGGCGTCACCGTCCCCAGAGAGTACGGCGGCGCGGGCGCCGACCTTTTGTCGGGCGTGCTGATCATCGAACAACTCGCTCGCGTATCGGCGTCGGTCGCGCTGTCGTACGGAGCGCACGCGAACCTCTGCGTGCACAACCTGTATACCAACGGCACCGAGGAGCAGCGCCGCGCGTACCTGCCCGGACTGTGCAGCGGCGACCTCGTCGGCGCGCTGGCCATCACCGAGCCGGATGCCGGCTCCGACGCCACCGGCATCCGCACGACCGCCGTGGCCGATGGCGACGATTTCGTCTTGAACGGGACCAAGATGTTCATCACGAACGGCACGATCGCCGATGTCATCGTGCTCTACGCGAAGACGAGCCCGGAGAAAGGCGCGCAGGGCATCACCGCGTTCATCGTTGAGAAGGGGTTCGCCGGTTTCTCCGTCGCCCGCAAACTGGATAAGTTCGGCCACCGAGGCTCGCCAACGGCCGAACTCCGGCTCGATGACTGCCGCGTACCGCGCGTCAACGTCCTCGGCACGGTTGATGGGGGCGTCGGCATCATGATGAGCGGGCTGGACTGCGAGCGCGTGTTCCTCGCCGGCGAGTCGATCGGCATCGCCGACGAGGCGCTCGAGCTCTCCATCGAATACGCCCGGCAGCGGGAACAGTTCGGACAGCCCATCGGCAGCTTCCAGCTCATCCAGGCCAAGCTGGCCGACATGTACACACAACTCGAAGCGGCACGAGCGCTCGTCTACCAGACCGCGGTAGAGGCGGAGCGCCGACCCGCCGCCAAAGAGGCCGCGGCGGCGATTCTCTTTGCCGCAGAGATGTCGACGCGCGTCGCGCTGGACGCGATGCAGGTACACGGCGGCTACGGCTACCTCAACGATCTGCCGCTGGGCCGCCTGGTGCGCGACGCCAAGCTGCTGGAGATCGGCGCGGGCACGTCGGAGATCCGCCGCCTGATCATCGGCCGAGCGCTGCTGAAGTAGCGCCGGCCGGTGCACAAGGGGCTTCGATCAGATCCACGATCTGCACCCGCCATGTCCGGCGCCATGGGGCGCGCGGGCAATGCCGGTCACGCTCAAGCGTCGCGACGGTGGGCAGGGCGCCTGCCTTTATACCGGCGAAGGATTGGAGCGGGAGACGAGACTCGAACTCGCGACCCTTTGCTTGGGAAGCGGTCAGGGCTTCTGCGAGCTGCTCCAGATTCGAAACTAGGCCCGAAATCGATGCAAGCTGTACGTAATTAGGCGCACATCTCGCAGCACGTTGCCGGATCGATCCTACCATAGTTGAACGTTGTGGAGCGGGGTACGCTACCCGCCGGCCGAAGAGGAACTAGGCAACCTGGCGTTTGTCTGCTCCGAAGCATACAGTCGAAGGCTCCTCAATGGTCAGGAGACATGACGCCGGAGAAAGCCACTCCAATCATCAAGGGCTGCTGGCAGCATGACGCGCTCGTAGCCCGCCGGCACCACCTGAGACGAACTCTCTGTATCTACCAGCAAGACCGCGTGAGGGTTTCTGTCAGCAAATTGATCGACCGCTGACCGGTTGTCGTTGAGAGTCTCGTAGTCAAGCAGCAAGCCGCACCACCGACCGACCGACCTTCTGGTCATCTCGTCAAAAGCTTCGGAGGCTGTCGCTATGAAAACACCGGGCGCCAAGGCGCCTGTTCCAGCCTCGATTTCGTAAAACGCGTCGTAGAGTGCGCTTCGTGAGGGGTGGGTGCTAAACAGCAAGAACCAATTCGCTTCAAGAGGCGTAGCGGTCATTCGAATCTAGCTATCAATTCCGGTCGCCCAATATCGTGACGGACGTGGTAGCGTCCTTTGACTTCGGCGAGGGCGGATTCGACCGAGCTCTCAGCCTCACGCACAGTGTTCGCTACGCCAACAAGAGCCAGCGCTCGGGACGTGGTTGTCAGGTACTGTCCGTGACTCTCGTCCAAGCGCGCGAAATAAACCTTTACACCGAGGTCGCGAATACGTGGCTCATTCAATTGGATGGCCACGCCAGTCTCGGGAGCGGTGGGGTATCCGTGAGGTGCGACGTACTTACACACAGTCGCCTTGCTCTCAAATTCGACGCGCAACGTCGCGAGGCGATCTTCAACTATTGCGCCGCAAATGTCGAGGAAGTCAGTCTTCAGAAGCGGCAATACATTCGCAGCTTCGGGATCGCCGAATCGTGCATTTATCTCTACTAGCTTAACCCCATCAGAAGTAAGCATGAACTGACCATAGATGATTCCCCGAAAGCGAGCACCCTCAGTCCTCGCGCCCGCGATGACACGCTGCAAAATGTCGAGACAGCGGTCGTAGGTCTCGGCCGAGACAAACGGCAATAGCCCATTAGCCTGAGAGTACGAACCCATGCTGCCTGTGTTGGGCCCTTGGTCTCCTTCGAACGCCCGCTTGAAGTCTTGCACCAGTGGCATCGGACTCAAGTGGATCCCGTCGGTAAAGGCCTGAAGCGTGAACTCCTCGCCGGCCAGCCGTTCCTCAAGGATGATCTCGCCGGACGAGGAGCCGCTCAAGACTTCACGGGCGTACGCTATGGCATCATCGACCGACTCGAGTTGCTCACCCATGATCTTTACGCCCTTCCCGCCGGTCAGGCCTATGGGTTTTAGCACGAAATCTCCGGATTGCTTCCTTAGGAACTCTGAGACTGCGTCCGGGTCGTCGAAGTGGTAGTAGAGCACTTGACCCGGAATCTCGAATCGATCCATCAACCGACGAAGGAAGATCTTTGACATCTCGAGCTGGGCCGCCGCGATCGTCGGTCCAACAGCTGCGATCCCGACAGCATTAAGTTTGTCCACCACACCGGCGTCCAATGCGCGCTCGTGCCCGATCACCGCAAGATCAATACTCCTGCCCTTCGCCCATTCGGCGATATGCCCGACATCGCGTTCGTCGCACTGCTCGAAGTCTGAGGACAACCGGAGCAATCCCGGGTTTCGATTACTGGCCATGCTGAAGAGATTCGCACGACCCGCACGGCACACGGCGTCTGCAATGGCGTGCTCACGGGCGCCTCCGCCTACAAGTAAAACGCGCACGATACTAAACCTGCTCCTCCCCGACGCTGTGCGTCAATTGACCTTGCGGGTTCGCATTCACGTCGCTCCAGACGATCCGGTAGGTACTTCCGAGCGCCGGACTCCGACATGTCCAGTTCCATTGCACGATGTTGCCCAACAATGTTCGAACGATTGGCTGGTCTATCGCGCGCGGTCGCCGAAGCGGTGAAATCTCGAGGCCACCAACCTGGATATCTGAGGCCGCCGGAACCTGAATAGAGACGCTACACGTGCGTGTCCGGTAGAGCATGGGTCTATCAATGTATGGTCCCCATTTTTCGAACGGTACGGAGTAGCTGTAGCGAACATCTCTGGTCTCACCGGGCGTCATCGCACGCGGAACTCCATCCTGTTGAAAACAGATGCAGAAATCCTTCCGCGCATTTAGATCGTTGACTAGTAACACATCAAGTCTACCATGCTGGTCCCACGCCAACAGGTTGAGGTCGGCCCAACTCAGCGGGTGAGCCTGATAGAACGCATAGCTCTGTTGCGGGTCATCTGGGAAGCGGTTAGCGAATACCCAGTACATCACGCGCTCGACCGCATGAGCACTCACGTTTGTTACCGCCTTGTGGAAGGTCAGATGGTACCTGCGAGATTCCATGTCGATTTGAACCGTGCACTCGTTGAGTTCTTCACGGAGATCACCCAACGCACCAATTAGTGGAAAAACCGGAGCCACACCAAGTAGCGCATGTGTGACGACCGCGGAGTAGATGAGGAGAAAGAACGAGACAAAAGAAAGAGCGACCAGCGGCTGCCTACTGACAACCGCATAGATGACGCCTGCAACCGTGATTGCCGCGGAAACCAATTGAAGCGGCTGATTGACACGCCAGAGAAATTCGGTGATAACCGAGAGCCTATTCTTCATCGGATGTCGTTCGCCCGGAGGTCCTGTGGGTAGTGGCTACGTCTCGTCCGTCAAACCGAAGAGCCTGTCGTCGCAGATCCATTAGTCCTAGCATAACGAAGTAGTGTATCGTCTGTTGATGAACGCATACGATCGGCTGGGCGAGAGGTACTCGACGACCCGGCACCCTGACCCGTCAATCGCTCGCAGCATAGCGCTGGCGATCGGTGATGCAAGAACGATCGTTAACGTGGGGGCGGGTACGGGTTCCTACGAGCCGCGAGATCGGCGAGTGGTAGCGGTCGAGCCATCGCAGGTAATGCTCGCTCAACGGCCGCCAGGTGCTGCACCGGCTGTTCGCGCTTTCGCGGAGGCCCTGCCGTTTGCGGCCGACAGTTTCGAAGCAGCCGTGGCACTTCTGACGGTTCACCACTGGTCGAACGCCCGCAGCGGCCTCGCCGAGATGCGGCGGGTGGCTAGGCGGCGAGTGGTCGTTCTGACCTGGGATCAGGAGGCGAACGAGCAGTGGTGGTTGCCCATGATCTACTTCCCTGGCATTCGCGAAATAGACAGGCGCCGCGTCATCTCGATCGACTTCATCGCCGGATCTCTTGGAGCAGTAAAGATTCAGCCGATCCCTATACCGCACGATTGCCGAGATGGATTCGACATCGCATTCTGGCGACGGCCACAGGCCTACCTTGATCCCAATGTCACTGCGTCCATGTCGAACTTTGCACTCTTGAATGCGACCGAGCGCGAGGAAGGTGCACGGCAACTCAAGAGTGACCTAGAAGATGGAACCTGGACGGCGAGGTTCGGCCATCTGTTGGATCTCAACGAGCTTGATCTAGGGTTGAGGCTCGTCATCTTTGACATGGACTAGGTGAACGACCGGCCACGAGCACCATGTCATCGCATCCGCTGCGCCATGTCGGCACAAACACACTTCATGAAGCTTGGTGGATCGCGCGCTCTTACGTAGCGGAAGCACTCTTTCGTCTAACTAGCAACCTCTTGTACAACGGCGGACCGTATATCTCTTCTTCGCGCACCTTCCACTTCACACCGTCGAATTGCCCCGCGCCGATCAAACGAAACCATTCGAGTCGCTTGACAAGAAACTGATAACTGACCGGAGCCGGGCAGAGCCGCTTAAGTTCAATAACTTGGTCTATAATCCACGCGGAGTTCGTCATGCCGAGCTGCTTGATGAGGTCATCAAACTCCGCTTCTGGGAAGATGAACTCCGCTGCGAAGACTTCGGCCCCTACTTCCTCGACCGGCGCTGAGTCCCATGCGACATCCTGACAGGCAAGGCTTCCGTCGCGTGCCAGATGCTGGTCAACGTAGTGGTGCTTGAGTTCGTGACACTCAGCGAACAGACGCGGCTCGAGCGGGAGCCGCCCGTTCACGAGGACATGCGGCTCGCCGTCGATGAGCAAATACGCCGCCCGTAGCTTTCGGAGCTTGTGCGGAGACTTCGCGAGTTTGATGCCTTCATCTCGGTAGATGTCGCGGACAGACGCGAGCCCAATCGTCGCTGTGGTGACCGCGTACTCGTCGCGCTTTGTGCGAGCGAGCGCCTTCATTGCCTCGTAGTAGGCTCCACGGTTCACGTCTTCCCTCGACTCGCTTTGCCTCCCTTAGCACCCTTTAACGACTTGCCCGCCCGTATGAAGTCGGCGTAGCGCTGGAGCTCCTCCAGGTCTTCGGCTGGAAGGTCGCCTGTGGCGCTGAGGAGTGCGTGCTGTGCCTGGGTGGGCGGCGTGGGCGGCCTGATTGACGCGGGAAAGAAGGACCAGATGCCGACGCCAAAGTAACGGGCGAGTTTGTCCAGCTCAGCCGGGGAAGGCTTGTAGACGGCTGTCTCCCACCGGGAGATTGTATTGGACGTGACGCCCATCGCTCGCGCAAGTTCGTCCTGAGTCCGAGATTTGCCCCGAAGCTCTCGGATCTTTTCGCCGATGAATTCGTACAGCTCCTCCTCCGTCGGATGTCCTGATTCAGGACGTGACTTCCTCATTGCGTTGACATCCTCCTGTCCGCTCCGTACACTACTCGAACAGGATAGGCCGTCCTGATCAAGGACTCAAGCCTCCCCCGGGGGCTGTCGGGGGGGGGGGCGGGCCGACAGAAAAAGGTTCGCGCATCCCTGCAACCGGGTGAAAATTCCGGCCGGCACCATCGTAAGCTCGACAACAGGAGGAGCGCCTAATGGACTTCGACGAGCGCTATGCGGAACTGCAGGGTGAGTACGGCCCGCCTCCGACCGACCCGATGGAACGTAGTGCGTGGCTCCACGGAATCGAACTGGTCGCGCGGGCTCCGGACGCCGTGCGAGCCTTGGTGGAAACAAACGAGCCGGTTCACGCCTCGCTCAGCGACGTGTTCGACGGCTTCCTGGAGGAGGTTGAGGCGGATGTTGTGTGGGAATTCGTCCGGAAGAGGTGCAGCGAGCCGCTTCGAGCGGCTGCGGAACGCGTACTTGACCACCCGCTCTGGGTGCACCTTGTCGAGGACGCGACGGCGGTCCAACAGACGCGCGTCTTGGACCGCCTCACGGAGGAGGTGGCCGATAACGTCGGCAGGCTGATTTTCTTCAACCCGATCTATCGGTCGTGGTTCACAGACTTCTGAACGGCGTGAGAGAGGCTGCCATGAACTATTGTCTTGAAGTCGCCAAGCTCCTGATCATGAGGAAGCTCGCTCCGAGTGACCTTGAACGTCTTGAGGTCGAGGCCCGGATCGAAGCACATAACAAGAGTTGCGCGAGTTGCGCCAGACTATGCGCCGATCTCGCCGCGTCGCCGGTCGCGGTGACCAGCGGGCGCTCCGCGATGGAAGGCGGTCAGCTCTACAGGATAGGCCAAGTAGACGATGGAACGGAGACACGCATGACCACCGAACTCACCAGGCAGGCTGAAACCAGCGGCAAGTTCTACACATTCTTCGTTGATGGACAAGAGCTTCGCTCGGACGAACCAATTCTCACGGTAGCGCAGATTAAGCTGCTCGCGGGAGTTCCCGCCGACGTACCACTCATCGAGGTGCGCGAGGATGGGACTCAGATCCAGCTTCGAGACGACGAAGTGATCGAGCTCAAGCCAGGGCGCCGCTTCAAGAAGGCACCGCGCTTCGTCCGAGGGTAGGCATTTGTCGCGCGATCGAAGAGACACGGAGTTCGGACTACTGCGGCAGCACTACGGAGACGTGCACGCCGGATCAGACTTCGAGTGGGCGGTCGTTAGGGCAGTTCCATTGTGTAACGGATGGAACCGCCCTGCGACCGAGGTCCTCATCGTGGTGCCACCGGGTTATCCCTTGACGCCGCCCGACAATTTCTTCGTGCGAAATGGGCTGCGACTTGCGGACGGGTCGCTGCCGGCGAACTTTGCAGAGAACCAGTCTGTCCTTGGCGATTCGTGGGCACAGTTCTCGTTCCATGCGCAATCGTGGAACCCTGCGCCGGAACCGATGGACGGTGACAACCTGATGACATTCATGCTGGCCGTTGAAGGACGCCTCAGGGAGTTGAGCTGATGAACCGCTTGGTCGTTGAAGAACATGTGTGGGCGCGGCTGAGAGGACACCTACTCGCCGATTCATTCGAGCACTTGGCCTTCCTGTTGGCCCGACCTGCGGGCGAGAGGCTGCTGGTTCGAGACCTTATTCTCATCCAGGACGACGCACTTGAGGATGCTGATGAACCTTACGGCCTTTCTCTATCTCTTTCAGCACTCTTAAGCGTGATGAATGCCGCTGTACGTTCGTCACTCGTACTGGTCGAGGCTCACAGCCACCCGCAGTCGGACGATCGTGTCACGTTCTCCTCGATTGACCAACGCGGTCAACACGAGATGGTCGAGTACCTAGCTGATGTCATGCCAGATAGGCCGTATGCTGCCCTAGTCCTTGGACAAGAAGCGGTGGGCGGGCAAGTCTGGAGCCCAGGGGCGAGAACGCCGGCACCGATGAACGTCGTTGTGTTGGGTGATTCCGTCGCCAGCCGGGCGACGTCTCGATCAGGAACAAGTCGCCTCGCAGTAAGCGAAGAGCGCTTTGACCGGCAAGTGTTGGCGATCGGACGAGGCGGACAAGACGCCCTGAGACAAACGAACGTTGCGGTTGTTGGTCTCGGGGGCATCGGTTCCTTTCTCGTGGAAGAACTCGCGCGCCTCGGCGTTGGCAAGTTGACGCTGATAGACGACGACCTGATCGAAAGGACCAACCTTCACCGTGTTGTAGGTTCGACCGCCGCGAGCGTTGGACGTTCGAAGGTGTCGATTGCCGCCGAGATGGCCGTCGCCTCTAACCCGGACATTCGAACAATCCCAGTTCTAGCGAACGTGAGAGAGGCCGAAGCGATTGATGCACTGCGTGCCGCCGACGTAGTTATTGGTGCCGTTGATACAGATGCTGGCCGCTTGATCCTCAATGAGTTCTGCGTGGCGTACATGACGCCCTATGTCGACTGTGGCGTTGGAATCGAGGTCAAAGACGGACGGATCATCGAGGCCGGAGGCCGCATTGTCACCTGGGTGCCTGGCCGGCCATGCTTGCACTGTTGTCGCGAGATAAACCTGTCGATTGCAGCCCAGGAGTTGGAGACTGAAGAGCAACGCGCATTTCGTCGCCAGCACGGATATGTCGCCGGAGCGGTGGTTCCGGAGCCGGCGGTCATCTCGTTGAATGGCACGGTAGCATCGATGGCCGTCACCGAAGTTCTGGCACTCTGCGCGGGGCTAAGGCCAACGATTCACTACTCCTACTACGATCTCTTGGCGCAGCGCGCCGGTCCAAGACTCATTCAGAGCGATCCGAAATGCGTCGTTTGCGCAAACCTCGGTAAGGGGGACCAGGCTGGACTACAACGCTACTCCCGCGATTCTGGGAATATGGACACTCGAACGGACTTGGGGTCTCGCTCGGCCTAAACGCGCACCGCCAACGCGACGGAGCCGGAGTCCGGGACGCGCCCATCCAGCGCTTCGCACGCCGCGATGCGCGGAGCCTCTGTCGGCTTTTGTCCCACTAAGTCGGCGCCCTCCTTCCCCCGCGGCCCGCCCTCCACGGTGAGAGCGAGCCTCCTTGGGGCGACCGT
>Ga0080064_1004883_pt1 | contig 16439 bp, 14 predicted proteins | sample Subgrocontami54m_FD_69260 | JGI IMG/M metagenome (GOLD analysis project Ga0080064, IMG submission 69260) | Subsurface groundwater microbial communities from S. Glens Falls, New York, USA - GMW46 contaminated, 5.4 m (SPADES assembly) (version 2) ...
TGCTGATCGCGCCCGGCAAACTTACCGATTTCTGCCCGCTCTACGCCGCGGAGGGCTCGGCGAGCGTGGTGTCGCAGTTCGACATGAAGGACGTGGAAGCCGCGGGGCTGGTGAAGTTCGACTTTCTCGGCCTCACCACGCTCACCATCCTCGACTGGACGCTGCGCTACATCCAGCGCATCGATCCGTCCTCGACGCTCACGCTTGACGCGCTGCCGCTCGACGACGCGGACGCCTACCGTTTGTTTGCGAGCGCCAAAACCACCGCGATCTTCCAGTTTGAATCGCGCGGTATGCGCGACCTGCTCAAGCAGGCGCGCCCGGACTGTTTTGAGGACATCATCGCGCTGGTTGCGCTGTATCGCCCGGGGCCGATGGAGCTCATCCCGGACTTCACTGCTCGCAAACACGGCAAACCATTCGACTATCCCGACCCGCGCGTCAAGTCGGTACTGTCCGAGACCTACGGCATCATGGTCTATCAGGAGCAGGTGATGCAGATGGCGCAGATCATCGGCGGCTACAGCCTGGGCGGCGCCGACTTGCTGCGCCGTGCGATGGGCAAGAAGCTGCCGGAAGAAATGGCGCAGCAACGCGGTATTTTTCGCGACGGCGCGGGCAAGAACGGATTGAAACAGGAAAAGGCCGACGAGTTGTTCGACCTGATGGAGAAGTTCGCGGGCTATGGGTTTAACAAATCGCACGCTGCCGCCTACGCGCTGGTTGCCTACCAGACGGCCTACTTCAAGGCGCATCACCCCGCCGCGTTCATGGCGGCCAACATGTCGGCGGCGATGGACGACACCGAGAAAACCAGGCAGTTCTACGAGGATGCGCTCGTCGTCGGGCTCAAGGTGCTGCGTCCCGACATCAACGGCGGCGAGTACCGCTTCGTGCCGCTCGATGCGAAGACCGTGAGCTACGGCCTCGGTTCGATCAAGGGCACCGGCGAATCGGCGATCACGGCGATCATCACGGCGCGGCAGAAAGAGGGTCCTTTCAAGGATCTGTTCGATTTCTGCGAACGCATCGACAAGCGCATCGTCAACCGGCGCGTGATCGAGGCGTTGATCCGCGCCGGTGCGTTCGACGCGCTCGACGATCACCGCGCGCGGCTGCTCGCCTCGGTCGGCATCGCGCTCGGCGCGGCCGAGCAGCTCGAACGCAATGCGCAGCAGGTCAGCCTGTTCGGCGACGCCGACGCCGCGGAGCACTCGCGGCCGGCACTGGTGCAGTCGCCGCGTTGGGATCAGCACGTTTTCCTGCGCGAGGAGAAGGCGGCGCTCGGGTTCTATTTGTCAGGCCATCCGTTCACTGCCTTCCGGCCGGAAATCGGCCAGTTCGTGCGCACCACGCTGGACCGCCTGGTGCCATCCGGCAACGATTACGGCGGCGGCGCCCAGACGGTGCTGATTGCAGGGGTGGTCGAGTCGATGCGGGTGCAGAAGACCCAGAATTCGCGCATGCTCATCGTCAACCTCGGTGATGGCATGGCGACCCAGGAGGTGACGGTCTACAGCGAGCTTTTCGACCAGTACCGGAAAATCATCGTCGAAGACGCGGTGTTGGTGATCGAGGCCAAGGTGCGCAACGTGCGCCGTGGCGGCGGCGAGGAAGCCGAGGCGACGTTCATGCGCGTCAATGCAGAGAAGATCTACGACCTGAGTGCGGCACGCAACCGCTTTGCGCGCGGCGTGCGGCTGACCTGCAACGGCCAGTCGTCGGCGCAAAAACTGAAAGAGCTGCTCGCGCCCTATCGCAACGGTCCGTGTCCGGTGTCGGTCGTTTATCACAACCACGATGCGAGCTGCGAGATCGAACTCGGCGAGGCGTGGCGCGTCAACCTGAACGACAATCTGCTGCAATCGCTCGCCGCGTGGTTGAGCGAGGACAATGTCAAGATTGTTTACAACGAGCAACGCAATGGCGCCTGACTATTCCGTAGGCAGCGTATCGAAGGCGGTGAAGCTGCCGCTTCCCTCGCCGATCTCGACCGTCGTGACAACTGCGTGCCCGGGTCCGCGCCGCGCCCAGGCGATGATTTTCTCAACGGCATCCGGCGCGCCCGCCACCATGGCCTCGACGCTGCCGTCGCGCCGGTTGCGCACCCAGCCGGTGATGCCGAACTCATTTGCAACACGGCGCATGTGGTAGCGGAAACCGACGCCTTGCACGCGGCCGGAAATCTGCAGATGTTTCACCATGATCAAAAAATATGCGCAGGTTCCGGTTGCAGGGCGGCGGAAATTCGCTTACCTTAACCCGGTGCTCTACCGTGCCCACGACCGGCACAGGGGGAGATTATGCGAAGGTCCGGAGTTTTTGTATACGCCGTGCTTGCCGCAAGGCATAACGGGAATAACAGGGTGTTCTATTAAAGGAGGCTGAACCATGAGTATTGAACGCGGAGGGATCGTTCTTGCTGCAGGATTATTGGTTGCCGGTTTGGCGGGTTGTGCGGCGACCGGGGGCGGAGTAGACCAGAATAGTAATGTCGGGCCTGACAAGGTCGTCTATCATGTCAATGATTCCGGCGCCCAGGCGGTTGGCGCGCTGCGTAATATTAGCAACCACCTGGAGGTCAATCCGAAAGCCAAGATCGTGGTCGTCACGCATGCCCAGGGCGTGGATTTCCTGTTCGAGGGCGCGAAGGACAAGGCCGGCAACCCGTACAACATCAAGGTCGAGGAATTGAAATCGCAGGGCGTCAAGTTTGATGTGTGCGAGATTACGCTGCGCAACCGGAAGATCAGCAAGAGCAAGTTCATTCCCGAGTCGACGTTTGTGCCGTCAGGCGTCGCCGAGATCACCCGGCTGCAGCAGCGCGAAGGTTACGCTTACCTGAGACCGTAAATTCCCCGCGCGCTTGCTGCCGGGACAGGTACAGGGCGCGCAGAGCAACGTTATTCGCGGCAGGCGCGTTGCATCGTTTCGAGATGGCGCCACACCGCGGACGCCAGTTGCTCGTCGTAGACCGACGCGCTGCGAACGTAGTCAGAACGCAGTTTCTCCAATTCCGCGAATGCCTGAAACGCGCGCTGGATGGGTTCCGGCAAAGCACTGATCGGTCGATCCAGTTTCGATGGGGTGTTGGAGTGTTCCGTGCCCGGCATCACGCCGTGACTGTGCAGCAGCGCATTGCCGAGGTGATAACCGGCGATCGTCGCGCCATCGACGATCGCGAGGTAATCATCCGGAAAGGAGAGTTTTCCGAGGCTCGCGAGGATGCCTGCGGCTTTGGCGAGATGCTCGTCGCTGGTCATGAGCGGTGCCGCGCAAGGATGGCATCGGTTGCGCTGCGGATGCCGGTGTATGCCGTCTTGCACGCGGCGACCATCCCGTCGTCGACGGGTTTGAGTCCGCGCACGTAGTCCGGGCGCAAGTCTTCGATGAAGGCGAGATGCTTGAATGCGGCGCGCAACGGGTCAGGCACCGGTGTGTTGAGATCGGGCTTATACGTATGATTGAGATCGCCGATTTTGGCGGGTGTCGCTGCGCCGTCGGTGGTAATGCCGAGCGCATGCAGAGCGGCATTGATGCGGTTGGTCCCTGCGCGCATCAGGAAAACGGCGTAGAGCGCGCCGTCCCCGCTCGGATCAAGCTTGGCGATTGCGCGCTCGAACGCTTCGGCTTTGGTCAGGTGCTCGCTGATTTTCATGAAATTATTTCACGAAGCCAAGCTCGGTCAGCACGCGCTTCAACTCGTCATATTGCGATTTCAGGTATTGCGCGGCGCCCTTGCTGTCGGTGTAGGCGTTATCCCAAAGATTGCGCTCGAGGTCCTTGCTCCATTCATCGGTGCTGGCGAGCCTACCGAAGGTTTCATCCCAGAACGCGATCTGCGGCGCGCCGATGCCCTGGGCGCCAACCACCCCGCGCCAGTTGATGACTACCGCGTCCACACCCTGTTCGCGCCAGGTGGGCTGCGCGACGAGGCTGCCGCCCAGCCGCCGCGGTGCGGCGATGCCGATCGCGTGCAGTTTGCCGGCCTCGATGTGTTTCGCCGAAATGCTGGGTGGGCCCGCGACCACGTCGACATGACCGCCCAGCACCGCCGTGATCGAGGCGGCCGACGAATTGAACACCACCACCTTGAGCTTCTTCACGTCGATGCCTGCCGTGCGCGCCACGACTGCTACGGCGATGTGATTGATGTTGCCGAGCGTCGAGGAGATCCCAAAAGCCACCGCAGCGGGATCGACCTTGAGCTTCGCGATCAGGTCGCGGCCCGTCTTGAGCGGCGAGTCGGGCTTCACGACAAAACTGATGTACTCGTTGATCATGATCGCGAGCGGCGTAAAGTCGTGGTGGCTCAGCGCGCTGATGCCGGTGATGTGATTGGTCAGCAGGGTGTTCGAGCTGATCCCGATGTAATGGCCGTTGGCACGATGCTGGCCGAGATAGTTGAACGCGATGGTGCCGCCGCCGCCGGGCTTGTTCGCCACGTTCGACGGCGCTTCGATGAGCCGCCGGTCCTGAATGATTTTCTGCATCGTGCGCGCGATGTTGTCGTTGCCACCCCCGGCGCCGGCGCCGACGATGATCTCCACGTTGTCCTGGGGTTTCCATGCCAGGACTGCGGCGTTTGCAATTGTCACTGTCCACATCGTGACCAATGTCGCGAGGCAGGCGACGCACCGAAGAGAGCGCACGCGAGGTCTTGTCAGCGGTAAGGTTTGAATTCGACCGGGACTTCGATCAGCGTCGCGCGGTCCTTCTTGAGCGCATTCGCGACCGCGGGGGCAAGCTGCCCGAGGTCATCCACGCGGGCGGTGTGAAAGCCGAAAGCATCGCCGAGCTTCATGAAGTCGGGATTGGTGAGCTCGGTGCCGATGTGGCGGCCGAAGCGCTTCTTCTGCGTGTTTTGCAGGATCTTGTAGCCACCGTTGTTGAAGACCACGATCGGGATCGCGAGCTTGTAATGCGCGATGGTGGCCAGTTCGCCGCAGCCGAACATGAAGCCGCCATCGCCGCACAAAGCGACCACTGGCCGGTCGGGGCAGCCGATCTTGGCGCCGATTGCGGCATGAAACGCATAACCCATGGAGCCGAAGGTGTTGGCGAACAGGAATTTTCCCGGCTCGTACATATCGAACGCGTAGCGCGCCCAATGGCCGGCGATCGATTGCGCAGCGAGGATGCCGTTGCGCGGTATCGCTGCGCGCAGATCATCGAGCAGTTGCATTTCGACCGGAACCCGCGCCCTCAGCGCCGTGCGCGCGCGATCCTTGATCATCGCGATTTGTTCTTCGCGGCGCTCGGCGGGCTTGAATTTCCGCGCCTGGAGTTCCGCAAGCAGTTTCTGCAGAAAGTCGCGCGCATCGGCCTGGACGCCGATCTGTGTCGGGTAATTGTGGTTGAACTCGGCTGCGTCAATATCGACGTGCGCCATTTTTTGCGGGATCTTGAGCGTCCAGCCCTTGGCCGAACGGCCGGTGACGTCGAGCGCGGCTTTCTTGTCGGTCGAGCGCGTGGCGCGCTCGGAGAAACGCGTACCCAGCGCCAGCATCGCATCCGCGGTGTTGAGCACCTCGTCTTCAAGCAACGGACTCATGGTCAGCATATTGCCGAGCGTCAGCGGGTGGTCATCCGGAATCACGCCACGCGAGCCATTGGTACCCAGTATCGGCGCCTGCAGCAGTTCCGCCAGCGCCTTGAGTTCGGGACCGGCGCCAGAGCTCACCACGCCACCACCCGCCCAGAGCACCGGGCGTTTGGCGCCGGCGACCAGGTCGGCGACCTGTTTGACCTGTTGCGCGTCGATGGTTGGCCGGTTGACGCGCGCCGGAGACGGAATTGAAATATCCGCTTCAATTTTTAGCACATCGGACGGAATTTCGAGCATGACCGGACGCGGGCGGCCACTGCGCATGCGGGTAAATGCTTCATTGATCGCCGCTGGAACTTCCTCAGGTGCGGTGATGCGGTGGCACCACCCGGTCACCGGCTTGAACAGGCCCATCTGATCGCGGCACTCGTGGTAGACGCCTTTTTCCTGGTCGAGGTAGGGCGTAGGCACCTGGGTGACGATGTTCAAAAGCGGCAGCGATTCGGCATAAGCTTCGCCCATCGCCGACACGCTGTAAGCGGCGCCGGCGCCCACGGTAATCAGGCCGACGCCGACTTTACCGGTGACGCGCCCGTAGGCGTCCGCCATGTGCAGCGCGCCGTCTTCGCCGCGCGGCGCGATCAGTTGGATCTCCGGATGATCGATCAGTTCGTCATACACCGGCAGCAACGTGCTGCCCAGAACCCCGAACACGGTATCGACACCGTTGACGGCGAGGGTTTCAACCAGCGCTTTGGCTGCAGTCATGCGAGGCACAGTTTGAGCTCCGTAATATCACCGCCGTTCCCTGCCGTTTTGCACGGATAATGTTGGGACACTGCGGTCTCTGGATACGTATTCTGAACCCGGCGACGGAAAACAGGAAGCCAGATGATGCAGGCGCAGGTATGATCTCGCTGGAATAGGAGGAGTATGGCCATGGCTACCGCACAATCATCACTGGCTGCAAAAAGGCCGGCGGCACCGTCCGGCGTGAACGCGCCGGAAAACATCGAAATCGTGCCGACCGGCGCTGCGCTGGGCGCGGAAATCAGGGGCTTGGACCTCTCGCAGCCGGTGCCGGAAGCGGCGCAGGCGAAGCTGCGCCAGGCCTGGGCCGATCATCTGGTCCTGCTATGGCGCGATCAGACGCTGCCCGATTTCTCGTTCCTGCAGGCCGCGGAAATCTTCGGTCCCACCAAGGAGCCGGCCGCGCGCAAGTTCGAAATCGCCGGCGGCTATGCAATCGGCGGAAAACGCGTGGCGCTCGATCCTCGCGTGTCCCTGATTTCCAACCTTGACGAGAACGGGTTGCCGGTCAAGGACAATGGGGCGCTCGGCAGCTACGAAGTTGTCTGGCACAGCGATAATTCCTACGTTGAAGTGCCCCCTGCGGGCAGCATGTTGTTCGCGATAATTCTTCCGACCGACGGCGGCGGCGATACCTGGTTCAACAACCAGTACCTCGCGTACGACGAACTGCCAGCCGAGCTGAAAAAAGCCATCGACGGCAAATCGCAACTGCACGACGCGAGCCGCAACAGCGCCGGCGTGCTGCGTCCGACGGTGAAGCTGCCGGCCACGCCGGAGGACGTTCCGGGACCGGTTCATCCGCTCGTGCGAGTGCATCCGGTGACGGGCAGACGCGCGCTGTACCTCGGCCGGCGCCGGGATTGGCCGTCCAACTACATCATAGGCATGCCCAATGAGGAAAGCGAACGCCTGCTCGACCGGCTGTGGGCGCACGCAACTCAGGCTAAGTACGCATGGGGACACCAATGGCGGGTCGGCGACCTCGTGCTGTGGGACAACCGCTGCTGCATGCACTATCGTTCCGAGGTTGACCCGACCCAGGCCCGCGTGCTGTATCGAACGGTGGTCAAGGGCGATGCCGTGATCGCCGGCTAGCGAGGGCTTTATTGCACCAGTCCTGCTTTCTTGATCACTGGCGCCCATCGCGCAATCTCGAGCTTCATAAACGCGGAGAATTCGCCCGGCGTCGTTACAAACGGATCCGCGCCGTCCGCCGCGAGGCGTTCCTTGACATCGGCAGATGCCAGCGCTTTTACCAGACCTGCGTGCAGCACGGCGATTACCGCTGCAGGCGTTCCCGCGGGCGCGAGAATCCCGTACCATTGAGTCGCTTCATATCCCGGCGCGCCGGATTCGGCAATCGTCGGGATGTTTGGCAATATGCTCAGGCGCGCAAGTCCGGAGACGCCCAAGGCGCGCAACTTTCCGGTTCGGGTGTGTGGAACAATCGCGGGAACGCCGGCCATCACCATGTCTAACTGGCCGGAGATGACATCGATCACCGCGAGCCCGGTGCCGCGATATGGCACGTGAACCAGGTCGATGCCGGTCAGTAGTCTGAAGTACTCCGTGGCAAGATGGCCGGCTCCACCCGTGCCTCCCGACCCGTAGCTCAGTTTTCCGGGCCGGGATTTTGCGAGCACGATGAATTCGGCGACGGTTCTGGCGGGCACCGTTGGATTGACGGCCATCAGGTTCGGCAGCTTGGAAACCAGCGTAATCGGCGCCAAGTCCTTGACCGGATCGTAAGCGAGTTTCGAGTACAGCGTCGGATTCACCGCCAACGTGCCGATGTGGCCAATCACAATCGCATAGCCGTCAGGCGCCGCTTTCGCCGCCACTTCCATGCCGATGGTGCCGCCGGCCCCGCCACGATTGTCAGGAACGACCTGCTGCCCGACGATCTCGCCGAGTTTTTGGCCGATCAGGCGCCCCACGATATCGTTGGTTCCGCCCGGAGCGAAAGGGATAATCAACCGGATCGATTTGGTGGGGTAGGCTTGTGCCGACGCATACGTCGACAACAGCAACAGCGCGACGAGCGTGCAACCCGACAGTGTCGTTTTCAATATGTCCTCCGACTTGATCTATGTTTTCAGACTTCCATCGATCGTTATGCCATTGCGCACCAGTTCCTTTATTGCTTCTTTCCCGTAACCGAGCTCCTCCAGAATTTCGAGGCTTTGCTGGCCGATCTTGGGGGCCGCAAGATAGTCATTGCGGGTGCCGCAGGACAGCGTGTTGGGCGGCCTGATATCGTAGATTTTGCCTTCGGTCGGGTGGTCGATATTCCGGAGCAGGCCGACATCCTTGAGATGCGGATCTTCGACGAGCGCTTCGAGCGTGTTATAGGCCATCGCCGGCACATCCGCTGCGTTGAGGATCCGCAACCACTCAGCGGTGGTCTTGGTTGCCAAGGCGGCGGAACGCAGCCCGAAGTAATCGCGTACATTCCGAAACCTCGCGTCAATGCTGCTGAAACGGGCGTCGTCTTTCAGTTCGGGCTGGCCTATGGCTTTGAAAAACGCGAACGCCTGAGCATCGGTGTTGGCGGCCATGCATATCCAGCCGTCCATGGTCGGAACAGGCTTGGCCCACGGATCGAAAATGCGTGGGTCGCCCATGCCTCCCAGGGGCGGCTGAAAGGTGCTGAGGTACAAATGTTCTTCGAGCACGTACTTGGCAACGTTCTCGAACATCGGCACTTCCACGCATTGGCTTTCACCCGAGCGCTCGCGCGCGAACAGCGCAAGCAACAGCATCTGGGTGGCGACCAGGCCTGCAGTTTTGTCGGCCATCACGATCGGCACGTAGCGCGGCTCGCCGGTCGCGCGGTGAAACAAGGCGGCAATGCCGCCCATCCCCTGGATAATGGGGTCGTAGGCGGGTTTGCCCGCATAGCGTCCCTTGCTGCCGAAGCCGACGATTCCGCAGTATATGATCCTCGAATTGATTGCGCGCACGGATGCATAGTCGAGGCCCAGCGCGTTCATCGCGGCCGGGCGCATGTTCCAGAGCAACACATCCGCGCGTCGAATGAGTTTTACCAGGACCTCAATTCCTTGGGGTTGCTTGAGGTCGAGGGCGATCGAGCGCTTATTGCGGTTCAGGTGCAGAAACTTGGACGACATGCCCTTGGTGCGTCCGCGACCGGCCAGACCGCGTACATGATCGCCGCCCGGCAGTTCGATCTTCACCACGTCCGCGCCGTAATCGGCGAGAACCTGCGTCACCATTGGCCCGACGACGACCGAGCTCATGTCGACTACGCGTATGCCTTCGAGAGGACCGCCCGCCATGGCCGCCGTCTCTAAGCGAGTTCCGCGTTGGCGGTATGCGCGATTTCGAATATCATCAGCGTAGTCTAATCGATAGTTGCCTCAGGCCTTTGGATCCGCCGGAGATCAAGCGGCAGTTTATTCGGCGCGTCCAGGGTCTGCAATGCCCAATCCGGTCAGGGCCTCTAGCTATATCCCGGCGTCTCAGGGTCAGGGTTTCTTGCGGTCCGAGTTCGAGTCCATGCGGCGTTTCGCGACTGACCGACGCGCTTAACCGGCAGGTGATCGTCGACAACCGCGGGAGCGCATCCTGCGTAGTTGCTGCGGAGAAAACTGCCAATGCGCCGCCCGACGGCTACACGCTGCTCTTTGCAGTCACTCAGCATACGGTCATGCTGAATTCGAAGCTTCCATACCACCCGGTGAACGACTTCACGCCAATTTCGCAGCTGACTTCTTCCGGGTTTATGCTGTTAGTGAACTCTTCGACACCGGTCAAAGACTTGCAGGAGTTTGTGGCCTGGACCAAGAATTTTAGGGGGGCACTGAGGATCGAGGACTGGGGATCTATGAGTCCACCACGTACTGTCCAACAATTCGGCCGAAACGTGCGGTAGACTGTTGACATGGGTGCTATGTCTGTCGCTGTTCTCGTTCCTGCTGATGGTTTTGGCTGGCTGCGTTCATCGCTACCAATTGATCGCTTAGTGGCCAGGAATTCGAGGGACGCGTTTCTCTTATTCGAACGGCGCGATCTCGCTTGTTTTGCGCCGTCCTTATTGATGGAAAGTTAAATATGAAAATCACAAGTGTTCGTTGTCGCATGGTCACTATCCCATACAAGAACCCGTATCGGATGGCGCCAGGCGAAACTCGGAATAAACGTCAAGTCATTGTCTTTATCGACACTGACGAAGGAATCACGGGAATAGGCGAAACGGGCGTAACTTTAGTTGAGCGCGGGGGCGAGACTCAGGAAAGCATATTTATCACGATCAAGAAATATTTTGCGCCGCTCATTATTGGGTTAGATCCTTTCGAAATCGGCGTGGTTATTAATAAGCTAGAGAATTTCAATCAGGGACGCACCGGATTCCTGTGCGCAAAATCCGCTATTGATATTGCCCTCTACGACATCATGGGTAAGGCACTTAACGCGCCAGCCGCCAAACTTCTGGGCGGAGTGTTTTGCAAGAAGTTCCAGGTCAGCCGAAGCGTAGGTGTCAAACCGCCAAAAGAAATGGCTGCAGATGCCATTAGATTGAAGGAGCAAGGCTACGCGATGCTCACGGTGAAAGTGGGTTTCGACCCGAAAATGGATGTCGAATGCGTGGCTGCAGTTCGGGACGCGGTTGGGCCGGACTATCCAATCGAGGTCGATGTGAATGGCGCCTACACGGTAGAGGTTGCGATACCCACTTTGAAGAAAATGGAGCGCTACGGAATTTGTGCAATCGAACAGCCTGTTCAATGGTGGGACTACAAGGGGTTACGTGATGTACGGATTGCCCTCGATACCCCGATTACTGCTGACGAAAGCGTCTGGACCCCGCAAGATGTCGTCATGTTGGCGCGCGAAGGTGCGGTCGACACCATTTGCCTCAAGCCAGTCACTCGTGGCGGGCTGTTCCTTTGTAGGCGGATGGCGGAGATTGCCGAGGCCGCTGGTATTGGCGTGCTTCTTGGCAGCAAACATCCATTATCGCCAGGCACGTCAGCGTTTATTAATTTCGCTGCAGCGATTCCCTGTGTTCACAATGTGATCGGATATGGCTCTCCACTAGAACGACTTGTTGATGATATCGGTGATCCACCGATTGAGATGGCGCCCGATTGCACTGTGTCTCTGCCCGAGGGACCCGGGCTGGGGGTTACGATTTCTGAGGAAAAACTGCAGAAATATTCGATTCCCGATATTGTTATTTGACTTGGCCAAGCAAGTTGTGAAATCTCCGCCGACCTGCTAAGCAGCGTCTCTGCCGTCGCCGTTGTAAAGAACGACCTCATTCCAGGGCGGAACCATTTTGTGAAATCGACGAGTGCTCTAGCAGGTGTCTTGGTGTTCTGGATAGCTCTCGGTGTTGCGCAAGACAGCGCGAGCCAATCATCAACCGGGAGCTTAAGCCGCGATTATCCGAGCAAGCCCGTTCGCTTCGTCGTGCCATTTCCTGCAAGTGGTGGCGCAGACGCTATCGCCCGTATTATTGGAACCAAGTTGGGCGAAAGCTGGAATCGAACGGTCGTAATCGACAACCGGCCAGGTGCAGGAGGCACGATCGGAGCCGACATCGTAGCCAAGGCTGCTCCGGATGGTTACACCATTTTTATGGGTAACTCCGGCCCCATGGCTGCCAGTGTAGGCCTATATAAGAAATTACCTTATGATCCCGCAAAGGATTTTTCCCCGGTGACTTTGGTGGCTACTGCGTCACAGATTCTGATCGTCAGTCCATCTTCTTCTGTAAAGACAGTGAATGACCTTATCAGGTCGGCGAAATCTAAACCTGGGCAGCTTACTTATGCGTTTGGTGGTGTTGGTAGTCAGGCGCATCTGGCAGGGGTGCTATTTGCAAGGATGGCAGGGATCGAGCTAGTTCCAGTGCCGTATAAGGGCGGTCCGCTCGCCATGATCGACCTATTGGGTGGGCGTGTGTCTTGCATGGTTACGTCGGTGCCAGTGGCGTTTCCCCTCGTCAAGAACGGCACCATAAGAGCCTTAGCAGTAACTGGCGCTAAGCGCTCCTCGGGATTACCCGATATCCCGCGTATCAATGAATTTGTGCCAGGTTATGAAGTGGATAGCTGGTGGGGCGTAGTCGCTCCGAACAGAACGCCCAAACAAATCGTTGAGCGGCTTAAAGGCGAGATTGCGAAAATTCTGGGCATGCCGGATGTGAAGGAATACTACCTTAGGCTTGGAATCGAACCGGCGATTTCTACGCCGGAAGAGTTCTCGATGCTTATTAAGGCGGAGATTACGAAGTGGTCTAAGATCATTAAGGAGGCCGGAATTCTTCCACAGGAATGATTTCGGTAGCCAGTTGCGCGGTATTTATTAGCGATCATCCGTGGCTAAATGCTGTTTAGGTTTTTGGAAATGAATACTTCCGGCGCCATCCAATTTAATGAAACGTTCGACGTTGTGGTTGTCGGATTTGGTCTCGCCGGCGGTATCGCCGCGCTCAACGCTACTCAAGCTGGCGCCAAGACCCTGCTGATCGAGAAGTCCGTCGTGCCCGGAGGGCTGTCGATCTGTTCCTACGGCGCGGTGCGAAGTGCGCACGACCCCGAACTTGCGTTTCAATATCTGAAGACCACCAACGACGGCCGCACGCCGGATGACGTGCTACGCGCGCTGGCCGACGGCATGTGCGACATCGAGCGATACGTGCGCGAACTGGGCGAGATCAATAACGCAGTCATCGTGACCTCGGTCGAGGAAAACAAGCTGCGGGAAAAAAGCGGCGATCCTTTTCGCCGGCAAATCCGGGGTAACTACCCGCTGCCCGGCACCGACACGTTTTATCACACCACCGTAATCGACGTTCCCGGCTTCGATGCGCGCGCGCATTATCCCTGGGCGAACGGCGCGCCCGGCGGGCCTAGGCTCTTCAGGATTGTGCACGAGAACCTCATCAAGCATGGCGTCGAGATCCGGCTCGGCACACCCGCACTGCGGCTGATCGCCGATCCTGAGACGCGTGCAGTGCGCGGCATCCGCATCTTGAGCGGCGCGGTCGAGCACAATATCCAGGTGTGCCGCGGCGTGGTACTCGCGAGCGGCGGTTTCGAGGGCAACGCCGACATGAAGGCGCAGTTCCTTGAGGGCAAGCCGGTATTGAACGCCGCCGCGCGCCAGAACAACGGCGACGGCATCCGCATGGCGCAGGACCTCGGCGCCGCGCTGTGGCACATGTGGTTGATACATGGTGCTTATGGTTTCCGCCATAGCGACCCCAGCTATCCTTACGCAATTCGCCTCAAGCGCTTCCCCGATTGGTTTCCGGGCGAAGCCGACAAAGCCCGACTCAAGATGGCGTGGATACTGCTCGACCAGGACGGCAAGCGTTTCATGTCTGAGTATCAACCCTACACACAGGACACAGCGGTGCGGCCGCTGCAATACTACGATCCACTCACTCAGCGCTTTCCGCGCAATCCCGCGTTCATGATCTGCGACGAGGCAGGCCGCAAGATGTATCCGCTAGGCAAGGCGACCTCGAACGATGAAGGCATCCGCTATTCGTGGAGTGAGGACAATCTGAACGAAGTCGAGCTTGGCATTCTTCAGCGCGCGGACACGCTTGCCGAACTCGCGGGCTTACTCGGCATCGGCGCCGCGGCCGTGGAGCAAAGCGTCACACGCTGGAACGCAATGGTCGAATGCGGTGCCGACGAGGATTGCGGCCGGCCCGGCGGCACCATGACTCCGATAAGGACGCCACCATTCTACGGCGCACCGGTGTGGGCTACTCTCTCCAACACCCAGGGCGGCCCAGTGCACGATGCCCAACAGAGAATCATCGACGTCTATGGAAACCCGATTCCACGCCTTTATTCAGCGGGCGAACTCGGCAGCTCATTCGGGCATCTTTACCTGTCCGGCGGCAACATCGCGGAATGTTTTGTCACAGGCAAGATTGCAGGGAAAAACGCTGCGTCACTTTCTCCTCCGAACTGACATGTTATTGCGTACCCGTAGTGTCCATAGACCTTATGGATTAATGCTTTTTGGAGTGGTGGCCATTACAAAACATTTATGGGATTGCCTGCGAGCCGGATTAAAGGGGCTGGCCATTTGGGGTCTGCTTGGTGCTTTCCAGGTAACCCACGCTGCGCAGGTGTGGGCACCCAAGAATCCGATAGAAATTGTTGTTCCCACGACACCTGGCGGCACCACGGACGCGACCGCTCGCCTGGTGCAAAAAATTCTCCAGGAAAACGGCCTCGTCAAAGTGCCGGTTACGGTAGTCAACAGACCCGGCGGCGGTGGCGTAGTGTCCATCGCTTATCTGAATCAGCATGGCGGCGACGGGCACTACGTCTCGGTCAACACGCCTAACGTGATTGCCAATGATCTTACCGGACGCAGCCCGATCAGGTATACCGAGATTACGGCGCTCGCCAATTTCTCCACCGAGCATACTGCCGTGGCCGTGCGTGCAGATTCGCCGATCAGAACAGGGCAGGACTTCGTCGATCGCTTGCGCCGGGACCCCGGTTCACTGGCGGTGTCGACGCCAACGACGTTGGGCAGCATTAACCACATGGCATTCGGGCTGCTGGCGAAGGCTGCAGGTGTCGATGTCAGGAAACTCAAGGCGGTAGTTCTAGGGTCGGGCGGCGGCGATGCGGTCACCACGCTGCTGGGTGGGCATATCGACGCGCACATCGGCACCGCGGCATCGGTGGCGCGTATGGTGGAGGCGGGGAAGATTCGAGTGATAGCGATCGCTGCGTCCAGGCGCATGAGCGGCCTTTATGCCGATGTGCCGACCTGGACGGAACAAGGATACCCTGTGGTAATGTCCACTTGGCGCGGCCTGATCGGTCCACGCGGCATGACGCGCGAACAAATCGCTTTCTGGGACGATGCGCTGTCGCGGGTGGCTGCAACCGACACCTGGAAAAAGGCGGCGGAAGCCGGCAATTGGGAATCGAATTATCTAAACAGCAACGAGACGAGGAAGCTGTTCGATTCGAATTACGCCGAGTACAGGTCGATACTCACGGATCTGGGGATGATCAAGGGGAAGTAGTCATGGCTGCGCAAACGATGTTCGACAAGATTTGGAGCGAGCATGCTGTCGTCGAGGAGGAGGGTGAGTCGTTGCTCCATATAGACCGGGCGCTGATTCACGAGGGCTCGTTGCATACGTTCACGAATCTGCAGAAGGAAGGCCGCTCGGTGGTGCGGCCGCAGCAAGTATTCGCCTTCAGTGATCATTACGTGCCGACGACCGGACGCGACCAAGGCATCGAGGGCATTGCAATTCCGGAGATCCGGAATATGGTTGTGCAGCTCCAGATCAATACTGCGCATCACGGCATAACGCTATTTGGTATCGATGATCCGCGGCAGGGAATTTTGCACATCGTGCCGCCGGAGCAGGGCATTACGCAGCCTGGCCTGGTTCTGGTTGGCTCCGATTCTCATACTTCGACGCACGGCGCGTTCGGTTGTCTCGCGTTTGGCGTGGGCGCGTCCGAAATGCTGCACGTCATGGCAACGCAGGCATTGTGGCAGCGCAAGCCCAAGACGATGCGTATCACCATAGACGGGAAACCCGGTTTCGGGGTGGCCGCCAAAGACGTGATTCTCGCCATCATTGCCAAGATAGGCGCCGGTGGCGCGGCGGGGCACGTCATAGAGTATGGAGGTTCGACGATCGCAGCAATGACCATGGAAGCGCGCATGACGGTCAGCAACATGTCCATCGAGGCGGGCGGGCGTGCCGGCATGATGGCGCCCGATGACGCCACGTTTGCCTACATGGCCGATCGGCCGTACGCGCCTAAAGGCACGGCGTGGGACGACGCGTATGCATTCTGGAAGACGTTGCCAAGCGATACCGGCGCCTTGTTCGACCGGCAGGTAAACCTGGATGCGTCGCAGCTCGCGCCCATGGTGACATGGGGTACGAGCCCGGAACACGCGCTGCCCATATCCGGCCGGGTTCCGGATCCGCGCGATGTGAACGAAGAGGAGAAGCGCGCCGAAATCGTGGCGGCGCTTGATTACATGGCTTTGACACCGGGCACCGCACTCGCCGATATACCAGTGGATCGGGTATTCATCG
>Ga0080064_1004884_pt1 | contig 16437 bp, 18 predicted proteins | sample Subgrocontami54m_FD_69260 | JGI IMG/M metagenome (GOLD analysis project Ga0080064, IMG submission 69260) | Subsurface groundwater microbial communities from S. Glens Falls, New York, USA - GMW46 contaminated, 5.4 m (SPADES assembly) (version 2) ...
TACCCCGATAGATACTGGTATTTAAGGAACCCCTTAAATCAATCGCCGGAGTCCCCCCTATGCCCCACCACCCCAAGCTAATATTCAAGCCGTAACTTTTGGTTTCTTACTAGGCATCATTACAACACCAAAGTCGTTGCCATCCGCTCCTGTAATTTCACTCCGTTCGCTAAACTCCCTTTTTACCTTTCTTGCCAAATACCATCTGGCGCCTTCAGGACTATCCAAGTCTTTGACTATAGTCTGCCTGGCTTTTAGTATTGGCTTCTCATGTAAAGCATTACGAAATTCCTTGACCTTGGTATGGGCATCAAGGTATCTGGACAGCGAAGCTCCTGTTATTTCAGCGTAAAACGCCGCCTCGGCATCACTGCCGCCGATTGCCCAGACTTCCTTGCATTTCGTAAGGACAAACTGCTCATCCTTACCGTCAAACCACTTCCTGCCTGCTGATTTTTTCGGCCTTTCGGCCTGTATAGTTTTCATATCTTTTTACAATTACGTCACAAAACTTGGGATCTAACTCCATCATATAACACTTGCGGTTTAACTGCTCACAAGCAATCATGGTACTGCCGGAACCGCCAAAAGCGTCCAGCACAATGTCGCCCTGCTGTGAACTCTTAAACAAAGCCCGGGTGGCGAGCTTTACCGGTTTTTGCGTAGGATGCAAATATTGAGCCGTGTTATCCCTTTTCTGGAACCAAACATCCAATTGTTGCTGAAAGGTATCAAAATCCAACGTCCAAACATCTCTAAGGTTGGCCAGCTTCTTGTTATGGTAATGACTGCCCTTATCCTGCCAACCCACCATGCATGGTTCGTAACAGCGGTGGAACATTTGCCCGTGGCTAAATACAGGCGAATTTTTAAGCCAGATGATAATCTGCGAAAAATGCCATCCTGTCTCTTCAAACGCCTGCCGATTTATGCCCTGCTTGGAATTGGCAAACCACCAGTAAATGCAGGCGCTCTCATGACTGAACTTTTTTAAATTTTCCAGCGCCTTTTTGTAAAAGACCAAAGCCTCTTCGTCGTTTTTGTCATCGTTAAATATCTTGCCTCCTGTGCCGCCGTATTTGGTTGATTGGTAACTCATGCCGTTTGGGGATTTGTAATCCACTGAATATGGAGCGTCTGTAAAAATCAGGCTAGCTTTCGCTCCAAGCATTAATGTTTTAAAATCATCTTCTTTTTCCGCATCACCGCACAACAGCCGATGTTCTCCCAAAATATACAGGTCGCCTTTTTTGGTAACGGGTACTGAAGGGAGAGGCGGAGCATCGTCCTCTTTGACCTCGGCAATTAAATCCCTATCAAAACCCGTCAGGCTGATATCGTAGCCTAAACTATCAAGCCCTTTTAATTCTTCAATTAACAACTTCTGCTCCCAGTCGCTTTCATTAAGCCTATTGTCGGCGAGCCTGTATGCCCGAACCTGCTCCGGTGTTAAATCCTCTTTAACAATGACCGGCACGTCAGACAGGTTGAGCTTTTTGGCCGCAAAATATCGACCGTGGCCAACGATTATCTCATTGTTGGCATCTACCACAATGGGTTGATTAAAGCCAAACTCGGTGATGCTTCTGGCTATCTGGCCTACCTGCTTTTGCGGGTGGACTTTGGCGTTTTTTGGGTAAGGTTTGATTAAATTTAAATCCATAATAATTTGTTTGTTAATAATTTTGCGTAAATAAAAACCCCGCATTGTCTGCGGGGTGGTTGCTAAAATATAAAATGCATCTGAAGGATAGCCCAACAAAAAATGGTTTGATTGCTCAACCAAAATTCGGGCGGCTTTTTAGGCAGGCCAGTTCGGGCATTGCCCTTATAGCCATTTAGTAACGTTTCTGAATTACGAAATACAACAGTCGCGGATTTCAACTTGCCATTAATTGCTTTTAGGCAATTAATACTCGCCTCCATGATGCAAATATTTAAAAATTAAGGTACTAAGTTGAGTTTAGACCTTTTTAATGACTTAGTCAAAAATTTGCTTAAAATATGGGGGGTGTTTGACTATGCCAAAATTCATGTTAAACTACTGTTAAGTGTTGTAAAGTAAGTGTTGTAAAGCAATTTAATTATAGCTATGAAGTTAGGTATACTCAACAATAATATTGCGGTTATTTTTTCGGAAAATGTTGGTAGCTCTTTGAAGACAGACCAGATAGAGGCAAAAATTAGTACCATATATTCTGAAAAGACACCCAGAACCGTGATTGCTAAATTCCCTGGTCAAGTTTCTTTTTTCATTCCCGAGGTACAAATATCAATTATGGTAGCAAACCAAATGATGATTGTGTCAGATCAAACAGTTGGGGATTTTTCTAAAAAAGATATTTTAAAATTTGCTCAATTGATAGCTGGCATTGCTGAAATTATAAATAAACCAGCCATCGCATATGGTTTTAATTTTCTTTATGAATTGGAAAATAGTGCGTTTCAAAATTTAGCAACAAAAATTCAAGCAAAATTTTTCAAACCAGATGTACAAAATCAGGCTCCAGAAAATAGTTTATCTTACGCGCTACCAACCTTAGTCTTTCCTAAAGATACTGCCAAAATCACTTTAAAATTTGAAACCATAGCGGAGGCTCCAACAGCTGAGGAATCAAATAAGATGAATATGCATGCGAACGTACACTATAATGGCAATTTACCAACTATAGAAGTTTTAGATTCCCAATATAAAGAATTAGAGCAGTATATTTCAACCTATGCAAACTCAATTTTTAGTGAACGCACGGCCGACCCAGCTTTATGATGAAGCTGCCCAAGCTAGTGCCATCATCACAAAAAATTTACCTTTGTCGGTTTTTATTAGCGACCCCACAGTTACTACTATATCCGGAACCTGTGTTAATCTTGTTTCAACGCACTTGGTTGATAACTTATGGTACGGGACTGTAGGGTATTTGAATGTGCCACAATATTATAGCCTTCTAAAAAATTACGAGAGGGAATACGGTTTTCAATCAAAAGAACTGCTTGAAAAGTGGCAATCAGGTACCCTTTCCATGCGGGATGCAAAAATCAATGATTGGTTGAATGTTTATTTGCAAGTCAAAAATTTTATCTATGACTAAAAATGAGGCAATAAGTTCAATTAGTAATTCCTTAATTAACTGCCCAAAAATTTTTGACTCTAGCTTCCAAGACCGATTACAAGTACACGCCGAAAGCAAGGATGAAAAAAATGACTATCTCTTTTTATATTTTCCTAAATATATTCCACTCAACCAGGTTGACGGGTTAAAATTGAAAGACGATAAAGGCTTTATCACCATTCAGGAAACCTTCAAATTTTTAAATCGTCATGATTTAGTTAGAGTCGGGTACACTTATAGGTATATTACAAATGAAGTAACTTATACCTGTGAGCATGCATTAAGTGGATCGACACAAAATAACATGCCATATAATTTCCATTATGATATGGATTTAGAGTATCGTAACCCTATGAACGATAATGTTGGCCATCCGCCTAATCATTTGCAGGTTTTACATAACCATCCACGATTTGAGTCACCAAATATGACTACCGCCTCATTTTTGGCAACTGTTTTGCAACTATGTTTTAAGGGTAATAAATTAGACCCCCATACTGAGCCTATTTTTATTAGAAAGTAAATCAAGCCTGTACGCAGTTGTAACTTTCAACCATCATAAACTTTAACAAACCGTGTTCTAACCTGCGCACAGGTGGCGAGCCAGATAGGATGAACATCAGCGAAAGCTGGTGTTTTTCCTTTATTGACGGGCTCTTTTGGCGGTTCGAAAGTCTTTTTTTCGTCTACATTTTCTCCTAACATCTGCATTACTCGGTCAGAGACCATTTTGAAGGCTTTGTGGTATGAAATCTCAACTTTCTTGCCATTTATCGTCGAGTTCGAAAATAAAAGGGACATAAGCAGTTTTTTGTCGTCGACCATCTCGATACTGCTTCGGTTTACATAAATCTTTCTTGCTTCCTTGGCCATTTGCAGGAAGGTTGATCCCATATCGTAGTATTTGAGGTTGGCATTTTTATGCTTGTTGAGGCTATCCATCACTTCCTCTTGCTCAAGTTTGTACTGCTCGTACTTTTTCTGGTAAAAGTCCTCACTGATTTTGCCGTCGATCTTGTCGTCATATATCTTGTCCAGTCTCTGCGTGGCTACTTGGTAGCGTCGCTCGAGCTCACCGGTGGCCTTTTCCCTGAACTCTATTTCCTCGCCGTGACTTTCCTTGAGAGCTGTTTGGACCCAGCCAAGCATGTTCTCTATGGCTTCATCGTGCTTCGAGCTTAGTTGCTCGATATTCTCCATTACCTGCAGATCAACATTTTCCTGCTTGACCCATTCTCGTTGCGAGCAGTTTTTATAATGGTTACAGTGGCCGTACCAGTGGCCTTTTTGTATCTCCCAGGTTACTTTTCCTTTGCATTCGTCACAGCGGAAGACATTTTTAAAGAGCGAATTATGCTTATTGTGTTTCGGCGTGCCGTTACTATGCATGATGTCTTGGCATCGCATAAATAATTCTTTGGTGATCAGCGGTTCGTGTTCACCCTTGCCGACCTTACCGTTCCAGCGATTCATACCGTAATAAAACGGATCGCCGAGGAGCTGGTGGACTCGCGAGTGACTTACTTTATTTCCTCCACGAGATCGCATGCCGAGCTTGTACATCTCATCAGCCAGTTTCTTGGTAGAGCTTACGTTCGTGGCATAGAGGTCAAACATTTTCTTGACTATCGTTGCTTTCTCCTCGTCTATCACATGGATTTTGTGTCCTTTCTCGCCTATAGTTTTATACCCGAGCGGTGGCTTGCTCGGTAACCAACCTTGAGCAAGTTTTTCTTTTTGTCCTTTTTTCACGTTTTCGGAAAGCAGGCGGATGTAGTATTCGGCCGTGGCTACTTTCACTCGCCACATAAACCATTCGTGTGACTTGGAGTCTTTGTGGAGCGTACAACCCTCTTTGACCAAGTGGATTGTGTGCTTTTCGTCCGCCAGTATCCATTCGTCGATGATTGGCACATCGGCAAAGTTACGGGTCAGACGATCAGTCGTTTCTACGAAAATCGTGTTGATCTTAGACTTGGTCACGTATTCCAACATTTCGTGGAATATCTTTCGCTGGATTTTTCCAGCGGCCGATTCTTGAATGGCAAAAACTTTTACGAGTTCAAAGCCGTTCCGATCGGCATAATCTCGCAAAAGTTTCTCTTGAGCCGGAAGCGAATAGCCGGTGTCCTCCTGATCTTTGGAAGACACCCGGGCGTAGCCTACGGCTTGCATCGATTGATTCTCTTGATTCATTGTCATAATCATTTAATTAATAATTTGTTGGTTCGAATGCGACTTTTCGTACCACTACGCACCCTATACTAATCTTGCTCATCCGCTAAGCTCGAGTTGCCCACAGCTGGTTCTCCGTCCGCAAGCCACTTTTTTATGATCGCGGCTTTGGCATCGGGATATTGATTACGTGCCAGAGCAAGTTGCATCTCATAAGGAATAAATTCCCAGCGGTCGCCCGGCTCCATATCTTTGAAATTGATCTTGCTAAGCTCGATCTTGTCTTTCGGATGACCCTCCACACGATCCAGTAATTCCTTGATAGCGGCCAGCTTCACATTATCTTGTTGGCTTCCCATAAGGGCTACAAGCATTTCATTGGCCAGGCGAAAATTCTGCTCACGAACACGCACGCCGGCTTTCCGTACTATGTCTACAGTTTCCTGGTGGATTAAATCCAATTCCTGCGCGTAGAGCCGATAAGTTTCGTAAAGCGTGCCTGACTCTTTGAACCAGTCTTTGATCGTTTGCTCGGTGAATTTGGCTTTTCTACTTTTTTCGAACCGGTGGTTGATATCCTCGGCGATGTTTTGGTAGGAATAGCCTTTATATTTCAGCTCGAGTGCGCGCTCATGGTATTTGGTTATGTGTTTCAGCTTGGCCATAAAAAGTTGTGTTTAGTAGAGTCTTTTCTTGCTCTCAATTGGGATGACAAGGAGTGGTCTACCGGTTACCCATTCAATGATGTAAGCGGCCGCATGGGCTCTTACCACCTTGTCTTTGCTTTCCAGAAGTGATATCAGAACTTCTGCCGCTTTTGGCATGTTCTTTCGGATGATCTCATCAGCAATTTCAATTTCGGTTTTCTTTTTATGCTTGGTCATAGGTGTGTTAGTTAGTAGTTACGTTTATGCCTGTTCGATGAGAACGACATCTTAGCGACCAGATCGGCTTTCATCTCGTTTATTTTCTTGATCTGGTTTCCGCCGTTAACTTCTTTATAATTTTCTTTAATTTCTTTTAATCCCTTAGCTTCTATATCATCGCCGTCGGACGCAGTGTGCGTGTCATGCCGTCCGGCATTTCGTGTTGATCGGCCACCGTCCTGCTTCAGATGTAGGATGGAGAGCAATGTGATACTTCGGGGCTTGAACTTGGCATCCTCACCTCGGATTTTCGTGATCGCGACAAAAGCCCACTCTTCAAGCTTATCCAAACACTTCTTAATCGTTCGCCAATCTTTGAGGCCACAGTAAAGGCGAAGCGTCCTGTTTGATGCTTCTATGGTCTGACTCGCTTTATTTGAAGCGATCTCGGTCAAAGCGCAGTACACGTTACGCAGATTGCGATACGCGTCGTCGCTCACACGTTTATCGAGCCACTGCTGACGCATAAACCGCAAAGCCGGTTTGTCTTGCTTGATAGGCAAACGGGGCTTCGCGGTAATCTCGGACCTTATACTTCTTGTCGCTTGGGTACATTGTCATATGGCTCTATGAGCGTTCGACCACTCGTGATGTCCTCGATGTAGAATCGCGACAAAGCATCGTAATAACTTACGAGATTGAATGCGATGTCGTGCAGGTCTTGATCATTCACTTCCTGCCCGAAGTCTTTTTTGAGAATCACGCGGAGCTTCTCCAGCGTTTCCGGTTTTATTTTCACAGGTCTTAGTTCTCGGCGTAAATCCGTACCTTGACCTGTTTGACCTCGTTGAAGAACGCCTGAGGCTCGACTTGAAGCTCGCGGCTCCAATATCGCTTCACCAGAGAATCCAAGTCAGGGCTCTTGCCGAAGCAGAAGAGCACCTTGTGCGGATTTCCCCGATCCACGACCTCAAGAGAATCAGGAATAAATAATAAAAGCACCGCGACCAATGCCAGGTCGGCGGTTTTGTAGTAATTGTTTTCCATATGTTGGCATTTTCATTGTCATTAACTTTCTACTCTCACACATATTCTTTATAGCAATCAGGCAGGCACTCTTTACATACTCTTTCGGGCAATTTTGAAAACAAAAAAACGGCTGTTTTATGCCGCTTTCAAAAAAGTTATCAAGATGGGTCGGGAGAGTACCAGCCAGGGTTATTCCTTTTTCAAAATTATGCCGGGGAAAATCCGATACCCGGAGTCTCGGTAGCCGTCTATGATTTTAAGAACATCAAGTTTTCTATGGGCGATTCGATTCATAGCTTGGACCGCGCTCTCAAGTGATTTTCTGGATGCGAAGCCACAGAGTTCTATTAGAGTTTCGGTCGGCACGTAGGTCTTATGTGCTATCAGTGTTTGGATCATCTTGTCTCTATAGCTGTTTGTTTCTAAGCGGTAGCAGTGATCGCTTTTAGGTTCGCAGTACAGCTCATTGTCGGACGACAAATAGACTATCGTTTTGTTTTTGACCGGCTGAATTGGGGTGGTTACTTTTTCAAACCAATACTTCACTACATCCTTGGCAATCTTTTTCCTTTCGGCGTCATCCTGCTTTCGGTATTCCTTGATACCTAGCAAAACATTTTCCGTTTTGGCTACATAATTTTTATATTCCTGCCGAGTTTGTCGCAATTCATCACTTAGCGTTCTGATGACTCCGGCCGCTTCCCTTAAAGCCAATATTAGTCCGGCATTATCAAAAGCATCTCGGACCGCGTCTTTCGTTGCAACAATATCAAATTTGTAAATTGCCTCCATTGAGACCATTGTCATTTTCATAATCATTATCAGTTAAACAAAAAGCTCGCGATCTGTTACCACAAAAAGTGATAATGGATCGCGAGCCCTTAAACTCGGAATGCCTTTCAGGTTTGCCTCATGAGGCGCTTATTTAACTGTAGATTTATTTTAACACTTTTATCTATTCCGCCATAGTGGCCTTGTGCAGAAAGTCTCACCTGGCGTTTCTGTAATGATACAAAAGTGTACTATTTCGGAAACGCCAATTAGTCACTAGGATGGGCAATTCTTTCTTGTGCCTTATAAGTTTCGAGTAAGCCCTTGGTTGCTTTGTTTTTCCTAAATTGAGATACAGTATCTATGAAATTATCGGCAATACTAATTTTCAGATTTAAAAAGTTCGCATAGCAAGTCGCTATATTATTTGGCAGGACACCTTCAAAGAAGTTTTTTAACTGGTCGCCGCTCCAGTATTCATCCTGAATGTTTTCTACATACTCTTTTGTTAAAAATTGGAATTGGTCGTTATATTTTAGTTCCGGTAAGAAACTTTCTTTTGGTTTGTAAGCAGAGCTTCTTATGAGTTTTTCGCCCTCCTTTGGTAAAAGAGTCTTATAGAGATTTAAACCCAGAATTGACAACCCTTTGAATACAGGGAAAAGAATCCCGGATATCTTTTTAGAGATTATCACTGGAAACTTTTTTTGTTCTTGAGCTGTTTTGAGAAAGGAAAATAATTCTGAATCTGGAAATACCCAGTCACCATTTCGTATTAGGCAATATATCGGCGTACCACCGAAGACGGCCTCAACTACGAACGGACTATCCGAAACCATTTCAATCTTTTTTAGATAGTTGCCAATTAATTTAATAATCAATGCATTGGTTTCCTACGAGACTTTGTGGATTAGCATGTATTGCTCAAGTTTTTCTTTCTGATCTTTTAACTTTTGAATTTCTGGTAATGTCGCATATATGGGAGAAATAAAAATATCTTGATCGGCTAGTCGCGATATTATGCGTGGATCAATACGACGGTTGCCCGGCCCTGTTTCAGAGAGGAGATAGCGAAGCTCGTTCCTAGTGAGAACCTTTTTGTCATGTATTAGTTTTTCTAGCCGGTGCTCAAAATACATACCCAGCTCTTCAGTCGTTAATGTATGTATCGGCTGTTTATATAGCTTGTTTATTACTGTTTTAAGCTGTTTTTTCATAGGAGATTGGGTCCTTATAATATAATAAGGACCTTTTTACCAAAACAAGTGATGTCTTATTATATTATAAGACATGCATAAATAAGCCTTTTTGCTTATCCTCTTACTCTTGTGTTAGTTCTAATTATAGCATATAATGTACTGGAAATGACCTTAAAGGTCTTTCCCAGTCACTATATGGATAACAAACCAACAAAAGGTGAATATGTAGAGGTCTTATTGAGATCTCCCAAAACCGTCTTTTCCACTAAAGACGTTGCTTTGTTGTGGGGCGAAGAGAAAGAACAAACGGTTAGTGGGCGATTAAAAAAATACGTTAAGGCCGGAAAGTTGGTTAGGGTGCATCGTGGCATCTATGCCAAAGACAAAAACTATAATCATTTCGAGTTGGCGACTCGTATTTATACTCCCTCATACATTAGTTTTGAAACCGTGTTAACGCGGACCGGAATTAATTTTCAATACTACGGCAATATTTTTGTGGCTACCTACGTTACGAGAGACATTGAAGCAGATGGTCACAGAATCTCATTTATCCGGATGAAGGATTATGTGTTGAGCAATACATCTGGCATTGAGCATAAAGATGGCATTGCTATGGCAACAAAAGAGCGAGCTTTCTTGGATAGAGTCTACATCAGCAAGGATTACCATTTTGATAACTTGGATTCCTTGGATTTCGACAAGGTGTTTGAAATTTTACCTATCTATCACAATAAGCGGATGGAAAAAAAGGTTAAGACGTATTTCGAGCATTATAAAAGTAATCAATCGAATAAAACCGAAAACGTATGACACTAGACTACTCAAAACATAAAAATATATTGCTTCAGATTCTGAAGGATATTTACTTGGACACTTCAATTTCATCTCACTTGGGGTTTAAGGGTGGGACCGCGGCTCTTTTGTTCTATGGCTTGAACCGCGACTCGGTTGATTTGGATTTTGATTTGTTGGATGAAAGCAAAGAAGCTGAGGTGTTTGAGAAAATTAATAAAATTGCTAAAAGCTACGGCACGATTATTGATTCTCGTATAAAACACTTCAATCTGCTAAACGTGATCTCATACGCACCGGGAGCACAGAAGATAAAAGTTGAGGTAAACCGGAGAAATTTCGGCTCTAAGTATGAAGTTATGACTCTGCTTGGTATCTCTATGCTTGTAATGATCCGGGAGGATATGTTTGCTCACAAACTTATGGCCATGCACGAACGGGTTGGTAAAACGAGCCGAGATATTTATGATGTTTGGTTTTTCCTTAAAAACAATTGGCCGATCAATAAGGAAATTGTCGAACAGCGTTCCGGTGTATCCTTCAAAGAGCTTTTGCAAAAATCTGTTGAGCAACTTGAGAAGATGGATAATAAACATATTCTCGATGGCTTGGGAGACTTCCTTACCGAGCCTCAAAAAGACTGGGCTCGGGCAAAGCTCCGGACCGAGGCTATATTTCTGTTAAAAGCTCGGCTGGAAAGCGAAAAATAAACTTATGCCAAAGGAAATCGCCAACAAAACCAAAGAAGAAACTTACTACAAATGCACTCATTGCGGAGATGAGATTTTTTGGAATACCCATAAAAAATTCACCTACTGTAAGTGTAAGAAAATGTGGGTTGATGGTTGCGAGGATTATGTTCGGGTTGGTGGCAACGAAGGAGACTATAAGGTGATTCACAAATAAATTTATGCCAATCCAAAAAGGAAATTTCTATAATACCCTCACCGCAAATCGTAAAGACGACGATGCTTTGAAGGCCTGTATTGAAGAGACCGTCGAGAAGTTGATGGCCTCAGATACCAGTACAAAAAAGCCGGGCATTCTGCTTGGTAAGGTTCAAAGTGGTAAGACAAGAACTTTCCTTGGCGTGATGGCTCTCGCGTTTGATAATGGCTATGACATTGCGATCATCCTTACAAAAGGGACAAAGCCACTTACTGAGCAGACGTTGAAGCGGTTGCATGAAGACTTCGGCCAGTTTGAGGAAGACAACAAAGCCCAAGTTTATGACATCATGTTTTTCCCGAAAAATATGGTGCCGTACGAACTAAGCCAGAAGCTTATTATCGTTGCCAAGAAAGAAATCAACAATCTCAAACGGGTTCTGAATGATCTCACGAATACTTACCCCGACCTTAAGAATAAAAAGATTCTTATCATTGATGACGAGGCTGATTTTGCAAGTATCAGTTTCCATAAAGAAAAAGAAAGCGGTCTTATTGAACAAGGTAAAATCGCCAAACAGATTGATGAAATAAGAACCAAAGTCGAACAGTCAGATTTTTTGCAGGTAACCGCAACGCCATACTCCCTCTATCTCCAGCCGGATGATGACGAAAGTGAGGATGGACTTTTTCCTCCCAAGCGACCAGCTTTTACAGTGCTCGTGCCTATTCACAAGGACTATGTGGGTGGAGACTATTACTTTATTGAAAGCGAAAAAGAAGGAACGGCCGCTTCCTATGTTTACGAAGAAGTCCCACCGGAAGAGCTTGAGATTTTGAAAGCTACTAAAAAGTTAAAAAGAGCTGACCGCCGGTCATTCAAAATCGAAGAGGTATTTACTAGCCCGTCGACCAAGACGATCAGAAATTCAATAATGAATTTCATTGTCGGAGGTTGTATCAGGCGTATTCAGCAGGAGGAGTCTGGACAAAAACAAGAAAATTACAGTTTCGTAATCCATACAGAGCAATCACGAAGCTCACATAATTGGCAGGAAGATGTTGTAAATAAGCTTAATGAAGAGCTGATAAAAATTGCCAAAGAAGACCGACCTCTCTTTGATCAGTTGGTTAAAGATGCATACGACGATCTGAAAAAGTCTATTGAACTTACAGACATCAAGCTTCCGGAATTCGCTACCGTTTTACAGAATGTATCCAAAGCATTAATTGACGGCATGCTTGTCGTTGAAAAGGTTAATTCCGACAAAGACGTTAAAGCACTGCTCGACATCAAGGGACAGCTCAGATTGAGGACGCCCCTTAACATTTTTATCGGTGGACAGATTCTGGACCGCGGTATCACTATAAAAAATATGATCGGCTTTTACTACGGCCGAAATCCGAAGAAATTTCAGCAGGATACCGTTTTGCAACACTCGCGTATGTATGGAGCCCGAACTAAAGAAGATTTGGCAGTCACACGTTTTTATACTACGCGTGGCATCTACGAGATCATGCGCCGAATTCACGAATTTGATAACACGCTCCGGGAAGCATTCTTGAATGGCTCGCACGAGAAAGGAGTTTATTTCATTCGGAAAGACGCCAGTGACAAACTTGCGCCATGCTCTCCGAACAAAATAATGCTTTCTAACATCACTACTCTTAAGCCGTACAAGAGACTCTTACCGATCGGCTTTCAGACGGATTATAAAAGCAATATCAAGAAAGAAATAGATGAACTCGATAAAGAAATCAACGATCTAAAAGCCACATCGTCATCTGATCACTTTATGATTCCGGTGGATCAGGCTCTCGGTCTGCTTGATAAGATAAAAAAGACTTTTGTTTCCGAAGAACAAGGGTATGAATGGGACGTAAAGGCGCACAAGGCAAGTCTTGAACACCTATCAAAGAATTCCCTCGATGCTTCACAAAAAGGTAAAGTCTGGGTAGTAATTCGAACCGATAGTAATATTAATCGGCAAAAAGCAGATGGACGTTTTTCCGATGGACCCGATGGTGGTAGCGGTGAGACTGCTCGTACTGTTGCAATTAGAATTGCGGAAGACATCCCTGCTCTTATTCTGATTCGGGTAAACGGCAACGAGTCGGAGGGGTGGAAGGGATCATCCTTTTGGTGGCCAATTGTTATGGCTCCCAAGAACACACTCCCGACAATTTTTGCGAGTGAGACCGTAAATAACAATCAATAATATGCCAAAGAAACCAGCTAAAAAAGAAAAAGAGATAAAGATCGAGGCATACTCACATGCCGGTAAGAAGCGCAAGAACAATCCGCCGATCGGGCTTGTTTCGAGCCAGACGGATAAGCTCAACGGATACACCAAATATGCTCACGATCCATACATCGATCCTCACTTGAGCTGGGCTGGGAAAAAAGAGGGTCAGGAAGTGAATGTCCGCAATATCAGTTTGCACGTCCACGAACGCATAGACTCCACACGTGTGATCAGAGCATTCCTAAAAAAGAAAACCGAATCTCGTCAGCAACAGCTCTCACTTTTCCAATCACAAGAGAACGCATTGCCACTCGGCAAAGCCTTTGAATTTTACAGTCACGATCAGGACTGGACGAACCGTCTTATTGCCGGTGACTCACTGCTTGTCATGAACAGTCTGCTCAAAAAAGAAGGTATGGCCGGAGAAGTGCAGATGGTCTACATCGATCCTCCCTACGGCATCAAATACAATTCAAATTTTCAGCCGTTCGTTAACAAGCGCGAAGTCAAAGATAACAACGACGCCGACATCCCGGCAGAACCGGAAACTATCAAGGCATTCCGGGACACATGGGAGCTTGGTATTCACAGTTATCTAACATATTTACGCGATCGTCTCTTGCTGGCTAGAGAATTACTCAATGAATCCGGCAGTTGTTTTGTGCAGATCAATGACGAAAATGTTCATCATGTCCGAGAAATGATGGACGAAGTTTTTGGCAAAGATAATTTTTTCTCACTCATCACATTTAAGAAGACTCTTCCTTTGGGCAGTTCCGGTCTGGCAGGAATCAGCGATTATATTGTTTGGTACGCAAAAGATGCCAAGAAAATTAAGTACCGCAATTTATACGAGAAAAAGCCAATCGGAAAAGACACTGGCTATACATGGGTTGAGCTTAGCGATGGCACGAGACGAAAAATGACCAAAGAAGAAAAAGCTGATCCCAGCATTTTACCAGAAAACAGCAAACCTTTTTTCACTAGCTCACTCTCATCCTCCGGTTTTACTGAAAGTTGCTATTACGATTTTGAATTTGAAGGCAAGACTTATCACAACACGAGAAAAAGTTGGCGTACCCATAAAGAGGGTATGAATCGCTTGATCCAGCAAAAACGAATTATAGCTCCGGGTGATCTACCTTGCTTTATTCAATATTACGAAGATTTTTCATACCAACCACTTCATAATCTTTGGGATGATACTCATGGCGAGATTGATGCTACCTACGTCGTTCAAACTTCTAGAAAAGTCATTGAGAGATGTCTGTTAATGACGACTGATCCGGGAGATTTAGTGCTCGATCCTACTTGTGGTTCCGGTAGTACTGCTTTTGTAGCTGAGGAGTGGGGTCGTCGATGGATTACTTGTGATACATCACGTGTCGCCACTGCTCTAGCAAAGCAACGACTGATGACGGCATATTTTGATTACTATAAGTTAGCTCACCCTACGGAGGGTATATCCAGTGGACTTGAATACAAAAAAGTTCCGCATCTCACTTTGGGAAACATTGCTAATAATGAACCTGTGGCCGAGGAAACTCTTTATAATCATCCAATAGTTGATAAATCAAAAGTTCGGGTAACTGGACCTTTCACCGTTGAAGCATTACCGAGCATGCGAACCAAACCGTTTGACGGTAAAGAGCCGAAAATTGTCACACAAGGTGATGAGATTGCTCGAACCGGCGAGACGGCTAACCAGACTGTATGGCGTGATGAGCTTAAGACGAGCGGTATCCGTGCAACGGGTGGCAAGGTTATTAATTTCTCACGCATTGAACCAATGGCTGGTACCCGGTTTATCCATGCCAGTGCAGAAATTCTAGACGAGAAAGGATCAAATAGAAAAGCTATCATTAGTTTCGGACCGGATTATGGCGCGCTCGAGCAGAGGCACGTTGAAGAAGCGATAAACGAAGCACGTAAGCTGGAAGACAAGCCCGACTTTGTCATTTTTGCCGCATTCCAATTTGATCCGGAAGCGGCCAAAGATATTGATCAGATTAAATGGCCAGGTGTGACTATTCTTAAAGCCCAGATGAGTGTTGATCTTTTAACTGCCGATCTGCGTAAGAAGCGATCATCAAACCAAAGCTATTGGCTTATCGGTCAGCCGGATATTGAGGTAGTGAAAAATAAAGACGGCACATACAAAGTTATTGTCCGTGGTTTTGATTATTACAATCCGATAACTGGAGAGATTGATTTTGGCGACACACGTCGCATTGCTATGTGGATGCTCGACAGCGACTATGATGAGCAGAGCATTCTACCAGAGCAGATATTCTTTCCGATGAAAGACCCGAAGCATGACTGGACTTCGCTCGCCAAAACTCTAAACGGCGCAGTTGATCAGGATTTGATCGAGCTTTTTACCGGGGTTGAGTCTCTGCCGTTTGTTGCAGGTGAGCATAAAAAAGTAGCTGTGAAAATCATTGACGATCGCGGTATCGAATCGTTTGTCATCAAAAATCTATGAGCCAGAAACACATCGACAAACTGATAGTCAACGACGCATACGCTGAACCCACACAGCACTGGGCATATTTGCGTGAGAAGCAGGAGTTTGAATTGCGTGAAGGCCGACGCAAGGCCGGGTATTGGAAACTCTCTGGTGTTGGTCGCAGGGGTACGGATGATCAGGGTGAGTTTGTGCCGATAGAGTTGGTGAATCAAATCCGTCCGCGCGTGCTGGAGTGGAAAGCAAAAGGATATCCGAATGTTACCGGCACGACACGCAAACTTCTTGAATTTTGGAATGATACGACTCAACGGCAATATCCGTTTTTCTGGTGTCAGCTTGAAGCTATTGAAACAGCTATCTGGCTTAACGAGGCAAGTCCAAGCGAAAAGACTGGCATCACCATTCCGATTGAGGAAGAAGGTTGGCAGAGGCAATGTCTCAAAATGGCAACCGGGACCGGTAAGACAGTAGTCATGTCCATGCTTATTGCATGGCAGGCTTTGAATAAAATCGCCAACAACGGCGATGCACGGTTTTCAAAGAATATTCTTATTATTGCTCCCGGACTTACCGTGCGTGATCGTCTGCGTGTCTTGAAGCCAGAACGTGAAGACAATTTTTATCAGAAATTTAATATCGTGCCGTCCTCAATGTGGCAGGAGCTTTTGGACGCGAAGATTGTCATTGAGAACTGGCACACGCTGGCTCCGGTCAACGAAAACTACGGACCTAAGGTAGTAAAAAAGGGACCGGAGAGTGATGAAGCTTTTGTCCGGCGTGTGGTTCCTGATTTCGGTGGAGCTACAAATGTTCTGGTCATCAATGACGAAGCGCATCATTGTCATCGTCCGGCAGTCGATGAGGAAAAAGAGGAGCAGGAAAAAGCAAC
>Ga0080064_1004886_pt1 | contig 16436 bp, 14 predicted proteins | sample Subgrocontami54m_FD_69260 | JGI IMG/M metagenome (GOLD analysis project Ga0080064, IMG submission 69260) | Subsurface groundwater microbial communities from S. Glens Falls, New York, USA - GMW46 contaminated, 5.4 m (SPADES assembly) (version 2) ...
CCCGCCACGCCGGTGATCCTGCTCACCGGCTGGGGCCGGCGCCTGGTGGCGGAGGGCGATATCCCGCCGCACGTCGATCGCGTGCTGGCCAAGCCGCCCAAGCTGCGCGAGCTGCGCCAAGCGCTGGCGCAGCTCTGCCGGCCGGAACCTTTCTGACCCGGGCGCATGAACGCCGCTCCCCCGGTCCGGATTCTCATCGTCGACGACGAAGCGGCGCAGATGCGCGCGCTGTGCGACACGCTGCGCGACCAGGGCTACGAGACCGCGGGCTTCACCTCGGGAGAGGATGCCCTGAGGGCTTTGCAGGAGAAGCCGTTCGATCTGCTGCTCACCGATCTGCTGATGCCGGGCACGGACGGCGTCGCGCTGCTCGCCGCGGCGCTGAAGATCGATCCGCAACTGGTCGGCATCCTCATGACCGGCCAGGGCACGATCGAAACCGCGGTGCGGGCGATGCAGGCGGGGGCGCTGGACTATATCCTGAAGCCGTTCAAGGTGAGCACCCTTCTGCCGGTGCTCGCGCGCGCGGCGAGCGTGCGGCGGCTGAGCCTGGAGAACCTGGAACTGCGCAGCACCGTGGCGATCCACGAACTCAACCAGACCATCGCCCACACGCTCGATCCGAACGTCCTGCTCGACAGCATCGCCGACGCCGCGCTGGCGCAGTTCGACGCCGACGAGGCGTCGATCATGCTGCTCGCCGATGACGGCCGCTCGCTCTACGTCGCGGCGGTGCGCGGCGAGCGGCGCGATGCGCTGCTGGAGCTCCGCGAGCTCCGCCCGCCGAGTGCTGAGCTCATCGCCAGCCATCGCGGAGCGGAGCCGCTGGACAGAGCTATAGGCTTCGGCGGCCTCGCCGCCCTGCGTGGGCAGGAGCGTCAACTCGAGCCGCGCGATCTCGGCCTCGAGATCCCCCGCACGCCTGATCAGGTCATCTAGTTCTTGACGACGCTGGCCCCCTCGAAAGAGGAAACGCACGCTCCCGCCTCCAGCGTCAGGTGCTCCGCGGTGCAATCAGAAGCGCTGCTTCAGGTGTCGCGGCACAAGCGCGCGCTTGCGGGACACACCGGTCACACGTGCGGGTCATTGTGCCGCCCGGTTCGACTGCGGCTACCGCGCCGGCGGCCGAGGAGAGTCAGACGGGGTCGGACCTGAAGGCCCGCCAGCCGGTAGGACCGTGACTCCGCTCGTTGGTGCCCCAGCCGTCCCCGTCGATGAGCCCGGCGTGGCGGGGGTCGGCGACCGGACCGGCGTGGCTGTGCGCGTGGTCGTCACCGCAGGGACAACCTGCTCGAGCGGGATGACGGTTTCCTGCGGGGCACTGAGCCCCCCGCGCGTTGGCGTTGCCAACGTCGCTTCGATCTGTTCGATGATCTGGACAGCAGGCGCGGCTGGCGCACCGAACTGACCCGCGCCGATCGCTGGCACTGGGGCCGAGCTCGTTCCGCCACTAGGCAGCGTCGCCGCATCGATTGCAGGTGCGGCGAGACTTGGGGCTTCGACAGGCAACTGAAGTGCGTCCACGTTCAGAGCAGGTGACTCGGCCGGGACTGCCGGCTTCGGGTCCGGCTTGGGCGCAGCGGCCGGCGCGACGACTACCGCGGAAGGCGCTGGCTTGGTGCGCTCGATGCTTTCGTCGGCGAGGGCGGCGCGCGTCACGGCTATCTGGATACCTTGGTTCGTGCGTCCGGGATCCGTGGCGATTGGGGCCAGAGCCTTCGCCCCCTCGATCTTCTGAGAGGCGTCCTCCACGAGGCGCTCGGCTCGGTTCATTTGCCCGTCGTCCGCGAGGACGCGGCTCTCGTCCAGGCGGCGATTCGCCTGGTTCAGCAGCAGGTCGGCGCGATGCTCGGTGGGGGCAACCGCAATCATGATGTCTTCGATAACAATCTTGACGGGGTAGAGCGGGCTGTTGGGCATCGACGCGGCGGAGGCGGCGACTGCGCCGTAGCCCACCGTCAGCGCGGCGACAAGAGAGGCCGCGACACGCCCAGCAGCGACGACCCAGGCGGGCGGCGTCTGGGTCAACCAGAGACTCCGCCGTGGCTTCCCCTGAATCGGTGCCGCCATCGCACGGTTCCAGGCACCATGGCGCAGCCGGTCGGGAGCCCGTTGCGCGCGGAGTCGGCGCAGGCGGCGAGACGTCATATAGAGGGCGATGGCTTCCGCCTCCGCCTCGACGTCAGCCGACCGGCTCCTCTCGCGGGCCGGGTTCTCGGCGAGTAGCTGCTCCAATGCCTGATCGAGTTCGCGCGACAAGGGTAACGTCTCCTTCGTCTGTCAGTTGCTTGTTGAGGGCCTTGAGGGCCCGAACCTGAATCTGGCGGACAGCGACCACGCTCTTATTGAGGACGCCGGCAACGTCCGCGTGTGAGTACCCTTCGATGAACCGCAGGATGACCACATCCCGCTGGTCATTGGGCAGCCGCATGAGCGCCTGCTGGAGGGTCTGCATTTCAAAGTCACGGGCAACCCGCTCGTCCGGAGGTGCCTCGTCGCTCGAAACGTCGACCAGTCCGTCGATAGACGTCGTGGCCCTGCGCCGCGACCGCCAATGGTCGACGACGACATTTCGCGCGATGCGAAGCAGCCAGTGCTGGAATGGAAGGTTGCGCCATTGAAACCGCTCAATCCCTTCCCATGCTTTCGCCCAGACATCCTCGGTAAGCTCCTCAGCGAGGAGCACCTCGCCCACCTTGTACAAAATGTACCGGTAGACGGTGTCGAGATGTTCGTCGTAGAGCTGGGCAAACGCCTCGGCATCCCGGCGCGAGGCGCGCTCGGCGATGTCCTGGGGGGTCCACTCTGTCATGGAGCCGGATCGGTCTCCTTTCGAGCGATCCCCTATGCCTTAAACGGGCAGGAGGGGCGAACGTGACAAGTGCCTCACGGTGGAAAGGCAACCGCGGGGCCGCGGTTCTCTTGTCTCGCATCTCGGGGTGATGCGTTCCTTGCTGACGGTGAGTTGCCACGCCTATGATACCCCAGCGCGTCGGGGTCGCAAAACACCCCGGCCCGCAATCACCCCGTTTTGGACCCCTGCTTTGTGTTGCCTGGAGGAGACCGTGATCGACCAGGAACTCTTGGACATCCTCGCCTGCCCCGTGTGCAAGACGCCGATCCGGCTCGAGGGCGACCGCCTGGTTTGCGATGCGTGTGGGCGGCGCTACCCAATTCGCGACGGGATCCCGGTCATGCTCATCGACGAGGCAGAGCTGGGCGAGCCGCGCAAGCCCGCGGACGCATAGCCTGTCGTCCTCGACGGAGCCCGCCAGCGTCAAGAGAGGCATTTCCCGCCTGCGCCGAATCGGCTGCTGGGCAGGCATGCGTCTGGCTCACGCGTTCCAACTCTCGCCGCTTCATTGGGTGGGCCTCTCCACTCCGGGATCGCTTGGGAACAGGCTCTTCGCTTTCGTCGTGCTCATCACGTTGCTGATGGCGCCGGCTGCGTCCGGCTTCGTGCTTCAGGCATCACACGCCTCGCCGGCGCACGCTACGCAAGACGATTCCCGCTCCGGTGCCGTGAGCGGGGCCGCGTCTCAGTCGATCACGCCGAACGATGATCTCTACGAGCGGTATCAATGGAACTTGCGTCGAATTCACGCAGCCGAGGGATGGCGCCTGACCACAGGCAGCCCAAGCATCACGGTGGCGGTACTCGATACCGGGGTCTCATTGACCCACCCGGAGCTCGTGCGGCGCGTCGTCGCGGGCTACGATTTCATAAATGAGGACGCGATCCCCGAAGATGACCACGGCAACGGAACCCACGTCGCGGGCATCATCGGAGCTGAGGCGAACAATCGGACGGGCATCGCGGGCATCGCCTGGCAATCGAGAATCATGCCCGTCAAAGTGCTCGACGCTCAAGCCCGAGGCGACCCCGACGTCGCCGCCCAGGGCGTGATCTGGGCTGTCGACCACGGCGCAAATGTGATCAATCTGGGACTGGCCGGGCCCACGCCCTCTACCCCACTCGACGACGCCATTGAATATGCGTACAGCCGGAACGTCACGGTGGTGGCGCCGATGGGCAATGAGGGAACGTCGACCATGGCGTATCCCGCCGCGAATCCGCGGGTGATCGCGGTCGCCGCCACTGACCGCCTGGACGCCCGCCTCGCGACCTCGAATACCGGTGCGTACATCAGCGTCGCGGCGCCGGGCGAGCAGATCGCAAGCACGTTCAAGAGTCCCGGTGGTCCCGACACGTACGCGGTGACCGGGACCACCGCCCAGGCGGCGGCCCACGTCACCGGGCTCATCGCGCTCATGTTGTCGCTTAACCCAACGCTGACGCCGGGTGACATTCGGACGCTGCTCGAAGCATCGGCGGACGATGTCGGCGCGCCCGGGAGGGACATCGAGACCGGCGCTGGGCGGATCAACGTTTATCGGGCGCTCTCCGTCGCCGCTCCATGGAGCTTCAACGCGGCCGGCGCGGCAAGCTATGCCGCTGCTGGCGGCGCGACGAACACGGCGTACTTCCCGCTCGTGTTGAAGGAAGCCAACGGCTGGAATACGCTTCTTGCCATCCAGAACCCGGCCCCGCGCGTCGCGAATCTCACTGTGGTCGTCGTAGATGAGACCGGTGCGCAAATCGGGCAGTTCACCGCTACGGCTCCGGCCCTCGGAAGCGCGATTCTCGTGCTGTCCCGAATTCCGGCCGTTCCGGCTGGGTTCGTCGGGGCCGCGATCGTCCAGGGCGACGTTCCCATTACCGGCGTCGCGAACCAGGACCACCCGGGTCGTGACCGGCTTTCGTACGTCGGGCTTCCGGCGGGAACCACCGCCATCTGGATCCCACTCTTGATGCGCGGTGCGAGCGGTTGGGATACCGGGCTCCAGCTTCAGAACCTTTCGCAGACCACCACGCATGCGCGGGTCTCGTTTTTTACGCAAGGTGAAACCGTGCCACTAGCGGTCAGCGTGGCGCAGCTCGGGCCCCTGGCCCCCCTGGCGATCTATCAGCCGACGGACCGGCGCATCCCGAACGACTGGGTGGGATCAGCCCTCATCGAGAGCCTGGACAACCAGCCGCTCGGCGCCGTCGTCAACGAGCTGAGCGATGATGGGCTCGGCATGGCGTACACGGGCGTTGGGGCACCCGCTGAGACCCTGACGATCCCGCTGGTGTACAAGAACGCCGCGGATTGGGCCAGCGGGATCCAGGTGCAAAACGCGGGAAACGGGCCGGCAACGGTCACCGTCTCATACACACCGCTCGGTGGGACCCGGACGGTCGCGGTCGACCGCGCCACGATCGTTCCAGGCACGGCGACGACCTTCTACCAGGGAGCGAACCCGGACCTTCCGGACGGATTCGTTGGGTCCGCGACGGTCACGTCGCTCGAGAGCCAGCCGCTTGCCGCCGTCGCGAACGCGGTGAAGCAGGGCGCGAGGATGGCAACCGCGTACGATGCCATCGGCGGAGGTAGCTCAACCCTCCACATCCCCCTGGTGTACCGTGATTTCGCGGGCTGGAACGCCGGGCTGCAGCTTCAAAATGTGGGGGCTGCAACCACATCGGTTAACGTGACGTTCTATCAAGAGGATGGCCGTGAGGCAGCGTCCGTCTCCCGAACGCTCGAGCGGGGCGCGAGCTGGACCCTCTACGTGCCCGACGTTGCCGAGCTGGGATCGGCGTTTGTCGGCTCGGCCATCGTGACCAGTCTCGGTGGCGAGCCGATCGCCGCGACGGTTAACCAGGTGAAATAGGACCAATGCCACGAATCCCACGTCGTCTCCTCTGGCTCGTACTCCTCCTCTTGCTCGTCCTGCCGGTTCCCGCGCAACGGTTGCTGTCCGGCGCTCGGGGTGACCAACACCCGGCGAGGGCAGAGCAGGCCCAGCCGCGCCCGGGGAGCTACGAGCCCGGCGAGGTCGTCGTTCGTTGGAACAGCGATCGCCGCCCAGATGCCCTGGTCGGCCTTGACGTAGCGGTGAAAGAGGAGATCGAAGAGCTCGGCACCACGGTGCTCGAGGTCCCAGTTGGGCGAGAGGTCGACCTGGCCGCGGAGCTCGCCACGCGCGCTGGCGTTGCCTGGGCCCAACCCAACTTCATTCGTCGGGTCTCGATGATCCCGAACGATCCGCTTTTTGACCGACAGTGGGGGCTTCGCAAGATCGATGCCCCCGGCGCGTGGGAAACGACGCTCGGTTCGGCATCGGTCGTCATCGCGGTCATCGATACGGGCGTCGATCTGGCGCACCCTGACCTGCAAGGGCGCCTGGTTCCGGGACGTAACTTTCTGGACGCGGACCAGCCGCCCCAGGATGATGGCGGCCATGGGACCCATGTGGCCGGCACGATCGCCGCGACGATCAACAACGCCCAGGGTGTCGCGGGCGTAGCGCCCGGTACCTCCATCATGCCGATCAAGGCGCTCAAGGCAAACGGCTCCGGACGCGACTCCGTCGTCGCCCAGGGCGTGCGCTGGGCCGCTGACAACGGTGCGCGCATCATCAACATGAGCTTTGGGGGAACCGAGATCTCCCCGGTACTGACCGAATCGATCGCGTATGCCGCGCGGAAGGGGATCGTGACGGTCGTGGCGGCGGGAAACGAGGGCGCGGACACCCCGAGCTACCCGGCCGCAACCGCGCCGAATATCTCGGTGGCGGCCACCGACCAGGGGGACCATCGGGGCAGCTACTCGAATTACGGCGACTGGATCGTCATCAGTGCGCCTGGCAGCGGGATCTGGAGCACGTTCTGGGCCGGCCAGTCGAGCTATCGCATCGACAATGGCACCTCGATGGCTGCTCCACACGTCAGCGGCGTCATCGCGCTCATGCTGTCGATGCGCCCCAACCTCACCATCGCTGAGATCACCTCTATCCTGAAGATGACGGCGGATCCGGTTCCGGAGCCAGGGAGCGGCGCCGGTCGAGTCAATGCCGCCAAGGCGGTGGCGGTTCTCCGCGAGGCCGACCCCACAGCCACGATCACCCCCACCGTCACGACCACGGCTGCGCCCGCGATGACCCCGACCCCGCTCCCGACGCGGGGGGTGCGCCGCTCGTCCGCCCGGCCTCCGCTCGCTCTGACCTACGACGTCCCGGCGGCCGCCTCGACCCTCTACTTGCCGATGGTGGTCAAGAACTCGGATGGGTGGACGTCTGAGCTCAGCATTCAGAGCGCTACCGAGACTCGCGGCAACGTGGCGGTGCAGTTCGTCCGGGAAGATGGCACGCTCGACCGACTGGTGAACACGATCCTGGGGCCGCTTGGTTCGACGACGGTTGGTCTTGACGCGATCGACCTTGGCGGCGGGTCATGGCGTGGGGCCGCCATCGTGACCGCGGACGTGCAGGTGTCGGCCGTGGTCACGATGGCGGCGCCGAGCTCCGATGCGATGGCGTACGACGCGAGAGTCGAGACGGGGAGCACGGAGTACGCTCCGCTCGTGTTCAAGAATCGGAACGGCTGGACGAGTAGTGTCGTCGTGCAGAATATCGCCACGCGGGCCACGACCGTGTTGCTGACCTATCGCAGCAGCACGAATACAGGTCAGTGGACGGAGTCGATCAGCATTCCGGCGCTCGCGAGCCGCGCACTCGTTCTCGGCGAGCGAGCCGCGGTCCCGGACGGCTTCACGGGCGGCGTCACGATAACCAGTGTCGAAGGCGATCCACTCGCGGTTGTCGTGGCGTCGATGCATTCGTCAGGGAGCGCGACCGCGTACGCCGCGGCCGCGAGTGGCGCGACGAGCCTCGTCGCTCCCGTCATTTTCAAGAACCGCGCGACGGATGGCGTCTGGAACACCGGGATCCAACTTCAAAATCTCGGGACGGAGGCCGCGCAGGTCACCGCAACCTACATGGCATCGGACAACCCTGGCCTATTGTGGACGGAGACGCTCGCAATCGCGCCGGGCGCAGCGGAGACGCTTTACCAGGCCGCGCGCCCGATGCTGCCCGACGGGTTCGTCGGTTCAGCCCAGATCACCGTGACCAATGGGGTGCCCATCACAGGGGTTGTCAACGAAGTGAATTACGAGCAGGAGATCTCGAGCGTGTACGAGCTGCTCACGGGTGGGGAAACACGCCGCTTCGTCCCACGGCTGCTGCGTAATGTTGATGGACGGAGCACCGGACTCCAGGTCCAGAACCTCGGCGAGGCTCCGGCCGAGATCACGATCACCTACCGCACGCCAGCCGGGACCTTGCTTGTCCGACAGGATGATGTCATCGGCGCTCGCGGCTCGCGCACGTACTACCAACCGTCGATCGCCGGCCTGCCAGACGGATTCGTGGGCTCCGCGATGATCGTTTCGAACAACGGTCAGCCCCTCGCCGCAGTCGTAAACGAAGTGAGATACTAGCCATCGTGTTCGAGGACTGGCAGGACGACTCCCAAACAGCGCAGCAAGAGACCATGTGCCACCCCATTCGGACGCGGGTGCTGCGGGTCGTGCTCCTGCTCGTGTTCACCGCGCTCACCTTTCAGCTCTGGCGGCTCCAAATCGTGCAGGGCCGGGCGCACCGCGCCGCCGCGGAGGATAACAGCCTCCGCCTCGCAACGATTGCCCCACTCCGGGGCGTCATTTACGACCGCAACATGGTGCCTCTAGCGGTCAACGCCCCCTCCTTCTCTGTGTCCATCACCGAAGCCGATGTACCGAACAACGAGCGTGAGCGGATATTTCGTGAGACGGCGAATGTGCTCGGCGTTCCCGTCGAAGAGATCGAGCAGTCGCTGAAGACCCGACGTCGCGACGCGGCCCCCTTCACCCCGATCGCGGTTCGGGACAGCGTGCCGCGGGACCGGGCGATGCAGCTCGAGGAGCGGAGCTGGGCGCTGCCCGGCGTCCACGTGCGGGTCGATCCCATCCGCGAGTACATCGAGAGTCCGATCTTTTCCCACGTCCTGGGCTTCATGGCGCTGCCCACGGAAGAGGAGTACGCGACCCGCTATAAGGCCGAGGGCTACAGCATGAGTGATCGCGTTGGCTCCAGCGGCGCCGAGCGCATGTACGAGTCAGATCTCCGGGGACGCCCCGGCGGGCGAATTCTCGAGGTCGATGCGGCGGGCCGGCCCCTCCGTGAGGTCGTCGAGCGGCCGGCGGAGTCGGGCCACCGGCTCATTCTGACGATCGACGCCCAGCTCCAGCGGCTTGCCTATCGCGTGCTGAGCGAGCGCATCAAGCCCGGCACATCCGCCGTGGCCATCGCCACGGACCCGCGAAACGGCGAGATCCTGGCGATGGTCTCCATCCCGAGCTTCGACGCGAACGTCTTTTCCGACCCGCAACGGGATAGCGACATCGCTGCGCTGCTCCAGGACCCAGCCCTTCCGATGTTCAATCGGGCGGTCTCTGGCCAGTATCCGCCCGGTTCGACGTTCAAGCTGGTAACTGGTATCGGCGCCCTCGAGGAGGGCGTTGCCAACCGCGGCACCAAGATCAACTGCAACGGCGGCCTGCGCCTGCCCAGTCCGTATGGTGGGGCGCCGACGTTCCTGCCGGACTGGGGCGTCATGGGGGTGCTGGACTTCGTTGGGGGCATCGCGCAATCGTGCAACGTGTACTTCTATACTCTGGGCGGCGGCTTCGGGGAAATCGCCGGGCTCGGAAACGAGCGCCTCGCCCGCTACGCACGCGTGCTCGGCTATGGCGACGTCAGTGGTGTCGACCTCCCCGCCGAGGCGCCGGGCCGCGTGCCGACCCAGGATTGGAAGGCGGCCACGGTTGGGGAACAATGGTTCCCTGGCGACACCTACAACATGGCCATCGGGCAAGGGTACGTCCTGGCAACGCCGCTCCAGGTCAGCAACGTAACCAACGCGATCGCGAACGGAGGGACCTACTACCGGCCGCACGTGGTTCGCGCGGTCCTGGACGCAGAGGGGCGAACGCTCCGCGAGGTACCGCCGGTTGTGACGAGTCGAGTAACGCTCAAGCCGGAGACGCTGAGTGTCATCCGCGACGGGATGATCGCGGTCCTGGATACGGAGCAGTCACGCCGCTTCAAGATCCCCACCATCGTGGTTGCTGGCAAGACCGGGACCGCGGAGTTCTCCGGCCCCAAGGATGACAAGGGCATCGGCCCCACTCATGGCTGGTTCACGGCCTACGGTCCGGCCGAGGCGCCGCGCATCTCGCTCACCGTATTCGTCGAGCGCGGTGGCGGTCCGTCGGACGGGCTTCCCATCGCCATGGACATTCTTCGCGAGTACTTCGGCCAGGGGGTTGCACCACCGCCGACGCCGACGCCGGCGTCCACCGGAGCGCCTCGGGCACCCTGATATAATCTTGGCGGCCCGCGACAGCGCGGCAAGGCGGGTAAGTACGCAGTGATCGAAGTCGAAAAGCTTTCCAAGGTATATGGCCGCATCCCAGCGGTTAGTGACGTGTCGTTTTCAGTCGCCAAGGGCGAGATCCTCGGGTTCCTGGGCCCAAACGGCGCCGGCAAGACCACCACCATGCGCATCCTCACCGGCTACATGCCCGCCACTAGCGGTCGGGCGACAGTCGCGGGCTATGACATCTTCAAGCAGTCGCTCGAGGCGCGCCGCCACATCGGCTATTTGCCCGAGACGGTGCCGCTCTACCCGGAGATGTCGCCGCGCAACTACCTGCAATTCATGGGCAAGATCCGGGGGCTGGACTCTCGGACGCGCCGCGCGCGCATCGACGACGTGGCCGACAAGTGCAAGATCGGGGACGTCCTGGACCGCCTCATTGGCAAGCTCTCCAAGGGGTATCGGCAGCGCGTGGGACTCGCCCAGGCATTGCTCGGCGATCCGGACGTGCTCATCCTGGACGAGCCCACGGTCGGGCTCGACCCGCGCCAGATCGTGGAGACCCGGCAGGTCATCAAGAACCTTGCCGGCGCCCACACGGTCATCCTGAGCACGCACATCCTGCCCGAGGTTTCGATGACCTGTGAGCGGGTGATCGTGATCAACCGCGGGCGCATCGCGGCCGACGACACGCCGGAGAATCTGCAACGGCGCATGCAGGGCGCCGACGAAATCGAAGTTGACGTGCGGGGGCCATCCGAGGCGGTGCAGGCGGCGCTGCGCGGCATCCCCCAGGTGACGAAGGTGCACGAGCGGCGCGATGGCGCGGAATCCCATGTCTTCATGGTTGAATGCGAGCTCGGGACCGACGTGCGCGAGCTGATCGCCAGCACCATCGTCGAACGGGGCTGGGGCCTGCGCGAGCTGCGCCCGCGCTCGGTCAGCCTCGAAGAGATCTTTGTCCAGCTTGTGACGGCGGAGCCCTCCACCGCATGAGCCGCGATTGGCCTTTTTCTACCGGTCCGCAACGCGGACCCAAAGGAGTCTGACCACCGATGGTTCGTAACATCCTGGCCGTCGCGGAGCGGGAGATCCGCTCCTACTTCGTCTCGCCCGTGGCGTGGGTCGTCACCGCGATGTTTATCGCGATGTGGGGCTTCCTCTTCGGGATCATCATCCCGGGCAGTCGGGAGGCCAACCTCCGACCCGTGTTGAGTAACTTCAGTGTGACCTTCCTCCTCGCCGGCCCGCTCCTCACCATGCGGCTGCTCGCCGAAGAATCGCGGACCGGTACGCTCGAGCTGCTTTTGACGCAGCCATTGCGCGAAGTCGAGCTGGTGCTCGGCAAATACCTCGGGGCGGTGTTCTTCCTCGTCGTGATGCTGGTCGCGACGCTCTACTTCCCGATCCTGCTGGAGGCCTTCGGTAACCCCGATGAGGGGCCGATGGTCGCCGGCTACATCGGCGTCCTGCTCCAGGGTATGGCGTTCCTGGCGATTGGGCTGATGGCTTCCTCGCTGACCCAGAACCAGATCATCGCGGCGGTCGTGACCTTTGTCAGCCTGTTGATGCTCTGGCTCAGCGATGCGCTTTCCCGCATCCTCGGGGGAACGGCGGCGAGCGTTGCGCAATACGTCAGCATTACCAAGCGATTCGAAGACATGCCGCGCGGCATCCTCGACACGAAGGACATCGTGTTCTTCCTGTCGATCATCGTGGCGTGTCTCTTCATCACAACTCAGATCGTAGCGGCGAGGCGTTGGCGATGATGTCCACGGCGTCGGTCCACCAGAGCTTTCTCGACCGCTTGCGCGGCCCCTTCGCGCTGGCGAGCCTGATCTGCCTGCTTGTCTCGGGCGCCCTGGCGCTCGTCGCAGGCGAGTTCAGCGTACCGTCGCGGCTCGCGCTCGCGGCGTCCGTGCTCTTCATTGGCATGTACGTCGCGATCGATCCCAGTAAGGCATTTGGGGCGGTTACGAGCCGCGAATCCATCTATGGCTCGAACGCGTTCATCATGTCGGCCGCCGTGGTCGGCATCCTCGTCGTGCTCAACGTTGTTGCCAACCGGGTCTCCCACCGCTGGGACCTCACGGCACAGCGAGATTTCTCCCTGTCAGACCAGACAATCGCCCTGCTCGGGCGACTGCCGCAGCAGGTCACCGCTGTCGCGTACTTCTCGAGCGGTCTCCAGGATCGCCAGAAGGCGGAGGACTTGCTGAAGGAGTACGCGGTCCGCTCGAACGGTCGACTGACCTACGAGTTCGTTGATACGCTCGCCGACCCATCCCGACCCCGAATCGACGGCGTCAACCTGGATGGCACGATTCGGTGGCGGATGGGCGAACGCAAGCAGGACAGCATTACGACCGACGAATCACATATGACGACCGCGCTCATCAAGCTCGCCAACCCGGACCCGCTCAAGATCTACTATGTGACGGGTCACGGCGAGCGCGATCTCGACCGCTTCGACGACGACGGAGTCTCCGATCTCAAGACCCAGATCCAGGCCGACAACTTCGTTCTGGAGCCGCTGAATCTCCTGGCGACCAATCGAGTTCCGGAGGACGCGAGGGCCATCATCGTCGATGCGCCCAAAACGCCGTTCCTCCCCGAGGAGCTCAACGCGATCGGCCAGTACATGGACGCCAAGGGCCGCATGGTGCTGCTGGTCGAGCCGTTCCAGGACCAGTCCAATGCGGAGGAGCTGATCAAGCGTTGGGACCTGACATTTGGCACGGGCGTTGCGGTCGACCCGGTCAGCTCATTGGGCCAGAGCCCCTTGACGATCCTCGTCCAGCGCTATGGCAACAACAATATCGTGAAGGACCTGGGCGGCGTGATCTCGGTCATGCCGTACTCGACCGCCGTGATCATCCCGGACTTCATCAAGCGGGGGGTTGACGTCAACGCGATCGCGATGACGTTCAACGACCGGTCCTGGCTCGAGACCGAACGCACGTCGCTTAACTTCGACGAAGGCGTCGACCGCAAGGGGCCACTGGTCCTGGCGGTATCGGTGGAGCAGGTTGAAAATCCGCCCGCCGAGGACCCTCTGCCCGGATTCCAGGACCCGAACAAACGCGTGAAGAACCGGGCGGTCATCTTCGGCAGCTCCGAGTTCGCGATCAACGGGCTCATCAAACAGCCGTTCGGTAACCGCGACCTCTTCCTCAACTCCCTGAACTGGGTGACCGAGACGGACCAGCTCATCCAGCAACGGCCCGTCATCGCCGAGCGGCGGACGATTTTCCTGACGCCGACCCAGCAGAACCTGGTGTTCTTCTCCAGCGCGGTGTTCTACCCGGGGATCCTGCTCGCAATCGGCATCTTTACCTGGTGGCGCCGCCGGTGATCCGAGGCGAGCCGGTTTTTGGGAAGCCAGCGGGTGAGCCGACACGTCCGGAGCGGACGTGAGTAACATGGCGCGAACGACGATCGGCGTCGTAGTGCTCTTTCTGGTCTTCGCCGGCGGCGTGTGGGGCTTTGACCGCATCAATGGTCCCCCCTCGACCGATACGACCGTCTACGTCCTCAACGTCAAGGATGCGGACGTTCAGCGCGTCGACCTGACGACCCCGGCCGGCACGGCGGCCTTCGAGCGCGCCGAGCCGCTCGGCTGGAAGTTCGTGGACCGCGACGAGGGGGCCGATCTGGGCCGCGTCAATAGCGTGGTGACACGGCTCTCCAAGATGCGCAGCTCGGCCAAGGTTGCGGACACCGTTTCAGACCTGGCTCGGTATGGCCTCGCGCCCCCGGTGGATACCGCGACGCTCACGATGAAGGACGGGACGACGACCCGAATCCTCATCGGCATCAAGACCGTCAACGACTCGGCATATTACGTGATGGTCGAGGGGAAGCCCGAGCTGCACACCGTGAACACGCTGCTCGTCGGCGACGTCGACAAGCTCGTCACCGATCCGCCGCTGGCAAGCGGCACGGCGACGCCAACCGAGCGCCCGGCAGTCATCGGTACGCCCGGCGCGTCGCCAGTGGGAACGCCCGGGCCCGATGGGATTCCGACGGCCACGGTGGGGCTCCCGGCGATCCGCGTCGACCAGTGACCGCGAGCCGCGGCTCGAAACGCGCTCCAGCCCCGGCCGCCGCGAATCAAGATTCCGACCTCGGCGCGCGCCGCGTCGCCGCGGTTACGATCGCCGACCGCCTCCGTGCGTTCTATGGCGAACCGTCCCTCCGGCCGCTTCAGGACCCCTTGGCGGAGCTCGTCCAGACCGTCCTTTCGCAGAACACCGCGGACGTGAACTCCGATCGCGCTTTCGCGAGCCTGACGGCCCGCTTCGGCGGCGACTGGGATGCGGTTCGCGCCGCGCCGACGGTTGAGGTGGCCGACGCCATTCGCATCGGCGGCCTGGCCGACGTCAAGGCCGCGCGGATCAAGTCGATCCTGGACCGGATCGTCGAGCTGTGCGGCGAGCTCGACCTCGCCTTCCTGCGCCACGTGTCGCTCGAAGAGGGCCGGGCGTTTCTTCGGTCCCTCGGCGGCGTCGGCCCCAAGACGGCGGCGTGCGTCCTGCTCTTCTCGTGTGGGAAGCCCGCGATGCCCGTCGACACCCACGTCCACCGCGTCAGCCAGAGGCTCGGCCTGGTGCCCGCGAAAGCCACGGCGGACCAGGCGCACGCGCTGCTCGAGGAGATCGTGCCGCCGGAACAGGTCTATCACGTGCACATGCTCCTGATCCGCCACGGCCGCGAGATCTGCAAGGCTCAGCGCCCCCGCTGCCCGATCTGCCCCGTGGTACACCTCTGCCCCTACGAAAATAAGAGTCCCGCGACCGATGTCGCGTGAGCTCGAAGCCGCCATTGCCGTCGCTGAGGCTGCCGGGCGGCTGCAACGCGCCCGCTTCCGGCGACGAACCCGTGTCGAGCTCAAGGCCGACGACACGCCCGTCACGGCGGTCGACCGCGACTCTGAAGCGCTGATCCGCGAGGCGCTGGCCGAGGCCCTGCCAGAGGCCGGTTTCCTCGGCGAGGAGAGCGCGTCCAGCGAGGAGGCCGCCGCGCCGACGGTCCGAACGCGTTGGATCGTCGACCCGCTCGACGGCACCAAGAAGTTCGTCCGCGGCCTGCCGTTCTTCGGGCCCTGCATCGCGCTCGAGCGCGCGGGCGACCTCGTGCTCGGCGTGATGCACCTTCCGATGCTCCGCGAGACCGTGTGGGCGGAGCGCGGTGGTGGCGCCTTTCTGAACGGCCGCCCGATCCACGTCTCCGATCAGGTCAGGCTCGACCGAGCGTACGTCACCTACTCCAGCGAGGCGGAGTTCTACCGCCGCGGTTGGGCTGCCCGCCTCGAGCGCATTATCGGTGGCAGCTACCACAACCCCGGCTTCCTGGATCTCTACAGCTACGTCTGCCTCGCCGCGGGCCGCGTCGACGCCGTGATCAACATTGGCGAGGCGCCCTGGGACATCGGCGCCGCCCGCGTCATTCTGGAAGAGGCCGGCGGTCGCCTTACTGATTTCACGGGCACCGCGACGGTGTACGGGGGAACAACGCTCGCGACGAATGGGGCGCTCCACAGTGCGCTCATGGGAACCCTCGAACCTCGGACGACTTAGCTCTAAGAATGGGAGGTCGCTCGTCAGGATGCGATCGATCTGCCCCATCAAGTCTCGACGCTGATCGAGTGGGATCGTGACGAACACGCGATCGATCAGGTCGTCGAGGTCCCGATTGAAGCAGAGGGGTTGCCCACCCCCTTGTATTCGTTCTCCGGCAGCGACGTGGTCCGACTGTGGAGGTTCTTGAGGCCACGCACGTCGCCGGGCTGGCGCACGGTCTCCATGGCCGAGAAATTCGCGCGGTACTCGGGGTCGTTGGCCTGCTGCTGCGGAATGATGTACGGGGCGACGTTCATCTCGAGAGCAATGTCGGTTTGGATCAGCCGGACGATGTCGAGGCGGGAGCAGCTATATCGGCTTGATCCAGCACCCGACGCGCACGCCAGCGGCCCACTAAGAAATCGCCGGTGACAAAGCAGGCAAAGAAACCCACGGCTGTGAGTGGGAACATCGCCACCACCCCGACCAGGCTTGCAATGAGACCGCCAAGGAGTGGAGCTGCCACATTCGAGATATCTGAGGATGTGCTGTACGTCGCGGTTGCAGCCCCGCGGCTGACGCGGGTGTCGTCCACGTCCTCGGCCAGACCGGCGCTCGTGGCGACAACC
>Ga0080064_1004891_pt1 | contig 16426 bp, 15 predicted proteins | sample Subgrocontami54m_FD_69260 | JGI IMG/M metagenome (GOLD analysis project Ga0080064, IMG submission 69260) | Subsurface groundwater microbial communities from S. Glens Falls, New York, USA - GMW46 contaminated, 5.4 m (SPADES assembly) (version 2) ...
ACACCCCGCTCGGGCCAGGTCGATTTCTCTTCCTGCCTGGGGTCTGCTACCGGGCGCACTGGCGCTTACCCGGACGGGACTTTCACCCGCGAGAAGAACGCGTCTTTCAGGACGCACCATGCGCATAGTATAAGACAAACTCCCTGCCATTTTGATGTCCGGTAGTGATAATTTTTCGCCGCCTTTGGCCGATGGATGCACGTGGCTTGATTGCAACCCGCGCAAACAGGCCTTGCGCTAATAAGAATGATCAATTCTCACAGTACGCCCCAATCCGCTGCCAACCTGCTTATTGCTGGAGCGGAAGCCGATGTCACGCGGCTGACCGAGATTCTAGTTGAAGATTCTTACCTGGTTACCGCCGCCGGGGATGGAGTGCAAACAGTGCAATGCGGGCGCACGGGAGAGTTTGCGGCCGCCCTTGTGCAACTGCCGGTAGCGGACTGGTCAGCGGAGGAACTACTGGAAGAGTTGCAGCGAGCCTGCCGCGCAACGCCGGTGATCTTCCTGGCATCGGAGGAGGAATCCGCCTCGGATTTTGCCAGCGCGGTTCGCCTCATCAAACTGGGCGCGTTCCAATACCTTCCCTATGACAGCTCGCAGGAAGACATCGCGTCCACAATAAGGTCCGCGGTGCAGCATGGCCGCATGTCCCAATCCGCGAGCCCGCCGAGTCAGGACTCAGCGGCCGAATCCTGGCGGCGGTTCCTGGTGGGTGAGAGCGCCGCGCTGGGGCAGGTTACGCAAACGGTTCGATTGATCGGGAACCGCCGTTGTACGGTCCTCATCACGGGGGAGACCGGCACCGGCAAGGAGATGGCCGCTCGCGCGATCCACGCGGCGGGGCCCCGCTCGGTTGTGCCAATGGTGGCCATCAATTGCAGCGCACTGCCGGAGAACCTGTTGGAGGCGGAGCTGTTCGGTCATGTCAAAGGGGCCTTCACAGGGGCATTTCAAAACCGCACCGGCCGTTTCGAACAGGCGCACCGCGGCACCATCTTTCTGGACGAGATCGGAGACATGCCGATGGAACTCCAGGCCAAACTGCTTCGCGTATTGCAGGAACGCGAATTTCAACGGTTGGGGAGCTCGGAGACGGTGAAGGTGGACGTTCGCGTCATTGCGGCCTCCAATGTCGACCTGTCCGAACTTGTGCGCCAAGGACGCTTCCGGGAAGATCTCTACTATCGCATCAACGTGGTCCCGTTACAGATCCCGGCTCTGCGCGAGCGCGCCTCCGACATTCCCATGCTCACCCAGCACTTCATCGAAAAGGTATGCCGCCAGGAAGAGATTCCGGCCAAACAGGCAGCTCCGGAAACGCTCTCGCGGCTGTGCCGCTACCTCTGGCCCGGCAATGTGCGCCAGCTCGAAAACGCCGTGGAGATGGCCATCGCACTCAGCGGGACCCGGCCGGTCCTCTATCCCGGCGATTTTCCGCTGCCCTCGGTGCTGGAATCCAAGCGTGCCGGAGTTCCGTCCGCGCCCCATGTTTCGGTTCCCGATGAAGGCCTCGATTTCGAACAGATTGTCGGCAGGCTGGAGCTGAGCCTGCTCGAGCAGGCGCTCCGCAAGAGTCATGGCAACAAGAAACTTGCCGCGGACCTGCTAGGTCTCAAGCGGACCACGCTCGCGGCCAAGCTGAAAAGCCTGGGCGCGACGGCCTCTCCGGCCGCGGTTTGACACGATACGAGGGAAGATGGTGGCGGCTTTCTGGTGGAATATCCGGACATACCCGGATGCATGTCCGACGGCGAAACCACTGATGAGGCGGTCACAAATGGCCGTGAGGCTCTCCGTGATTGTTTGGATGTGTTCAGAGAATCCGGCCGAATGCGGGACAAAGCAGTGTTAGAAAGCGCCAACTAACCTTTCCTGGCCAGGACGGCATCCAGGCCGACGCCCGTCACACGGCCTTCCATCTCAGAGAACCCGGCCTCCTTCAGGAGATCGGCATATTGGGAAAAACTCCGCTCCCTCCCCTCCGTGCATACCAGCATGTTCAAGGACTGCATGTGCGCATGCACCGGTCCGCTCAGATCCTCCCGCAACAGCTTCTCGGCAATCAACAGTCCGCCTCCCGCCGGAAGGCTCGTGTAGATGCGGCCCAGCAGGAGGCGGATCTTCTCCTCGCTCCAATCGTGCAGGATCCGGCCCAGCGCATACAGGTCAGCGGCCGGGAGCGGATCGGAAAAGAAGTCTCCCCCGAGCAGTTCGACCCGGGAGCCGGCAGTGAACTCGCGAGCGCATTCCACGGCCCCGGGCAGGTCGAAGACAGCGACGCTCATCTCCGTATAGAGGCCGCCGGCGGCCATCGCGAGGTGCCCCGTGCCGCCACCCAGATCCACCATCCGCCGGAAATGACTCAAGTCGAACGCCGCCACCACCGCCGGACTGATCAGAACACCGAACCCATGCATACCCAGCAGGAACTCGCGGCGGTCCTCATCGGTGCGGTAGAAGTGCGAGAAGAGCGAGCCACCCTGGAGGCCAAAAGTCTGCTTCCAGCGGTGAGTGCCTTCCTTCACCGCGTCCTCCAGATGTCCCCACATCGGGTACAAGACGCGATTGGAATAACCGATGTATCCGGCCATCGTGTGGGGGCTGCTGCGGCAAAGATAGGCGGATGTCAGATCCGTATTGGTGTATTGATCGCCTTTTTTCTCGAGAAACCCCAGCGAGACACAGGCATCGAGGAACCGCGCCATTGTCTCCACGCTGCCGTCCCCTGCCAGCTCGCGCGGGGTTTTGGTTCCACCGGCAATCCGATCAAAGATGCCCATCTCCACCGCGGCGAACATTGTCTTGGAGCGGCGGAAGGCTTCTATCAAATCGACTACGGGCGAGGCGTCAGGCAGGCTCATGGTTTTCTGAAGTGGTCGTATCCCAGCGGTTTCAATTTGTGTCCGAAGAACTCCACACTGCCCGGCTTGCCGGACTCCATGGTTCCGATCCGGGTCAGCGGCAAGCCGCGCCATAATTCCGGCAAGCGCCTGCCGGCGGGTACTGTAAATAGCAGTTCGTAGTCCTCACCGCCATGCAGGGCCTGGTCAAGGTTGGCTCCGGAGAACACCGGCAAGGGCCGGTCGAGCACAGCCGACAACCGGGACTCCAGGCAAAGCCGGTGCAGGTCAATCGAGAGGCCATCACTGAGATCCATGCAGGCGGAGGCCTTGCCGCGGAGATAGCGGCCGAGCTCCAGTCTCGGCTCCGGGTGCAAGTGCCTTTTCCATTCCTTACCTTGCCTGCTCAGCAGCCCTAGCGCGGAGCCGCCCAACAGTCCTGAAACGTAGATTGCGTCGCCCGCTTGCGCGCCGCCGCGCCGTAGAGCTTTTCCGCGCGGCACTACGCCGATCACGGTGATGTCGCATGCGAGCCGCCGGTCACGGGCCAGGTCGCCTCCAGCAAGTTCCACCCCATGGCGGCGCGCCAGAGCGAGCAGCCCGGCGTAGAATCCACGCAGCCATTTCTCATCGGCCCACACGCTCAAAGCAAGAGACACGAAGCACCAACGCGGCGTGCCGCCCATGGCGGCAACGTCACTCAGGCCGCGGACGAGCGCTTTTCTACCCACGTCGGCGGGCCCGTGAGTGCTCCGCTGAAAATGGACATCCTCCAGGAACAGGTCTGTGGTGACCAGCAGATCCTGCCGGCTTCCCGGCCATGCCAGCACAGCGCAATCATCTCCGATTTTGCTGACAGGGCCGGCCAGCCGCCGGATCAATTCGATCTTGCTTAATTCAGTCATTCCTCCAACATCAGGCCACTCGGCAATTCCTCGCCAAAGATGCGATTCATGGAGTGGCTGTCGCGGCCACCCTTGCTTTCGAGGATGGAAAGGAGACGTTCGGCGTCCGCATGTTTGCCCAGTCTTGCACGCGCCACCTCGATTGTGGCAGGAGGCAAATCGCGGGAAAGGTCCCCGGTGCGCTGCGCGAGAGAGGCGACCATTTCCGAGGCCTTGTCCACCTTCACAAGCGCCTCCACCCAACGCGCCACGGTGGCGGCGGCGAGCACCTGGTTGGCCGGACCATAGAACAGGCTTCTGGCCCCGAGCCGTCCCAGGCACCACAACTCGCTGTCCTGGAAATCGCCCGCCTTGACGCGCCGCAACAACTCTTCGCCCAGGTCGGTACGCGTCTGCGAGGGCAGCAGTTCCAGGCTCGCCGCGCAGCGCCACATCTCGCGCAACAAACTCGAATTGATCCGGATCTTCGCGCCCTTGCGAGGAAGTAGCGTCGCCGCCATCCTCTGATAAAGGTCCCCTTGCTGGTTCCGGTTCAACCCTCCCGCCACCCGGCCCCAGAAAATCCACCACTCGCTTTGGTTCTGGACCGCGCCGCCAAACACAAGACCTCCGGCAAAGATCCTTCGTGCCTGTTCGATTCTGTAGTCGTCGCCCGGATAGCCGAATCCGGGGCGCAGGCAAAGGCCGCACAGATTGAGCCACCGCGCCTCATGGCCCGCGCTGAGCTTTCTGCCGTCCGACAACTCCAGGAAAAGGTCTCCCATGCGCCGGATCGCGCTCAACGGCCAGGAATTCCGGCCCAGCGCCAACACCTGTTCCAGCCGCGAGGGAAGCTCCTCCGGGGCAAAGCTTTGCCGCTCAAAGGTGTCCCGCAACAGTTCGAGCGCGGCCTCCAGCGAATCATCGGAGATCACCGCGGCCGGCTTTGCCGCCGCCACTGCCGCCGTTTTTCTGAGCTCAAACTGAAGTTTCCACTTGTGTTCACTGAGCTTGCTCTCCGCCCATAGCTCCAGCGTTCCCACCTCGGTGAGACGCGCGCCCAGCTTCACCGGGATGCTCCGTTCGGCGCCAGGCTTGCCGAACCGGATCACGGCGTGCAGCGGCGCATGCAGGTGCATCCGCCCGGATTCCACTTCGCTCGCGGGAAACTCCACGATCTTGCCGATCCCGTCATCCAGGCGTGTCAGCGAGCTGTACAGGCGGAACGTCACCGGCTTGTTGGCCACCAGTTGCAGGCCTTCCACCTCCAAGGCGAGCACGTCGCCCTCATTGGTTCCCCGCGGCGTCACGGTGACGGCCTTCACCCTGTCCCCGGTGTCGAGGCCTATGTAGTAGGCGCGCGGCAGCCCCCCGCGCACCAGGAGTCCCGCGCCAGTGGAGCGTCCGTAGTTGTAATAGGCCGCGCCGACCGCAACGGCAAGATCCAGATCCCGGTTCTCCAATATCAGGGGACGCTTTCCATGCCAGCGTTCCAAGACGTCGGCCACGCGCGCGCGCAACAGGTCCGGAATGAAGAACCCGCCGTTGAACAACACCGCGTCAGGCCTGGCCGCTCCCGCATCTTCGAGAAATGCCGACAAATGCCGTGTCACGGCTGCGTCGGATTCATAGGGCAACCCCAGTTCTCCAAAGGGCGACATCTCCTCCTTTTGCGGCCGCTCGCCGCGTTCACAGAAAGGAAGAAAGCCGTCCAGTGCCAACTCAAGCGCCTCTTCCCGGCTGATTTCGGTTCGCAGCGTACCGCCGATCAAGGAGCGCCCGGCCCCGAGAACCGTAATGTCCACCTTTGGCACGCTCGCATCGGCCAGCATTTTTTCCTTGGCGGCCGAACACTGGCGCCGCAACGCGCTGCGCTGCCGGACCGATAGCTGGGACCCGAGTTTCGATTCCGCCAGCCAGGCCAGCGTCAGATCCAGGTTGTCGCCGCCCAGCAGCAGATGCCGTCCCACGGAGGTGCGCGTAAAGTCGATCTTGCCGCCCTGGCGCGCCACGCGGATCAGCGTGAAGTCGCTGGTGCCGCCGCCAACGTCGCAGACCAGGACCAATTGCCCATCGAAGAGGTCTTTATGGGACTGCGAAAGGTGATTCGCAATCCAGCTGTAGAAGGCCGCCGCGGGCTCCTCAAGCAGCGTCAGCTTCTCAATGCCGGCATCGCGCGCCGCCATGACGGTCAACTCGCGTGCCTCTTCATCGAAGGAGGCCGGCACCGTCAGCACCACTTCATGAGCTGCCAGCGGTTCGGGTTGTGACCGGTCCCATGCCTCGCGCATCGTGGAAAGAATGCGCGCGGAAACCTCGACGGGGCTCCACAGCCGGCCGCCCTCGGAGGCCTCCCAGGGCAGAATCTTCGCCGTCCGGTCCACGGCCGGGTTCGACAACCAGCTCTTGGCCGAGTGCACGAGTTTTGTTGGTGTAATCGCACCCTGCTCGCGAGCGAACACGCCCAGCACCGGAGGCTCGCTCAAATAGAGAAACGATGGCAGCGTTCGTCTCTCTTCCTGGGCGTTCTCCGCGATCGCCTGCGGGATGCCGAGTACCTGGACCGGAGGGAATTCCTCGTCGCCGGCCTCGCCCGCGCGAATGTAGGCCAGCGCCGAATTGGTTGTCCCCAAATCGATGCCGACAAAGGATCGCACAGCCGGGCTACTCAACTTCAATCTCGGCCGGCGCCACAATCAGGGCGCGCTCACCGGCCTGCATGGAAGGAAGGTTGACCGTTTCCGCTTTCCAGCCGCGATGCCGCAAAATACCGCCCTCCACTTTCCCGTCGGCGGGTACATTCCCCACCAGCTTCAAGCGCGCCGTATCCTTGGCCTCCAGGCCGGCGGCGGCCAGCCTGGTTGGGGTCCCTTCCACCCCATCCACCACAGGGCTGAGCTTCATGTGCCTGTTCAAAACAGTGCGGCATTGTTCATGAACGCCCCGGAGGGCAGAGCCGATCTGTTCATCGCTGTAGCCGCTAATGTCTTCCATCAGGAAATCCACCAGGCGCGACTCGCGTTGCAGCATGGCGAGCATCTGCACCGCCCCCTCGGATGGTCCGGCCGCGGTCTGCGCCGCGGGCTTGCCCGCTGTTTTCGGCGCCACCGGCGCCATCCGGCGCATCAATCCCAACTCCACCGCTACATCTTCCGGAAGCTTTCCCTTGGTCAAGATCGAGAAGAAGCTTCGGGTTGCCAACAATAGTCGTCCCAAAAAATGTACACCTCAAATCATCGGTTGAACTCGCCGGCACAATGGGGCCGGCGGGGCCCTGTGCCAGCTTATAGGATACAATGCAAGCTCGACCCTGCCCGGGTCGACTTTATTCCCATGCTGGACAAGATCATCATCATCGGCCCGCAAGGCGCGGGCAAAGGCACCCAAGCCGAACTGCTCTGTAACGACTACGACTTCGTGCACATTTCCATTGGCGAGATTTTCCGCTGGCACATGGACCACCACACCAAGCTTGCCGCCCGCGTGCAGCGCATCATGAATGAAGGCCGTCTGGTGCCGGATGAGATTGTCGCCGAGGTGGTGAGCAAGCGGCTGCAGGAGCATGACTGGAACTGGGGCTTCGTGCTGGACGGCTTTCCGCGGACCCGTTCCCAGGCCGAATACCTGTTTGAGAATTGGAATCTCGACAAAGCGGTCTATCTCGATATCCCCGACAAAATTGTGCATGACCGCGTCATGACGCGCGCCGCCTTAGGGCAAGGGGGAGGGTTTACCAAGCGCGCCGATGACAATCCGCAGGCTCTCCGCGTGCGGCTGGCTGAGTTCCACGAGAAAACGGCCCCTTTGTTGCAGTTGTTTCAGAACAAGAACATGCTGCTCACCATTGATGGCAACCGGACCATTCAGGACGTCTACGCTGATGTGGTTGAGGAGCTGGAGTTGGGCCAGCCGATTCGCAAACACGAGTGAAGCGTTAGCCGCGCTCCACGGTTACCTCAGCCCGCAGATTTGCCACACCGGCCGTGTAACGCACGTCGGTCACTGAAAATGCCACGGCGTCCTCCAGCCAGTCGTGCCAGACACCGTTGGGATCATGCGAGGCGGCTGTCAAGGTATATTCCTGCGGGCAGAGCCCGCAGCGGAATCCAAACGTCACCGCAAGGGTCTCGCCCGCCACGGCCGGTCCCAATTTTACCTGTTCCAGTTCGGTGTTGGTGCCAAACACCTCAAAGCCGATCCGGTTCCGGATCATGATGCCCACCACCGGATCCTCCACCATCTCCTGAAACCGTACGCGGACGCGGACGGCCACCTGATCTCCGGAGCGCCAGACCACCGCCGGTCTTCCCTGGCCGTCCAAGGTTTCCAGAGACAGGATGGAAGCGCGGCCGTCCCCGCGTCTCATGGATGGTGACAACGGCTGACTCACCTGCGCCGCCCATGCACGCAACTGTTCGGATACGTGAAGGTTGTAAGCCTCCAGCACCTCGCGCGGATCTCCTTTCGCCATAAGCCGGCCCTGATGAATCCACCAGATTTCATCACAGATCTGCTTCAATAGATCCTGCTCGTGGGAGCGCAACAGGATCGTGGCGCCATCCCGGCGCAGCCGTTCCAACCCGATCAGGGCGCGGGCGCGCACCAGTGCATCCTGCCTCGCCAGCGTGTGCTCGATCACCAAGGTGCCAACCGGCGCGAGGATCAAAGGATCCCCCGGACCCAGCCGCCGTCTCGGATCGGTAGCTGTCACCTCGCCGGCCGACGGCGCATCCAGGCCGCTTGCGAGCCGGAGCACGGAAGTGATCCCCGTCGACTCTTCGCCAATCAGCCCGACAATGGCACCGTCGGGCGCCTGGCAGTTCAACTGCTCCAGCCCCGTGGCTACAGATTGCAGGAAGGCTATGCTCATCAACGCTAGAATCTCACAGCGATGGATGAGTCCGCTCCCCGGCGGGTCCCAAGTGTCTGAAAGTGCCGGCGCATCCTCGCGTGGATGTACGCCCGGAATCCCCGCTCTGACGAGCGGGGCTAGTGTGCCCCGCCAATAGCCCCGTCCCGTAAGGGCGGGGACCTCTTCCACTTTCAAGTTTCACTTAATGCCGTGACGGCTGAAGCCGATGAGATGAAAGTGTGGTGGCGCACTGTTTGAAACAAACAGGGCAGCGCAGAGCCGCGCACTACGGCATGAGGGCAATTGGCTGAATGGTTTTCTGGAGCAGGGAGCGACTATGGCATTGAACGTCTTGATTGTGGATGATTCGGCGGCGATCCGAAAGATTCTACAACGTGTCTTGGTGCAAGCCGATATAACCCTCGGGATCGTATTGGAAGCCGGAGACGGGCAAGAGGCGCTGGAGAAGCTCCAGGGTGCCCAAGTGCACCTGATTCTGTCCGACATCAACATGCCTAGGATGGATGGGTTGCAGTTTCTCAGCCAGTTGAAGCTGACCGAACACAAAGGGGTGCCCGTGGTGATGATCACCACGGAGGGCGGGCAGGCCAAGGTGATGGAGGCTGTCAATCTCGGCGCTGTCGGTTACGTCCGTAAACCGTTCACCGCGGATCAAATCAAGGAAAAACTGGTGGGGATTATTTAGGCATCCCGCAAGGCCTGCTCCGATGCTCTGCCTTGCCGAAAGGGGAACTGAAATGCAACATGAGGTACTGGTGAAGGAAATCGCGGGCGTCACTCAGCATGTACTCGAAACGATGCTAAGGCAACGCGTGGTGGTCGTCAAGGATGTCCTGCACCGCGACGCCGCGGGAAGTACAGACGGGGTGGCCGCCCTGGTGGGTGTGGCGGGTGAGTGGCAAGGCAATGGGTGCATCAGTTGCTCAAGCGAGCTCGCCTGCAAGCTGGCTTCGCAAATGGTCATGCACCCGTACGACTCTGTGAATGATGATGTACTGGACGCGATAGGCGAGATCGCCAACATGGTCATCGGCAACATCAAGACCAACCTCGAAGGCGCGCTTGGCCCGATGGGCTTGACCATTCCCACCGTAATCTATGGGCACAACTTCTCCACACGCGTGATGGGCAAGCATGCATGGACGGAGGTGACCTTTGATTGCGACGGTGAATCGCTACAGGTTCAGCTCATGCTCACCAAGAATGTGACTGAATCGACGGCAGGCGCAGCCTTGCAACCTAATAGTCACAAGGTAATCCGGACTTAAGAAGGTATGGCCGCAAGAATCTCATCGACGCTCGGCCGGCCCCGGCGCGCCATCAGAATTTCGCCCTTCTTCCCAATGACGTAGACGGTCCGCTTCACAATCAACCCTCCGGCGTTATACAGCGTGGATACCCGCTTGCTATTGTCCACCAGCAGCGGGAATGGGAATGAGTGATTTTTGCGGAACTTGGCATGGCTCTGGGCACTTTGCGGATTGATCCCCACTACGTAGGCCCCTTTTTCCTGCAGCCGCTGCCAGTTATCCCGCACCTCGCACAACTGCTGGCGGCACACCGGCGTTTCATCTCCAGGATAGAAAATCAGCACTACATACTTGTTCCGGTTGAGGTTCAGGACAAAGACGGTTCCATCCTCATCCGGCAATACAAACGGAGGCGCGATCGAACCTTCGGGCAACGGTTTCGAGAACAAGGAGAACATGCAGCTTTGATTTTAACCCAGCGATTTTAACCTGGGAAGCTCAGATCTTGCGGCGGTAGGTGCGCGAATACACCGTCGATCCGTTTACGTCGCGATGCTCGACCACCAGTTGCGAGCTGGCTCCGTCCGGCTTTACCTGCAGCGCCAGGAAGCCACCCTTCACGCGGTGAAATCTGTGGTAGCGTGGATCCTCGCCCGGAGTGCCGCTGGCATGTGAATCGCTGGCAGCGCCGCAGCCGAATTCTTCCACCTTGGTGGCGGGATCGATGGAGTGGTACTGCCAGTGGCGGTCTCCGCAAAGAACAAACGTATCGGAGCTTGTGTTCTGCTGCAGCCACTTGCGGAACCCTGTTCCCTCCGTGGCAAAATCCATGTTCGAATGATTGTCGTGTTTGTTCTTGCGGTCGGGGCCCACAATCGGAGTCGGGCTGATAATCAGCTTCCAATGGGCCCGGCTGGCCATCAGAGAATCCAGCAGCCACTTCTTTTGCTGCTGCCCCCAAATGGATTTCGTAGGTGAGTCCGGCGTTGGGTTGCTTGCGCGGTAGTCCCGGCCCTCGAGCAGGAAAACCTCCAGGCCCTGCCCCCAACGGAAACTCCGGTAGGGCCGCGGGCCCATCGGAACCTGCTCCGGAAAAATCCTGGCTCCCTCCTGGAAAGTGAAGGGATTCATCTTCTCGTTGACCATCCCCGGCCAACAGTCGTCCGAGTAGCAGTCATGGTCATCCTTGAGCCAATATCCGGGGACTTGGCGCAGGCATTCCACCAGCTTGGCGCCGCTAAACATGCGGTGCCAGTGGTAACGCGCCACCTCAACGTGATTCACAACCGGATCGTCGCTGTCGTAGTAGACGTTGTCGCCGACCGATAGATAGAAGTTCGGGTCCATTTTCCGGATCGCATCGTAAAGAAGGAAGCCGTCGGGCGAGTCGGCCTGCGAGTATTTCTGGCAGCTCAACATCGCGAACGAAACGGGTGCAAGCATGTCCTCCACCGGGGCCGTGCGGAAGCGGCCCGTCAACGCGCCATCCGCTTTCCTGGAAGCGCCTGGACGAGTTTCCATCGTGTAGGTGTGGCCGGTGGCCGGTTTCAAATTGGGCACCGGGAAGGAACTGGCGAAATCGCTGTCCGGTCCCACCTGCGTCCAGTTCGACTCGAACACCTTCCTGCCGCTCTCCTCGCGAACGGTGACTCGGAGCTGCCCGGCTTGCCCCGGGCAGGATCCTTGCAGGCTGCTGATATCGAATCCCAACGGCAGCACGGTTCCGCGGGAACCCTTGCGAACAATCCCGTCGGCACGCCGCACTGAAGACTGTGTACGGCGTCCCCAGATGATGGCGGATCGATCGCTGACCTCTCCTACTTTGACTCCGGTGGCCTGATGCGTTTCTGTTGTGGCTGCCTTCAGTGGGACCAAGCTGCCCAGCGCAAGCCCTAATGCTTCCCGCCGGCTCGCCAATCGGGTTGTTGGTATCTTGGACATGATCATGCATGATATCGCCAAAAAGGCATTGAACGCAGCCATGCGCAACGGCGTCACCTATGCCGACGTACGGTTGCTCGAAGAACGCCACCGAACACTCACCACCAAGAACGGAAGGGTGGGTCATGTGGGCAGCCAGGAATCGCTAGGCGTGGGCATCCGGGTTCTGATCGATGGTTGTTGGGGTTTTGCCTCCACGGATGACTGCGGCAAGGATGGTATTGAGGCCGCCGGCCTGTTGGCTGTGGAGATCGCGCGCGCCAGCGCTCTTGCCAAAACCGAGCGTGTGGAATTGGCGGACGAGCCGCCGGTACAGGCGCAGTGGGTATCGCCCTGCGCCCAGGATCCCTTTGCGGTTTCGGTCGAAACACAACTGGCGCTGCTGCTGTCCTGCGATGAAGAACTGCGCCGTGAAAAAGGAGTGACGTTGGCCGAGACCTCCATGGTGATGACCCGCTCCCGGCAGATCTTCTTGAACTCGGAAGGCAGCGACATTGATCAGACCCGCACCACCACTGGCGCCGGTTTTACCGCACTCAGTTTTGGCGAGCACGAGATTCAAAAGCGGAGTTATCCGAACTCCTTCGGCGGGCAGTATCAATTGAAGGGTTGGGAGCTTGTGGAGGAGTTGCAGTTGCAGGAGAACGCCGCCCGCGTGGCCTCTGAAGCGGTCGCCTTGCATTCGGCCGCGCAATGTCCGGAGAGGACGGGCAACCTGATCCTGGACAGTAGCCAGCTGGGTTTGCAGATTCACGAATCCATCGGGCATCCGATTGAGCTCGATCGTGTGTTGGGATCGGAGGCCAACTACGCCGGGATGAGTTTTCTCACGCTCGACAAGCTCCATCATCTTCGTTACGGCTCAGACCTGGTGAATGCGGTGTGTGATGCGCGGCTCGACCATGGTCCGGGGCTTGGAACGTTCGCCTTCGACGATGAGGGAGTGGCGGCGCAAACGGTGGACATTATCCGGAACGGGCAGTTCCGCGGGTACATGAGCTCGCGCGAGACCGCGGCGGCCATCGGCCAGACCCGTTCCAACGGCACCATGCGCGCCTCCGGGTGGAACCGTATTCCACTGATCCGGATGACCAATGTGAGCCTCGAACCAGGAGAACAGTCCCTGGAGGAGGTCTTCGGCGGCGTGGATGAGGCCGTCTATATGGAAACCAACAAGAGTTGGTCCATCGACGACAAGCGCTACAACTTCCAGTTCGGATGCGAAATCGGCTGGGAGATCAGGAATGGCAAGCGCGGGCGCATGTTGAAGAATCCCACCTACAGTGGCATTTCCACTGAATTCTGGAACTCCTGCCAGGCGATTGCCGACAGGCGTCACTGGGTCCTGTGGGGTGTTCCCAATTGCGGGAAGGGGCAGCCCGAGCAGGTGATGGGCACCGGTCACGGGGCATCTCCCTCGCGCTTTGGCGGAATCAAAATCGGCGGCGGGCATAAATAGGAGACGGCCATGGAACTGGACCTGCTGCCACGCGCCCAATGCACCGATATTCTGGAAACCGCACGGAAGGAGGCCGCCTCTCACGGGGTGAGCGATGTCGAGGTAACCATTATGGCCGCGTCGGAAGCCCTCACCCGGTTTGCCAACAACGGGATTCATCAGAACGTTGCCGAACGCTCACAGCTTGTCTCCATACGCTGCATGGAGGGTCATCGGACCGCCCGCGCGGAAACCAACCGCGTGGACGCCGCCTCCATTCGCCGTTCCGCGCAACAGGCGATCTCCATCCTGCGTGCCCAGCAGCCGGATGAGAATCTTCCGGCGCTGCTCGAGCCGCAAGAGTATCGCCAGGTTCACCGTTGGGTGGAATCCACCGCCCGCTGTTCTCCGGCCGCGCGCGCCACGCTGGTAGGCGAAGCGATTGAACTCGCCCGGCAGCAGCGTCTCACTGCCGCGGGTATTCTATCGACCGGCGAATCAGTGGAGGCACTGCTCAGCTCCACTGGCCTCTTTTGTTACCATCCCCAAACAAGCGCAACATTTTCCATCACGGCAATGGACGATGACAGCTCGGGGTGGGCCAAGGAATCCTCCATCGATTTGGGCGCTCTTGACGTGCCTGGACTGGCCGCCAGGGCGGTGGATAAGGCCGTCCGATCCCGCCATCCGCAAGAGCTTCCGCCCGGCGCCTACACCGTAGTGCTGGAGCCGGCCGCGGTCCTGGATCTGGTGGGTCAAATGTTCCCCGATTTCAGCGGCACCTCCATCGAGGATCAGCAAAGCTTCCTCACCGGACGGTTGGGGGAGAAGCTATTCGGCGCGAACATCACAATCACCGACGATGTGTACCACCTCTTGCAAGCGGGCCCCGCCTTTGATGGGGAGGGCGTGCCGCGGCAACGGCTCCAGCTGGTGGACAAGGGCATAGCGGCGGAGGTGGCCTGGAGCAGGATCGCCGCAGCAAGGAATTCGAAGCAGCCCACCGGCCACGGCCTGCCGCTGCCCAATGAAGCCGGGGAGATCCCTTTGAATCTGGTGATCGCCGGAGGTGACGCCAGCGTCGAAAAAATGATCGCTTCGACACCGCGCGGGATTCTAGTCACCAGGCTCTGGTACATCCGCGAGGTGGAGCCGTTTGCCAAGCTGATGACCGGGATGACGCGCGACGGAACATTTCTCATTCAAGGCGGGGAAGTCACCACCGGCCTGCGCAATTTCCGTTTCAATCAAGGCATCGTGGATCTGCTTGGCAAAGTGGAATCGTTGGGCCAGGCCGTACGCGCCAGCGGAGAAGAGGCCTTCGATATGGTCTGCCCAGCCATGAAGGTGGCCGATTTCAACTTCAGCGAAGTGACGAAGTTTTAGGCCAGTGCAAGCACTTGTGCAGGAACTCGAACGTCCCCTGGTTGTTCATCGCGTGCCCGCCGCTGAAGTACTCAATCGCGGTTCGCTCCTCCAGGCCGAACTGAGCATATAGCCAGCGAAGCTTGGCGTACTCGTAGGCCACCCAACGGTCCCGGCCAACGCGGTCGTGATGCCCACGCTCCACCATGAAAGGGCGCGGCAACATCAGGTAGGCCATCTCCGCATAATCGAATGTGTTTCCCATGTTGAAGTACGGCATCTCCCACTCGATGGTGTATTGAAAACTGAAATCCTCGTCCGTGGCCGCCATGACTGAGACCGTAAAAACCGATTCGCTTGCCGTCGACAAAGTCCAGCAGCGATCTGCAAGATCGCCAAATCCTTCCGTTCGTCAAACGCAAGGATCGAGAACGTATCGTAGATCCCACCCGATTGCAGTTGAATCCCTCCAGCTTTCATTTCTCGGATGACGTGAAGGTTCGTGGCGATCTTCCCGTCTGATGAGAGCCATATTGCGCCGGATCCCGTGCCGTAGGAGGTTGCGATGACTCTGAGAATTGCTTTATTAGTCCTCGCAAGAAGAGACTCGTTAGGACTCCCCAGCGGGAACAATGGGGAGGCGCGGGGCAGACGAGGAGCGTTGGGCGCAAGCTACTTCGACAACGAGGATTGCCGTGAGACCGACCATTGATAGACGGCGTGACTTAGGCATGCGAGACTAATCTCCAAAGGCGCAGAAAAGTTTCTCAATCTCACCTGCCTCCTCCCATTTCGTAGTCCAATGAGCAAGCAGATAACCAAGCATGAGGATGGAAGCTGTCGAAGCGTTCAGAGCGTCTAGAAGATCTTCGTCAGGATACCTCGACTCGACCCGGTCTCCAGAGAACTGGCGGGTAAGTTGCAAGAGCCCTGAATGCGTATAGCTGTTTGTCGCCTTCCATGCGTCTTTCTTCGCTTGTCGAAAGAAGGCGAGAGGTTGATCGATAGGATCAGAAAACGCTTGATCAACTGCCTTCGCCATGTCATTCATCTTGGGGAACCTGAAGTTGTCGTCTTCGGCGACCTCATCGACTTCCGCTTCGGATGCACACTTTACAACCCAATGAGCACGGATCATTGCCTCGAAAACGGGCCTGACGAGAGCGAGGGCCGACCCATACAGCCTGCTCCTAATGAGGAGAATAATCGCCCGATGATGGTCGAGCGACAGGCTTAGGTACGCGAGGGTTAATGTGATTCTTCGATGATCGTCATAGCGTCCACAAAGAAGCTCAGTGATCCGTTCATTGATCTTCTCGGCTCCGCTGATTCGTTCCTGGGTCACCTGATTCATCTGATTCATCGTAACAGTTCAGGGGGGTTACTGCTCGGTGGGCGTCAGAGATCTGAGACGGTGACGGCGCGTGGAGCGGGCCTGGGCGACGTGGAGGGAATTGCACCGCGACATTGAGCGCCCGTGGGGAAGGTTGACGGCCTAGCGCCTGGGATTCATAAAAAGGTAACTGTTTAAGAAGTCGTCTACACGATCTTTGACGCTTTGCCTAATGTATTCGGATGCACCAGATCGATTCGTGGTTAGTATGTTGTCCCTTTTCCATATGACAGCAAGAAAACTATCTGGTACTGTCCGCTGAATTAGGGAAACAAGCTCGTGTAGACTGACTCTGATAGCGCACGCGTAGCCTCCCTTAGTTTCAAGACAGTTAACGTTTAGATAGATGTATGGATTGCCGGTTGCAGTAACCACGCTAATTCCGGCCAAGCGCAGCTTCAATTCGAGATCCGTTCGGAGCTGTGACGCGTCTAGTCCG
>Ga0080064_1004892_pt1 | contig 16426 bp, 10 predicted proteins | sample Subgrocontami54m_FD_69260 | JGI IMG/M metagenome (GOLD analysis project Ga0080064, IMG submission 69260) | Subsurface groundwater microbial communities from S. Glens Falls, New York, USA - GMW46 contaminated, 5.4 m (SPADES assembly) (version 2) ...
CGGCCGCACGGTGTCCCCGCGCACCTTTAGCAGTTGGCCGTCGTAGACCAGCCGGGTGGTGAGCCGTTTTTCGCTGAAGTCAGGAGGTTGTTTACCGGTCACGATTGCATTTTTTCAACGCAGCGACAGCGCAATCGAATATTCGCACAGCGTCAGCAGCGGGCCGGGCAGGATGCCGAACACCAGCATGGCAATGCCGTTCAGGCTCAACACCCAGCGCATGCCGGCGGGCGGCGCGATCGGCGACTGGTCGATCGGCGCATCAAATGACATTGCAATACATTGATTATATTGTGATGATTATAACAACGTGGCTTCCGATACCGTCAGTAATACCGTTAATTCATGTCAGCTTGACATTGAGGAGGCCTGCCCCTATATTCATCCGCACCACTCCCCCTGCGGTTTCGATCGTAGGGCGCAAGGCTCCTTCGGGAGCCTTTGCTTTTTCTACAGGCCTACTGTGCGAACAATCGTCTATGTCGACGGGTTTAACCTGTACTACGGCGCAGTCAAAGGCACCCCGTACAAGTGGCTAGACCTCGGGGCGCTATTTCGCGGTCTGTTATCTGCTCAAAACCACATAACCGCGATCAAGTACTACACTGCGATCGTATCTCCCAGGCCGAACGATCCCAGCATCCCGATCAGGCAAATGGCATACCTAAATGCCATCAAGGCTTATGTGCCCGGGCTCTCCATTACACGGGGTCACTATCTCAATTCGGTTGTGAACATGATGCTCGAAACTCCAATCAACGGCCAGCGCTTCGCGCGCGTTCATAAGACGGAGGAAAAAGGCTCTGATGTCAACCTTGCGCTGCATATGCTTAACGACGCATGGCGGAACGAGTATGACTGCGCAGCAGTCGTTTCTAATGACAGCGACCTTTCGGAAGCGATGCGCATCGTTAAGGTTGAATTACGGAAAAAAATTATGCTGATCGTTCCCGGGGATCCTGCTGTTCGTAGGCCGTCAGCTCAACTTAGACGATACGCGAACAAAACCATGTCAATCCCTGTCGCGGCGTTAGCTGCTTCACAACTGCCAAATCCCATACCGGGAACGACCATTCACAAACCAGCGGGCTGGTGAAGGATCCGCCTGGAAACCTGGCGCTCCTTCAATAAATCCCGCGCGCCCTTACTCGCCAGTAACCTTCACGCCGGGCCCCAAACCGAGTTCCTCCAGCGCCTGCGTTAAGTCTCCCTGCACAGTGGCCCCCGCAGGGCCTTCGAACTGACTGGACAGACTGACTTGGATCGCGAGTCCTTTTCCTTGCTTAAGCTTGGGAAGTACTTTTGTCCCGAAGCGATTCCATGCCTCAGGTGCGATGATTCCGCTCACTCGCACGGTAATGCTTGCCGATGCAGGCTCGGGCGTAGGTTCCGGTGTCGGAGTCGCAGGTGGCTCTGGCAGCGACGGTGGCTGTGGACTCGGCCCAGGCGGAGGTTCTGGTGAAGCCTTTAGCTTCTTCGCTGTGGCTTTCGTTAGCAGAAACACACCCTTGTCGAAGGTCACCTCTTCCGGACCGATGATCTCCGAAAACCACACGCGCTCGAAACTACCGTCCGACTTCATGCCCGAGCCGAGACCAAAATCTCCCTTTCCGACAAAGTCACACACCTTTCCTTTTAACACCGTATCCGGATCGAGCAGACGGGTTAGCGCGCCGTTGAGGAAACTTTGCCTCAGACCTGCAAGCGGCCAAGCTCCGGACTCCTTCAGCGCAGGTGGCCAGCTACGTTCGATGTAGCCGGCTCCCACTGACTCGTTGAGTAACGACTCAGCTTTCAGCGTTTCAATCACTCGCCCACATAATGTGGTCCCAGAACTTGCGTGACCGGCCCCTATATCGATAACGCGAATCCCATCGGGCTCGCCTGTGTCGGCGAGCGCCACGAACCGATAACTCGCCCAGACTTCTTCAATAACCGCTGCCTCGGCCTCTTTGACCTTGGTGGCAAGTTCGACGCGATCGGACTTGTCGAAGTCTCCAGAAAGCGTACCGTCGTCGATCTCGCGCTTGACTCGCCGCCATGCAAGCACGTTCTCCATCCTGTGAACGAGTTCGCGTCCGGGTTTCTTCATGCACCACACCAATGCGGCTGGATATGATCGCGTCGAACTACCGCGATGCATCGTCCACTCAGCAAGCTTCTTGCGCATTGCAGTATCGGCGGCTTGGTACTCGAACGACGGGTCGAGAAGCGCGAGCGTGAGTTTTGGCTGGTCGGGCACCTCGCTACCGTCTTCCGGGAACGGCGTCCACGGAATCGTTCGGCCACTCTCGAACTGGTCTTTCACTATCTGGCGCACCGCCGGTTTTACGTCTCCTTCCGTGTCAAGCGAAGCGCGGCGGTCGTTGACCACTTTCTTGAGCGTCGGTTGATAACCAATCCGGAATCCATCGGTCCCGACCTTGCGCAGATAGTAGGCCTTGGCTTCCAGCGTATGCGCCGCGGTATCGATCGAGGTGGTATCGATCAGCGGCTCCCCGAGCGCGAACCGGAGTTCCGGAAGGTGGGCGCTCTTGTCGGTCTGGCCGCCAGACGATTCAAATAGGATAGCCGTCCCAACGCGCCGATGAATGTCCCGCAACGGCCCTTTAGTATCCGCGTCGAGTGCACGTGCATGCGAGTGTACATCCGCGATGTCAGTCGTGATTGCCGCAAGCAGCCGCGACTCGCCCAGTTGGCCGAGGACCGCGCTACGAAATTCCGGGATATCAAGCGGCGCGGAACCTAGTGTAACCAACGGTTCGTTTCGAGCCTTTGCGAAACCATCCTTCTGGGCGTGCGAGATCCATTGCGCAAACATCGCGAGCGTGCCGCGCGTTTGCTGGAACATAGGCAATGATTGCCACTTCCGCTGGAATACTGAAAGTGTGGCTGGATGAAACGGATAGCAGCTCTCAAACCGCTGCTCCAGCAGTTCACGCGCTTTCGCTTCTGTCGATGCAGTATCCACGGCAGTCCACTCCGGGGGGAGTTGCGCGCGCCGCTCGAAGCACCAGTCTGCAAATTCCTTTGCGACTTTCTTGCGCATACGCTCATTACCGAGATCCTCGAACAACCGGCGGCGAATCACCTCGCCAACCTCCGCCTCATCCGACACGATGAGATCCTTGGAAACACGCTTCACGACCTTGGTAATCTTGTCCTGCCACACCTGATCCTCGGCACTCATTTCAACTTGAGAACGCGGCAAGCTGATAACAGCCGCGCAGCGCTCAAGTCCTGTGAGCGCAACGGTCAGGTTCTGAATGAAGGCGTGGAAGGCGTCGTAGATGCCGGGGTCGCGCCGCTTGTTGCGGTCAAGGAAGTTGAGCACCTCGTCCATCAATACCAGGACGGGCTTCTTGGCGGCGCGGAACACCTCGGCCAACGTCTCAGTACCCGGGGGCACCTGTTTAGCATCGGGACCGAGGAGCTTCACTCCCGCATCCCCTGCGATTTGCCGCGCGAGGTCGATCCACGGCGTTTCTCGCCCTGGTTTCGGATCCCACGCGTTGCCGACAAACGCTACGACTTTCGCCTCCGGGATTGAGGCGAGCCCGATCTGAGACGCGAGATCACCAACCCCCTGATAGCTCTTGGCCGCATTGCCGCGGCTAGCGATGTGGTAGAGCGCCGTCAGCGTGTGCGTCTTGCCGCCACCGAACTGGGTGATAAGCGTCAGCACGGGCGCAGTGTTCGCGGTCTCACCCGCGAGCCGCCGGAGCACCAGCCCGGAGTGCTCGCGTAGCGCGCGAGTGAAGCACGTACGTGAGAAGAACTTCTCCGGATCACGATAGTCCTCGGGTGCTGTGCCGGCGACGACTTGCTCCAACGCGATCGCGAACTCGTCGGGATTGAAGGAGCGCCCTTCGCGTACTTCCTTGCGCGGGGTCACGATCTTGTACCAGGGGTCCAGGGCCATTTCTTCTTTCTCCTAAGGGCGGCGCAGCTTGTCGAACAAGTGGATGGCGCTTTGCTTCAGGTTGGCAAGGTTAGCGTAGGCTACCGGAGCAAAGCTCCTTGCCGCCTCATAATAACGATATCGGATGCCGTCGGTAACGATCACATCGCGCGCGACGCCCATCATGTCGAGGTAGCCGCGCGCCTGGTCCAGCGCAAATTCGATGCCTTCGCCGAGACGCTTTCCCTCAAACAGCAGGTGCACATTCTCCGGCGTGCGCGGCAGTGCGCGAAAGACCGTCACATCGGCATTGCGCCACTTGACCGCGATGCGCTCCGGGGGCCACCCCAACTGCCGCAGCAGCGGGACCACGAAGTGGACGAGCAGCTCGTCCTCCCGTGGCAGTTCACCAAAGTGCGCATTACTCCAATACAGCTCACGCACGTCGTGCGCGAGTGCGACGAGGTCGGACACGGCCGGCGGCGGTTCATCGAGCGCGGACTCCAGTGCCGGCAAAGGTGGAAGCGGCGCGGTCTGCCAACCCGTCGGCGGTGATTTTAGAAACCGCTCCACATATTCCAGCACCTCGGCCTGCCCCACCGCCGAGAAGCGCGTCGGCATGCCACCGAAAAGCGTGGTGTCGAATTCGTAGTCTTCCGGCAGTGCACACCAACGCACGCGCCGAGCATGCTGCAGGTCCCACCCGAACACATCGTCGAACTGAGGAAGATGCTCGTATTCACCGGCAAATAAACCTACCGCCGTGATGCCAGAATTGCCGATTCGCATCACGACCGCGTCACCCACGCGCGCCTCTACCGCAAAGCGCCGGATGGTGCTGCCCTCGAACGCATCGTCGCTGCGATCCGAGCGCCACGGGCCGGTGTTCCCAGGCCCAATTAACGCGACCCCATGCCGCAGCAGCACCTCCGAGTAACGGCGCTTCGTGGGTCCCGCCGTGACTTGCCATACTGTCGCCACAGCGTGCCGTCCCCCTACCGCGAGCCCACCAGCGGAAGCGCGGCGAGTGGCGCCGGTGCAGATCCGTTATGCATTCCAAACTCCCGGTGGCCATGGGGCCACGACTACTCCCATGTCGCCCACGACATCGCCGAATGCCTTCACCATCTTCCGGAAGCTTCTACAGCCCCGATGGGCCGCGGCGAAGTCCATCTGTGCCGTCATGGCCGCCTGGTCAACGCTTTCTGAATAACCCCTTCCGGGGATCATGTGTCTACGCAGCTCGCCCTTGGCGTTGCGAGGGGCCTCCGGAGCGGCATGCGACGCGGCGTCCGCGACGATGCCACGCACGCCGCGGAGCGCTTTCAGTGAGGCCAGGAACCATGCCTCGTACTCGCGGTGCGCCATCACGACCCCACAGGGCACGGCACCAGCCTCTGTCCTTGCCCACTCTTCGATTTGGGGCGCCAGATATCTCGGGCAGTCGTCATCACTGTCGAAGACGATCAGAATGCCGCCGCATTCCGGCTGGAGAAGTGCCAAGCGAACCGAGCGTCGAACGGATGCCTCCTGAACCAGTTCGGAGCGCTTGCGGCGGATCGGCTTCCCCACATCGATATGGTGGACGCCAGCTTCCGCGAGAAAACGCCGCAGGAGAACTGGAATCGCACCGACCTCCCCATGTCCTTCGACAATCGGCTGAATGATCATGTCAACGCCTCGAAGAGATCGCCCTGTTCGACAGCATCGGGATCATCGAACAGCGGTTCGGCATCGAGCGCATTAGAGCGCAACAATTCGCCGGCCCCCATCAGATGATCATGGAGTGCGCGGCGGGAAGCTTCCGCGAGCGGCGCAATTCTGGACGCACCGTCCGTCCACTCGACGATTCGGATATTGCGCGCCTCCAACCACTTCGCATCCAACACCTCCGGGCTATGGGTCGTCACCACGACCTGCATGCGCTCCGAAGCATTAATCAAGAGATCCAAAATTGCCCCGAGCGCGCCGGGATGGATTGTCGCTTCGGGCTCCTCCAACGCCAACAGCGTCGGTGTCGGCCGCTGGAACACCGCGACCAGCAAACCCAGCGCGCGGAGCGTACCATCCGACATATTAAACGCCTCGAATTTGAGCCGTTTCTTTTGCCCCCATTCCTGAGTGAACTCCAGCGATAGCTTGTTGCCATGCTTGATGGGCTTGACGCGCCGGGTATTCGGTACCACCGATGCGAGCAGGTCGCATATCTGCTCGATCTCCTCGGGTGCGTGGCGTTCGATCTCCTGCAGCACACTCGCTGCGTTGCTGCCGTCCGGTTTCAGGCTGGTACCGCTGTCCGGATCCTGCATTTGCCTCAGTCTGCCTGGCTCGATAGAGTACGTTCTGATTCCGCTCAGAGCCCGCACCACGGGTGCGAATCTCACATCTCCACCGACGACCGGCAGTACCAAGGCAGAAGGTTCGGACGCGGGTTCCATACCGCGAACATTGGAGTCAAACCGGCTCTGGGTTCGGTCGAACCAGTGCCGGCTGCCGTCCTCGAGGTTGACGATGCACTGCTCGCGTACGACCTCGAAACCGTAATTCGGCAGCGCGCGCACTTCGAAGGCATAGCGTCCCCCGGTGACAGCGCCGTTGATCGGGCCGAACATGGCGCAAAGCCCCAGGTTAGGCGGATAACTCCGTCCGGAGGTCCGGTTCCTCACCGATGTAATTCCGCCACGACGGTCGAAAACCGCCTGCAAGGGCGATACCATCAACTCCGCGAGAAATGCGAAAGCATCCACCAGATTGCTCTTTCCGGAGCCATTGCGGCCGACCAGGAACGTCGGGTTTTCGAAATCGATGGTCCCGCTCGGGATGCTTCGAAATCGTTTGAGGATGAGTTTCTTCAATACTGCATTCATTTCGTCACCTCGGTAGGGCCAGCAGCATCGCGTCCAGCAGTCGCTTCTCTTCGCTCTCGCGAGGGTAGAGCGCCGACAGCGCATTGGCAAGGCGAAGAAAATCCGGTCCGCGATCCTGCTCCGCTTGTAACAGGGCGCGCAGCGCATTCGTCTGGCCACTCCGCTGCAAGAGCATCGCCGCGTGCACGCGGTCGAGGGTCGTCGCTTCGCGTCGTGCGGGCGCAGACGCTATAGTACCCGCCTTCGACTCGACATCGGCCTTCTTGCCGCCACGGCCCTTCACCTTTGGCACGACGCCTTGCTCTTCGGGAAAGAGCACCATCTGTGGCGCCGCTGCGGCATTGCGTTCGAATGCGGCCGCCGCCGTCCGCGTGCCGTCCTCACCAAAGAGCTGCTTGGCGCGCTCGGCCACGGGCAGCAACCGCACCACGCCTTTCTCGATTTCAATAATGCGGCCTTCCCATTCGGGCAAGTGGATGCCGAGCGGCTGCGCGAAACGGCGCGCCACATCGAAGACCAAGCTGTAGCCGCTGGATTTCTTCTTTGTCGGCGCATCGTCTTCCTCGTCGTCGGCTTCGTCGTAAACGTCGTCGCTCGGCTCGGCACTCATGCCGTTCGAGCTTTGCAGCGTCCAGAGGAACAGCGCGGTGAGTCGAGCATCCTCCTCCAGCACGCCCGCCCCACCCGTTGCACCACCAAGAATCTGCTCCAGGGCAGAGCGGCCCACTACTTCCCAGACCTTCTCCAGATACTCTGCCAGCGCTACCTCACGTCCCTCCGCCGTTTCGACCTTGGCATAGCGCGAGAAGATTTCTAGCGCCGGACCAATGCATGCAAACACCAGGTCCGCGCCGCGGACATGCTCGGCTTGCAGGCGCTGCATCCAGTTCGCGACGCGCTTCGGCAGTTCGCGCAGGACTTCACTCCAGTCGCCGACGGTGTCTTCAGTACGAGGACGGCAAACCAGATGGATGCTCGTGGCAAGCGCAGCCGACTCGCGCGCTCGAAGGCGATTGGCAGCTTCGGTCGCGATCGGCCATGAGGCAGTGATCGTCCACCCGCCCGCGATCATGCCAGTGAGTAGGGCCTCCCAGCCCTCGGTCGTCTTATGTGCGAAGACTACCGACCCAATGCCATCTTCGGTGAGCACTCGGCGGCCTTCGGAAAACGCCTTCGCCATGGTTTGTTCGAAAAACGCGCGGTCCTTCGGACGACCATCCACTATCTTCGTTTCGTCTTGAACTGCCTCCTGCTTCTTTGGGCTCAAGGGATTACCGGCGTCGAACGGGTCACGTAGCAAAGGATGGGCAGGGATCGCCCGCTTCAGCCAAACCAGAAAGAAGTCAGCGAGATCGGCGTATGGCACGGCATCGTAGTAAGGCGGATCTGTAAACCAGACGCTCGCCGACTCATCGGGCAGATTTGAATGCGTCGCGTCCCCAATCTGTGGCGGACTCGGTTTGCCCTGCACTATCGAGGCGCGAACGCCTTGTTCCGTATTGCCGCACGTAACTTCAAAGCTCCCGCTCGATTCCGATGTCAAGACACCTTCTGCAAAATCCCAGGCGATTGGCAAAGCCTGGCGACCGAAGATATGTCGTGGGCATTCCGCCAGCGGTTCCCAGGCACACAACGAATTGGACAGTTCTGCGAGCTTTGACGCACTCAATGCCAAGGCCGGTCGCGCTTCAGACGTGGCGGAATCAACCACTAGCTTGACGATCTCCAGCAGCGCCAGCGTCTGCCGCGCAGTGTATAAAGCGCCCCACTTCAGCATCCCATAGCGTTGTACACGGAAGCCAAGCGTCCCGACCGGTGGTAGCGGCTCGTCCGGCACGGCAGACAATCCCTTTCCAAGCGGCCGGGCATTAACTTTCTTGAGCTTCTTCTGTGCCCTAAAGATTGGTTCGTAATCCCGTTCCTTCGGCAGCCGGTACTGCCGCCCAATTTCCCTATCCTTCAGTGTCACTACCGCGAGCAGTCGCGCGCCCCCGGTGCGGTTGCCCTTGGCATCGAACTCGGTGTCCGCACCGCCGCGCTGCGCGGCGAGCTGCGCACACACACGGTCGGGGCCGAGCGTACGATCACAGCACATGCACGTCGCCTTAGCGCGAGTCACCGTACCCTTAGGGACGTCGTCCTCAGACTTGGGCTCGAAGATTTCAAACTCGACGCGCGGCGCGTCACCTCGCGGCTTCACTGTCCGAGGCTTGAGCGCCCGAAGTCGGCTCGCTTTTTTCGAAAGCCAGAACGAACGCATCAGCGGAATCTCGGCACCGCAATCTGGCGATTCACAATGCACGGTACGCGCCCACAAATATGCGATCGGCCGCGCGCCGCTAGGATCGGATGGATAGAACTCAGAAAGCTTCTTCCCCGCCTGCCGATTGATTATTGCACCGGCCTCGCGCAACTTGTCGGCGAGATCCAGCCCATGGCGCGGAATGTCCTCCAGCATCACTTTGAGGATCAGGCACGCGACCGGGTTTAGGTCGCTCGCGAACACGTCGCAGCCGAGCCGGAGCGCCTCCAGCGGAATGGAGCCGCCGCCCGCGAATGGATCGACCACCAGAGGCGTTTCCTCCGGGTGCGCGGCCTTCACCAGCCCGCGCGCGACTTCGACGTAGCTGCCGTTGCCCGAGAGGTCCCAGTTGGCGAAGTCGCCGATAAACTTTAGCAGCCCCTCGCGCAGCTTTGCGTCGGTTTCGCCTTTGCCGCAACCGACTTGGGGCAGGAGCAGCTTCGCCTTGGCTCTAAAGTTCGGCGGACAGTGTTCATCGCACGGGTCCGGCAGCAACAGTGCGAGCAGCACCGCGCGCGAGGAGGCCAACGGCCGCCGCGCCCACCACAGGTGCACCGTGCTGGGATGGCCGTGGCGGATAGTCTTCTCACGCGCGGCGTGCTTCGACACCACCGCAATCGGGAAGTCCACCTCGGCGAGGCGTTTGCATTCCTTAGGGATCATGCTTCCGCCCCTGTTCCACCAGTCGCCGCCTGCGGCTCACGGAACACCTTCGTGAAGTCAGTACGATCGTTCAGCCGAGTCAGCACCGGGTCGCGGCAGGAAGATGCGCGCCCGAAGACCACCGCATGTCGATCCGCCAGTGTCGAAAGAACTCCGGCGTAGTCGTCGCCGATGTAGTTCTTCAGGAAATCCATGCCCGTTGCGTCAAAGACGCGGAGTCCGAAGATGGTGTTGCATTGGTTCAGGATGCTTTTCGTGACGTTTGCCGTGCGCTGCGTGATTACGAGGCAGCCTAATCCGAATTTGCGCCCCTGCAGAATTGCCTTGGCGGTGCCGTTCGTGGCCGTCTTGTCTCCATCACTCGCGACGGCATTCCACTCGGGGATCAGCGAGTGCGCCTCCTCGTAGACGACACAGCATCTTGCCTTGTCAACCATCCCCTGATCCTGCAGAACCTCCAGCGCTTTTTCGGTGATGATGCGCGTAATCTCAGTCGGCGTTAGGGTTGCCATCGGCGGAGGATTGCTGAACCAGTTCCCGCTCTGTTGCCATACCTCGAAGCTGGCGGGATTCAGAACCAAGAGGGCATCGTCCTTTTGCTCTGGAGCGAGGAATGTATCGAGTGCCTCCCGAATCTTCCCGACAAACTCCCCCACATTCCCACCTTCGTCCGAGTTGCGGTTGAAGGTCGTTTTTCCGCCGGCGTTTAGACCATGCAGCCTAGACATCAGGTCAGTGTGGTTTGCTTCGTCGTAAAACGACGACAGTTGGAGTTGATATTGGTTTGTAAGATCGAGACAGATAACCTTGATCCCCGCTTGGATCATTCGCTCGACAAGCTCAAGCGCGAGGAAAGATTTTCCGACGCCGAGAATGCCGAGGATGGCAGCGTTGTGGGTTACTAGAAGATGGGGGTCGATGCAAACGGGGTAAGTAGTTCCTGGAAAGTGCCCGATCGCGTCCTTCGTGATGGTTTCCTGCTCAGGCCGAACCAGAAGCACCGCCTGATTCGGTTGCGGCAACCAGGACACCGGATCGAAACTCCGTCGGTCGTTGTTCCAGAATCCGATCTTCTTCGCCTGCGCCCGCACAAAGCCACGGGTGTTCTTCTCCTGAAGGACCTCCTCCTTCGTAAGCCCCTTGATCACCTGGTAAAGAACGGGTTGGCCCTTGATCTCCACCTCTACAAGACTGCCTTCCTGAAGGTCGAGGTCAGCGCGAACGAGTTCGATTTGCAGCTGGCCGACGTTGGTATCAGGCGCCACCAACCCTATCAACCGGCGGCGCGCGTGGTCCGCGAGCACCTTGACATCGTTTTTGATCGTACCCCCATCAGCGAAGAACACCGAGCCCTCGGCGATCGAGCGAGCAATTCCCGCGTCTAGAGGGGGCGCTTGGCTGATGCCGGCACTTCCGAGGTGAATGGCGCGTAACCAACGCCCGCTCGCGAAGCCCAGATGATCCAGCGCAATGGCGATGCCCGGTTGACCGCTCTCCGTCCGCGCGAGGAGCAAATCACCTAGCTCTGCGCTCGAATCGGTGTCTTCCCGAATGAGAACAAGTCCCGGGGTTTCGTGGCCAACTAACTCGCCGAACCGAACATGATTCTGTTGGGTCGCCCAGACCGCTCGCCACCGCCGCCAGAGGATTGCGATGGTTTCGAGAGGACGGAGGCCAACGAAGAGCGCCCACGCCAGAGCGATGACTATGTACTCGCGCGGCACCGCGCGGTGATACGTGATTAACGCGAAGAAGAAAACTACGGAAAAAATCGCCCTTGGATTACCTGCTGTGTCCGCAAGCAGTAGGCCCGATCGGGCAGCCTTCTGCACAAACGGACGCGATGAATCCTTGAGGGCGATGGACAGGAATGCAGCTACCAACACCAGGAGGACGTACAGCAGCGCTGCTGACCATGTAAATCGATCAAAACCACTTATGGCCGCCGAGATCCAAGGATTGACTGCGAATAGAGCGACCGCTGCCGCAACCGCGTAGGAAATAGCGTCAACGGGTTTCGTAAAGAATGGTGTTACCAGAAGGTTACCAAGCAACAGCGCTGCGAGCGCCGCGTAGAACCAAATGCCTCGCTCGCTCGTCGGAGGAATCCAGCTTCCCGATGCGGCCCAAGACGCGATGAAGAGGCCGACGAGGTAGACGATCAGGATGATGAGCCGGCCGCGCTGGCCGATGGGAGACCCGACTGTCACGACACACGATCCCATGAGTAGTTACGCCAAGTCGCGCCCGCGCCGGTGCAGATGGGAAATATGCGAAACACGGGCCTGACCGGTCGCTTAGCGTGGCTCGATCTGGCCTCCGACGTGTGGTGCCGCGATCCTTCGCCGACCGGGAAATCTACCTCGCCCTGGCGTTTGCATTCGCGCGGAATCATTGGGCTTCTAGCGCCTCAAGTTGTTGGATGTGCGCCGACGGAAAGTACAGCATCAAGTATCACTCTTTCCGGTAAGGCGGTGGGTCTTGTTTCACGCCCATCGGTTGCTGTGCGGCATCGACCTTCAGCCAGTAGTGCTGGACTTTCACGACCTCGTGCCATGCAATTTTGGCCGGGTCTTTGACCGGCTCCTCCAGCTTCGGCGCAGAGTCGCAATGGGTAACGATGTAAAGCCAGTAGCAATCGCGCCTGTCCTCCGCAACCCGGCGCTCATTGGGCGTGAGCAGGATCGTGCCCGTGGCGGCGCCGATGCCCTTGATCTCGATGAGTCGCAACTCGCCTGAATTGGGATCGAGGCTGGTGATGTCGTAGCCAAGGTTCTTCTCGTGCACGTCCGTAACCACCCTGCCCTGAGCACGCTCGAATTCCATCACCACGCGCATCGCCGTAGCTTCAGTTTCGTAGTTAGGCCGCAGACGACGAACCTCTGGCGAATCGCGCTCCGGGTGCGGCAACACAACCACGCTCGTGATGAGCTCGACGCCTTGAAGCGACACGGCACGCTGGCGCCCCAACTCCTGCCTGCGGCGTTCGCGTCGGGCAAGCAGCTCCGAGTGGCGGGTCTCAGCCTGAGCGAGACGACCCTCGGCCCCCTGCGCGCCTTGCTCGACTTCCTGCGCGGCGCGACCAATTTCCTCATCTGCTTTCTGAAGAAGCTCCGTGAGTGAAAGCTCGACGTGCACTGCGATGCGTTCGATTTCCTCCGAGCGGCTCAAGCGCACCTCGGCTACAAATGGATCGAGTGCTTTAGTGTGGAGCCACACTTCCACTTCTGCGAGATCCGTGTCGGAAACGTTTTCAGTGGGCTTTGCCGGTGTCAGATCGCCCAGAATCGATGGGTCAGCAAGCCGTCGATCGCCGTTTGCAAGGGTCTCGACCACGAACATTCGCTCGTGAATCACCTGCCCCAGACCATCCACTGCGCGGGCGCGATAGAAATCGATGCGCGAAGCTTTACTGTGTTTGATAGACCAGAAGCAGGCGCCCGCCGCGAATGGCTCCCGTGCGAGTGCGAGCGTATGACGGCGCAACGCCTCGAAGAGCGGATGGCCGGGGGTCACCCATTCCAAATTCTGCTTCTCGGCCGTCTCGCGATCGGTCGAGAGCCGTGGATAGCGAGCAGCCAGCGCCGGGAGCCGCCAGTCGGGATCGTTCTCGTAGGTACGGAGCGCAGGTGGAGTACGGCCCGGCTCGAAAGCATGGGCGGGCGAAGTTAGTGACTTGAGCGTGAGGCCGGCATAGGACGCCGCGTCGCCGAGAAATCGGGCGATCGTTTCTGGCACTACACGCCGCTCCTGCGCCTGCGCGCGGCGCTCGATCAGCATATCCAGGTTGAGTTTTTTGGAAGCAAGACCTTCGAGCGCGTTCCGGCAGATCGCACGAAACTGCTCCTCATCGACATCCTTGAGCAATCGGTCTTCGAGATCCGCGTCGCCAAGCTTTCCCGCGTAGTAGTCGCGCAACACCCGCTCGATATGCGCTGCAGGTAACACCTCTCCGACCACGTTGAATACCGCATCGTCGTCGAGCGCATCGCGAATTTCCTGGAGCTTTTCCAAAAGTCGACGCAATACCCGACCTTCAATGGTATTAGTTGCGACGAAATTGAAGATGAGACAATCGTGCGTCTGGCCATAGCGATGAATACGGCCCATGCGTTGTTCGAGACGGTTTGGATTCCATGGAATGTCGTAGTTGAAGAGTATGTGGCAGCACTGCAAGTTAATTCCTTCGCCGGCAGCCTCGGTGGCGACAAGCACTTGAATCGCACCGTCTCTAAACTGCTGCTCGGTATAAAGCCTTGAGCCCAGCTCATCCCTCGAACCCGGCTTCATGCCGCCATGGATAAAGCCTACTCGAAAACCCCAACCTTTTAGCTTTTCGGCAAGGTAATCGAGCGTGTCCTTGAACTCGGTGAAAAGCAGAAGCCGTTGATCGGGGCGGTCGAAGAAGCCTTCTTTCTTGAGCAGATCCGTGAGTCGCGAAAGTTTCGCCTCCGCGCCCGTATCCTCTAGCGCCTTAGCTTCGGCGGCAAGCGCGAGCAACTCGCGGATTTCGTCGCGCACCTGTTCGGCATTGCCTGCGAGCGTCACAGCCTCAAGAATGCGTTCGAGCCTTTCGCGCTCGACCTCTTCCATCTCTTCGAGTTCTTCTTGATCTGGAAGGTCAGGCGGCGCTGTTTGCACCAGATCGCGTGCGCGTTTCAGCCCTTCCTCGAGCCGCCGAGCCCGGTTTTCGAGCGAGTTGCGCATGGCCCGAGTGCTGGAAGCCAGTCGACGCTGGTACAGTGCCATGAGAAATCCGACTGCACGTGCACGCGGATCATCGTCTTCTGCAGATGCACGGATGCTCTGGCGCTTTACAAACGCTGTGACGTCACGGTAGAGCTCGAACTCGGCCCCGTCGATCTGGAAATCCACAGTGTGCGGGATGCGCTTGGTGAAGATTTTCCGCGCGACCCAGGTCCCGTCGGGTTGCCGCTCCGGGAAATGAACCATCGCCTCTTTCGTGCGGCGCAAGTAGAAAGGCGCGGTGCGGCGTTCCATCGCCTCCTGGATAGAGCGCACATCGGCGTAGGCATCCCGATCAAGAAGCTGAAGGAACAACGTGAAGTTCTCCGGGTTGCCCTTGTGTGGCGTCGCGGTTAGGAGCAACAAATGATCAGAGCTGTCGCGAAGCAACTCGCCGAGTGCGTAACGCGCCGTCTTGCGAGCAGGTGGCGACCAGGACATGTGGTGCGCCTCATCTACAATCACCAAATCCCAATGCGCCTGACGAAGACCAGGAAGAATATCTTCACGCTTCGCAAGATCGAGCGAGACAATCACCTGCCGTTGCTTTAACCACTGGTTAACGCCGAATTGATCGCGAATTTCATTGCCCTTGAGAACAATAAACTCCTCATCGAACTTTTCCTTGAGTTCGCGCTGCCACTGAAAACCGAGGTTTGCGGGCCCGACAATCAGAATGCGTTCGGCCAGACCACGAAGCTTTAGCTCGCGGATGAGAAGCCCGGACATGATGGTCTTGCCAGCCCCGGCATCATCGGCCAGCAGGAAACGCACCCGTGCGAGCTTAAGCAGGTGGTCATAAACCGCGGCGAGCTGATGTGGCAACGGATCGACCCGGGAAATGGAGAGCCCGAAATAGGGATCGAATTCCCACGCGATTCCGAGAGCGTACGCTTGCAAGCCCAACCGTAAAAGCTGGGCGTCACCGTTATATGACGAGATAGTGCTGGTAGTCTTGAGGCTCTGGATCTGTTCGAGCGTCAACGTAACGCTTCTGAACCGCTCGGATTGCAACCCCACAAGACCCGCAACCCAAGTCTCATTGCCAGCGAGACGTACGGTTTCAACCCGCATCGGCTCATTAAATAATGACCCGCGCAGAACTTGTCCCGGCTTAATTGGCGTTTCAGCGCTCAAAAACTAAATTCCCCACAGGAAATCGGGTCGAGGTCAACGTCCATGATTGATTTTTCCTCTCCGCGCTATGGTCAAGCGTCAATACGGCGCGGGCCACTCTTTACCCGCCTATTCTTGTTCGTCTCGACGAAAATGATTGGAAAGAGATTCTATCCCGACCGGAGAGTGGATGGGGCCAGATGCAAAAAAACTCACCGCAAAAACGCTCGGAAGCCGCATGGGTATTGGGCTGGAGGGCGGGATTGAGCATTTCGAATCAGCTACAGATCGCCGCGTTAATCTCCCCCATCAGGGAAAACGCTGATTGGCGGCGAAGCCAGATACTAGTCAATGCGAGAACCGCACACGGCGAAGCAACTGAAAACATCCTACATCGAGGTTGCTTACAGTAGCGCTTGTGGCTTACTGAGTATTACGTAACCGGATGACAGACCAGCGAGTTCATCTCCTTCTCCTTCTCCTTCTCCTTCTCCTTCTCCCTCACCCTCGATCCCTCTCCCGGGGGGAGAGGGAAGACAAGCACGGCGCGCGGCTATCGAATCCGCTCCACCCACAGCAGCCCGACGATGGTCTTGACGTCGGATATGCGGCCGCTTTCCACCCATTCCAGCGCTTCGTTCAATGGCAACGGCACGACCTCCAGAAACTCGTCGTCGTCGTGCTCGTGTCCGACGTGGATCAGGTTACGCACGAGGTAAAGCTCGATGCGTTCGTCGGAATAGCCTATGCAGGGGTGTAGCGTCGTCAGATGCCGCCAGTCGCGCGCCTCATATCCGCACTCCTCGATCAGCTCGCGCTTCGCAGTCGCCA
>Ga0080064_1004895_pt1 | contig 16420 bp, 10 predicted proteins | sample Subgrocontami54m_FD_69260 | JGI IMG/M metagenome (GOLD analysis project Ga0080064, IMG submission 69260) | Subsurface groundwater microbial communities from S. Glens Falls, New York, USA - GMW46 contaminated, 5.4 m (SPADES assembly) (version 2) ...
GCTCCCGTGCGTGGAGGGGGGGGTCCCCCGCCCCCGCCGGGTTTTCCGCCCTCGCCGGATCTCCCGGCATGCCCGCTGGAGCGGCGGGGTCGGGAGCCCCCGCCCTACATTCCTTGAAACCTCGCGTGAACCGGCTGATAGTTCGTATCCCACCATGTGCGGACGTTATCGGATCAAGGACACCGACGAGCTGAGCGTGCACCTGCGGCGGACGTTCGGCATTCCCGATTGGGTCGCAGACAAACCGCGCTACAACATCGCGCCGTCGCAGGAAGTGCCGATCGTGACGATGGACGAGGAGGGTGATGTCATCGTGCCGGCGATGCGCTGGGGCTTCGTGCCGTTCTGGGAAAAATCCGACCGGCCCAAGCTTGCGCCGATCAACGCGCAGGCCGAAGGCATTGCGACCAGCGGCATGTTTCGCCAGTCCGTGCAGAAACGCCGCTGCCTGGTTCCGGCGGACGGTTTCTACGAGTGGCTGCGGCTCGACGAGAAGCTGAAGGTGCCGTTCGACATTCACCTGCGGGGCGGCCGGCCGTTCTTCATGGCCGGCGTCTACGAGCAAGGCACGCCGACGCGCCCGCCGACGTTTGCGGTGCTGACGACGCAGCCCAATGCATTGATGGCGAAGATTCACCGGCGGATGCCGGCGATTCTCGATGACGCGGAGGCGAAGCAGTGGCTCGCGCCGGGAGAGGTGAGCGCGGAAAAAGTCGCGGAGCTCACCGTGCCGCATCCGGCGGAGGACATGGAGGCGGTTTCCATTTCCGCGCTCGTGAACAGCCCGAAAAACGATCTGCCGGAGGTGCTCGAGCCGGTCGCGTTCACGCCGCCGCCGCCGAAGCCGGTGCAGGGCGAGTTGTTTTAGCCCGAACGGATTAAGCTTGGGAGCACAGAGCTCACTGAGGAGGCACAGAGGTCACAGAGTTGGACCATGCATTGAGTTTTGCTCCGTGGCCTCCGTGCTCGCCTCTGTGAGCTCTGTGTCGCAACAAACCACTTCACCGCTGCACTCGCCGGAGCAGCGCGCGTTGCAGGAGGATGAAGAGCAGCAGCAGCGCACCGACGACGATCCGCATCCACCACGAACTCAGCCGTCCGTCGAAAAGGATCGCCGCCTGAATCGTGCCGAAGATGAGCAACCCCAGCACCGTGCCGACGATATGGCCGCGTCCGCCCGTGAGGATCGTGCCGCCGATCACAACGACGGCGATCGCGTCGAGCTCCAGCCCGACGCCCATGCTCGGGTTGCCCGAGCCGGTGTAAATCGTCGCAACCACCCCGGCCAGTCCGGCGCAGGCGCCGTTCAGCGTGTAGACCGCGATTTTCGCGCGACCCACCGGCAGCCCCATCAGCACGGAAGATTGTTCGCTGCCGCCGATGGCGAGCAACGTGCGGCCGAACCGCATGTGGTGAGCGATGACGTAGCCCGCGAGCGCCACCGCCCCGAAAATCAGCGCAGCCGCCGGCACCTGGATCGGTCCGCCAAGCGGCAGGGCGAAATTCGCCAGTGCCGCGTACCACGGGTGCGTGATGCCGACCGACTCGGTGTTGAGCCAGAAGCCCGTGCCGCGCGCGAGGAACATGCCCGCGAGCGTGATCAAGAACGCCGGCAGTCGAAACGCGTGGATCAGCGTGCCCATCGCCGCGCCCAGCGCCGCACCGCCGAGAATCGCCAGCGGCCACACCAGCGCGGGATGCCAGCCGCGGCCGGTGACGAGCGTCGCGGTGAAGATCGAGGTGAACCCGATCACCGCGCCGACCGACAAGTCGATGCCGCCGGAAAAAATCACGAGCGTCATCCCAATCGCGACGATGCCGAGAAACGCGTTGTCCGCGAAAAGATTCACCATCACGCGCGCCGACGCGAAGCCTTCGTAGCTGAGCGCCGCCGCCGCGAACAATGTCGCGAGGATCGCGGCCGTCGCGATCAGGGGCAGGTGGCGCTTCATGGCGGGGTCGGCGCGGGATTCGCGCGATTTGTTCGACGGCGCCAGCCCAACTGCGCCGCACGCTCTTTCAGCCAGCCGCGGAACGTCTCCGATTGCAGCAGCGAGACGGCGACGATCAGCAGCGCCTTCGGCACCGGGGCGACCGCCGGCGCGACGCCGCGGTAGTACATGGTCGTCGTCAGCGTCTGGATCAGCAGCGCACCGAGAAAAGTGCCGAGCAGCGAAAACCGCCCGCCGGTCAGCGCCGTGCCGCCCACCACCACGGCGAAAATCGCATCGAGCTCGGCGTTCTCACCGGCCCGGTTCGCATCGGCCGCGCGAATGTTGGCGGCCGTCATCACGCCGCACAGTCCGGCGCACGCGCCGGAAAACACATACGTCAGCGCCTTCACGCGCGCCGCGGCCAGGCCGGCGAACCGGCTGGCGGTTTCGTTGTCACCGACCGCCTGGACGAACAGGCCGGCCGCGGTGCGGCGGAGGAAAAGCTGGGTGAGCCCGAACAGCATCGCCACCAGCAGCGGCGCGACCGGCAGCCCGAGCACGAATCCATTCGCCAGATACTCGAAGCCGGCGTGTGCGACGATGATCACCTGTCCGCCGCTGACGAGCTGGGCGACGCCGCGCCCGGCGACCATGAGGATCAGCGTCGCGACGATCGGCTGGATTTGCCACCGCGCGACCAGCAGTCCGTTGACCGTGCCAGCCGTCAGCCCAACCCCGACCGCCGCCGCGAGGGTGACCGCGAGATTGTGGCCATGGCCCAGCACCAGCGCACAGACCGCGCCGCTGATCGCCACGACCGAGCCGACCGAGAGATCCACGCCACCGGTGGCGATGACGAGCGTCATCCCGAGCGCGACCAGCATCGTGCGCGAGCTCTGCGTGAAGATGTCGACCGGCACGCCGAAAAGGTGCCCGTCGTGAATCGTGATTCTGAGAAACGCGGCGTCGCTCAGCAGGTTGAAGCCGAGCAGAAGCGCGAGCCCGGCGAGCAACCAGAACAGCGCGGATTTCGTGAAATCCCTCATGCGTGCGTTCCGGCCATGAGCTGTACCAGCCGCTCTGGCGTCAGCTCGGGACCGGCGACGACTTCGCCGGCGGCGCGCCGCTCGCGCATCACCAGTACGCGACCGCAATTTCGGATGATCTCCTCGATTTCGGAGGAGATTAGGAGCACCGCGAGCCCGTCGGCCCGGAGCCTGGTGACGAGTTGCTCGATCTCGGCCTTGGCGCCGACGTCGATGCCGCGCGTTGGCTCGTCGAGAATGATCACCTCGGGCCGGGTCGCGAGCCAGCGCGCCAGCAGCACCTTTTGCTGGTTGCCGCCCGAAAGATTCTTGATCGGCGTCTCGGCGTCGGTGGTCTTGATCCGCAGCGCGCCGATGTAGTGCGCGCAGAGTTTTTCCTGCTCGGCGCGGGAGAGCGCCCGCCACGCGCCGCGTTTGCCCTGCAGGGCGACGATGAGGTTTTCGCGGACCGACAGGTTGGGCAGGATGCCCTCGGTCTTGCGGTCCTCGGAGCAGAAGGCGAACCCGAGCCGCACGGCGTCGCGGGGCGAATTAATCGCCACGGTTTTCCCGTGCACGTGAATTTCGCCGCCATCGGCGCGGTCGATGCCGAACAGCAGCCGCGCCGTCTCCGTGCGGCCGGAGCCGAGCAGGCCGGCCAGCCCCATGACTTCGCCGCGACGCACGGTGAGATCGATTGGGTGAACGCCGCCGCGCCGGCAGATTCCGCGGGCTGCCAGCGCCGGCGCGTTGGAGACATTTGTAGGCGGGGTGCCCTCACCCCGCTCGCTTTCCATGCGGGGTGGGGGTACCCCGCCTCCATCGGATGGCGGCGTTGCCGCGCTGCGGCCGGCCTCATCCTTCACTTCGCGGCCGAGCATCGTGCTCACCAATTGCAGTCGCGGCAGCGCCGCCGTCGTGAACTCGCCCGCGAGCCGGCCGTTGCGGAGCACCGTTATTCGGTCGCTGATCGCATACACCTGGTCGAGGAAGTGCGTGACGAAGACGATGCCGAGCCCTTCGCCGCGCAGCCGGCGCATCACGGCGAAAAGCTCCGCGACTTCCTTTTCGTCGAGGCTCGCGGTCGGTTCGTCGAGCACGAGCAGCCGCGCCCGCACGTCCAGCGCGCGCGCGATGGCGACCATTTGCTGCAACGCCACCGACAGCGAACCGAGTTCCGCCTCGACGTCGCAGGCGATCTCGAGCCGCGCGAGCGCCTCGCGCGCATGCCGGCGGACCGCGCGCCAGTTGACAAAACCGGCGCGGCCCGGCTGTCGGCCCAGCGCGATGTTTTCCGCGACCGACAGCGCGGGGATCAGGTTCACTTCCTGGTAAACCGTGCTGATGCCCGCGTCCTCCGCCTCCTTCGGTGAGCCCGGCGCAATCGTCCGGCCGGCCAGCGTCATCGTGCCGCCGTCGAGCGCGTGCACGCCCGTGAGCACCTTGATCAGCGTCGACTTGCCGGCGCCGTTTTCGCCGAGCAGCGCGTGCACCTCGCCCGCGCGCACGGAGAAATCGACGTCACTCAGCGCGGTGACACCGAGGAAGTGCTTGGTGATGCGCCGAAGCTGAAGAAGCGTGGAATCGATCACTGGCGAAAAAACACCAAACGCCAAACTCCAAACGCCAAACAAATCTCAACGAACAAGCGCAAAGCAGGGTCCGCAGCGGGGCTTGGCGTTTGGATCTTTGTGTTTTGGCATTTGCCGGCGCAGCCGGCTAATACTGCCGCGTCGGCAGCACCTTCGCGGCATTCGTCGCGTCAAAGAGCTGGTCCTGGTTGTAGGCCTTCTTCGGCACTTGCTCGCCTGCCAGCACTTTCGTGATGGTGTCGTAGACTTTCGGGCCGAAGAGCGGATTGCACTCGACGGTGCAGTTGAGCCGGCCGGCCGCGACGGCCTTCACCGCCTCGCCGATCGCGTCGATGCTCACGAGGGTGATGTCCGTGCCCGGTTTCAGGCCGGCCTCCTCGATCGCCTGCGCCGCGCCGAGCGCCATGTCGTCGTTGTGCGCGTACACGACGTTGATTGCCTTGCCGTGCTTTTTGAGGAACGCCTCCATGACCTGCTTGCCACCGCTGCGCTCGAAGTTGCCGCTTTGCGAATCGATGATCTTGAGGTCGGGGTACTGCTTGATGCCGTCGGCAAACGCGCGGCGGCGCTCGTTCGCCGGCGCCGAGCCGGGCGTGCCCTGCAGCTCGACGATGCTGCCTTTGCCTTTGATGTGCTTCGCCAGCCAGTCGGCGGCCATCTTGCCCTCGAGGTAAAAGTCCGACCCGATGAAACACGTGTAGAGCGACTCGTCCGCCGTCTGGATCGTGCGGTCGGTGAGAATCACCGGAATCTTCGCGCGCTTGGCCTCCTGCAGCACCGGATCCCAGCCGGTCTCGACGATCGGCGCGACCACGATCGCGTCGACACCCTGCGTGATGAACGAACGGACGGCGCGAATCTGGTTCTCCTGCTTGCCCTGCGCATCCGAGAACTTGAGGTCGATCCCGCGCTTGGCGGCCTCGGCCTTCATCGACTCCGAGTTCGCCGTCCGCCACGCGCTCTCGGCGCCGGTCTGCGCGAAACCGACCTTGAGTTTCTTCGGTGCGTTCGCCGGCTGCTGCTTGCTGCAGCCGGTCACGGCAAATGGCAACAGGCCGAGCGCGGCGACGGCGAGGGCGGTGCAGCCCAGGAGGTTTCTACGGGTGAGTGCAGGGGTCATGATGAAAGCCGAAGCATGCGGCGACTCGGCGAATGCGGGCAAGCTTCCGTGTCGGTGGGAAGGCCAAATGTAGGGCGGGGTCTCCCGACCCCGCCGGATGCCGGTTCTGTCAGGAACGACGGCGGGGTCGGGAGACCCCGCCCTACAGCGGACGGGCTCGCCAATCACTTCCCGCCGACGAGTTGCCGGTTGATTTCGGCCATGTAGGCCGGCTCGACCTTCACGATCTTCCGGTCGTACGTCACCAGGCCGTTGATCTCGCCTTCGACGTCGCTGGTCTGCGTGTAGACCGCGCCGGAGAGTCCCTTCGCCTTCATGGCGATGATCGCGTCCATCTTCTTCCGCAGCGCGGCTAGGTACTCGTCCTTCGAGTGGTAGGTCTGGTAACCCCAGTTGCGCATCGACGGATTCCAGAGGTGATCGGTCAGCGGCCAGCCCACGCCACCATATTCGCCGACGACGATCGCGCGATCCGGCCGGTTGTCGGGAGCCAGCGGCACAGGGTCATAGGTGTGCCGCGAAAAGATATCGCCGGTGCCCCGGTCCAGCCAACCCGTCGTCGAGAGGGTGAGCCGGCTCGGATCGATGGCCTTCACCCACGCGGTCAGGGCGGCGGTCTCGTACTGGCCCCAGCCCTCGTTGTGAACGATCCAGGTGACGATGCACGGGTGGTTCCAGAGTTGATCGATCATCCGTCGCAGCTCGAGTTCGTGCTGTTCGCGACTGCTCGAGAGCCGCGGCGGCTCGCCTTCGTCGGGGCGCTGTGTGCGGAGCGCCTGGTTGAACCCGCTGATCATGTCCTGCCAGACGAGCACGCCGAGCTTGTCGCACTGGTAGTAATACCGGCGCGGCTCGACCTTGATGTGCTTGCGGAGCATGTTGAATCCGCAGCTCTTCAGGTATTTCAGCTCCCACACGATCGCGTCTTCGCTCGGCGGCGTGAGCAAACCATCCGGCCACCAGCCTTGGTCGAGCGGCCCGTGCTGGAAGATCGGCCGGCCGTTCAGTTCGATCCCGGGCTGGCCCGCGAACGTGCCGGCGCCGATGGCGATCTTCCGCATCGCGAAATACGAAGTCACGGCGTCGAGCGGTTCACCGGTCGGCTGCGCGCGGGCAAACACGTCGCGCTCCTTCGGCCCGAAACGCGGGAACGGCGGCTTCTTGCCCTTGACCGGCGCGAGCTCGGTCGGGACCTGGACGCGCACGAGTTCCGCCCGGACGTCGTAGAGGAACGGTGTATCCGGAGTCCAAAGTCGCGGCTGCGCCACCGTGAGATACCCGGTGCGGTTGACCCGCAGCAACGTGGTGCCGGCCGGTTGGCCGGCGGCGCTCGCGGTGATCCGCACCGCATACGTGTCGTCGTCGATGGCCGCGTCGATCAGCGCTTCGACCTTCACGCGCTGCTGGTCGACCTCGGGCGTCAGGCGCAGCTCGACCAGCCGGCGATTCTTCGGCACGGGTTCCAGCCACACGGTCTGCCAGATGCCGGAGACCGGCGTGTACCAGATGCCGGTGGGATCGAGGATCTGTTTGCCGCGCGGCTGTTCGCCTTCGGAGGTCGGATCCCACACGGAGACCACCAACTCGTTGGCGCCGTCGCGCTGATAATCGGCCAGGTCGAACGAGAACGCGGTCGAGCCCCCGGCGTGGTGGCCGAGCAGCGCGCCGTTCAGCCAGACCGTGCAGTCGAAATCGACTGCTTCGAAGTTAAGCAGCACGCGCTGGTCGCGCCACGCCGGCGGCACGGTGAACGTCCGCCGGTACCAGATGCGATCGGCCGGCGTGACCTTCTTGCCGACCCCCGAGAGCGTCGACTCGACGCAGAACGGCACGAGGATTTGCCCCTGGTAGGCTTGCGGCGCGGGCGAGGTTTTCGGCTGTACGGCGTATTCCCACAGCCCGTTGAGATTTTGCCAACGCTCGCGGGCGAATTCCGGCCGCGGGTACTGCGTCCACGCGTTGTCCGGCTTAATCTGTTCGCCCCATTGCGTCATCATCCGGCCCGGCACGGGCCGCCAGTTTTGGGCCGCCAAGGGCAGGGCCAGGGCGACGATGCAGGCAAGAAGCGCGAAGCAGGACCGTGATTTCATGACGTAAGAGAAAGGTGTGCTACCGGGCGTTTGCGCCGGAGCCAAGCTCGTTGCGTCGCGCCGGTCGGTGAATCGCTGGGCAGGGCCGTTCTCATCCTTCGTAATCTTTCTCGTTCTCTCGCCGCACGGAGTTGAGAGAAAGAGAACGAGAAAGAGGAAAGAGAGCGATTCGGCGGACTTCCTTTGGTTGCGGCCTCAGGCCGCGGTGTGCAACGTCGTCCCTGGAGGGCGTCGAAAAAGGTTCGGAGGGTAGGGCGGGACCGCTGGGCCCGCCGCGATTTTGCCACGGCGTAGCGCACGAACGACGGCGCGTCCAGCCGGTCGCGCCTTTTTCGACAGCTTCTAGAATCCGCCGCGGACGCCCACTGTCCAGATTGCGCCGTAGTCGGAGTGCCGGGCGATGATGTCGCTGCGCATCGGGCCAAGATAATTCCGCTGCGGCCGGTTGAAGATGTTCCGCGCATTGACGAACAACGACAGCCGCGACGAGACGCGGTAGCCGAGCTGCATGTCGTGCATCAGCCGCTCGCCCGTCATCGTCACCCAGCCATTGGCCGGAACCGTGCTCGAGCGGTAGATCGGCACCCAGACAACGTTCCAGCGGAAGGAAAGGCCGCGGTGATCGAAGGACAAACCGCCGCTCGCGAGGTTCTTCGGCCGCAGGAAGTTTTCATACGAATCGAAGTGCAGTCGCGTGTAGTTGCCAAACACCGACAGCCGCTTCCAGACGCCGGGGAGAAAGACCATGTTCTGGCGATAACTGAACTCGAGCGTGCCCACGTGCGCCTTGCCCACGTTGTCGCTCGTGTTCACGCGATAACCGGCCAGGTCGAGCCCTTCCGAATTCGGGAAGTTCTCATCGGGGTCCAAATCATACCGGCTGCTGCGAATCAGGTTGGAGATGTCGCGCCGCGCGGCCGACACCGAGAAGAAGCCGCCCTGTTTCGGGAAGTAATAATCCACGCTCGCGAAGAGATTGCGCCCGTGCTCCGGCCGCAGCGTCGGGTTCGGAATCGTCGCCGAGGGCGGCGTGCTGTCGGGGTTCAACGTGATTCCGCCCGCGAGGTTGTCCAGGTTCGGCCGCGTGATCGAGTCGTTGAAGGACGCGCGGAAAACCAGATCGCTCGTCAACCGGTACGTCGCGTGCAGGTACTTCAACCAGGTGTGGTAGTCGGAGGAGTTCGACGCATCGCCGCCGTAGCGCGCCTGATAATATTCGATCGTGTTGGTCGGAATGGTCGCGCGCGGATTGCCGGTGAGCACGCGCTTCGCGTAGCTGTCGCCATGATCGATCGGTCCGCGGCCGGTGCTGCGGGTTTGCTCGATGCGCACGCCCGGCGCGAGATCGAACCGCGGCATCGGCTTGAAGATGATCTGGCTGTAGGCGGAGTCGATTTGCTCCTTCACGTCCCAATGGCCGCGGAGCCGGAGCCGCAGGTCCTCCGCGGGTGAAACTGGAATGAAGCGCTCGGGGTTCGTGCCCAGTTCGCGCGCCCGGGCGAAGCGATCGAGCGCCGGGATGTTCTGCAGATTGCCGCCGGCCAGATTGTGCGTGCGGTACTGCGGCTCCGCCGCCCAGCCCTCGTCACCGGTGTTGGGCCGCAGGTCGGGCCCGAGGTAGATCCACGGCGCGAGGTCCATGCGATCCACGTTGCGAATCTGCTGGGCGATATCGCCGCCCCATTTTATCAGCACGGGGACCGCGAACGCGGGCAGCCCGTAACGCAGGTCGGTTTTCGCCGTCCATTTCTGGTCTTTGCTGTTGAATTCAATCCGGCCATTCATCGTGGGCGTGAGCGCCCGATAACTGTCGAGGTTGCGCCAGTCCGGGCCGGCGAGCTGCGTCACGTTGAAGGCCGCGTCGCCCGCGTTCGCGCGCTCCCACCGCAGCGTGAGCCCCGGCAGCTGGCCGCTGCTCACGGCGTTGAAAAAGCCCATGGCGACGTCGTGATAATAATTCGTGCTGCGCGACATCTGCGCCTGCGCTTCGGCGCGGAACGCGCCGCGTTTGTAGAACCCGCCGGCGGCGGCGGTCGTCGTGGCGCCGTGCTTGTTGAAACCATTGCCGGTGGACAACTCGGCCGTGGCGTTGGTCGAGGTCTGGCTCATCAGCGAGTACTCGATGCCCGGGGTCTTCGGGTCGGCCGTGGCCGGACCATTCACCGCGTTGTTGAAACGGAACGTGACGTTGCGCTGAAAATTCCGCGCCGAGTACGTGTTGTAGTCGATCCGGCTCCAGACCATCGCGTCGGGCGAGAGCTTGTAGTCGAGCCGCAGGTTGTAGTTGCCGCGAGTGGTCATCTTCGGCGCGTCGATCAACTGGAAGTTGTTCAGCCGCGGCACCTCGGTCGCGTTGTCGGTCCGGTCGGCGTTGAACGTGTACGCATAGGACGTGATGTTCTGCTCGACCATCGTGCGGGCGAAATTCACGCCGGCCAGCACGCCGAGCCGCTCGCCGTAGACATCGGAAAATTCCAGCGACGCGTTCGGCTGCAGCTTCAGGATCAGTTTGTCGCTTGGCCCGGGTGTGCGATGCAGCGTCGCCTGGTGCGAGTTAATCTGCGTGCTCGCGGAATAGCGGATCTGCCGGCCCTTGCGATCGAAGGCGCCCTTGCTGCGCAGGTTCACGACGCCCGCCAGCGCGCTGCCCGCGACGTCCGGCGTGGGCGTCTTGCTCAGCTCCACCGTCTCGATGCTCGAGATCGACAGCTGCTCGAACTCGAACGCGCGGCCGGTGCCGATGCTCGAGGAGCCCGCACTCGCGACCGGCGCGCCGTCCATCATGATGACGGCGTATTTCGGATCGAGCCCGCCGATGCTCACCGTGCGCACGTCGGCGTCGACGTAGTCCATCATCACGCCGGGCATGAGCTTCATGAATTCGCCGATGTTGCCTTCGGAAACGTCGCCAAACGCGTCGGACGCGACGACCGACTTGATCTCGAGCGCCGCCTTCTGGTCCTGGATCGCCTTGAAATTTCCCTCGCGCTCCGTCACCACGCGGAATTCGCCGAGCTTCACCACGTCGCCCTTCACGCCCATCGTGAGATCGCGCGTGACGGTTTGGCCCGCGCCCACGTTCACCGTGGCCTCGGCCGGATCGAGCCCGGCGTACATCACCGTGATGCGGGCCGTGCCGGCCGGCACCCCGGTCAAGGTGTACATGCCGCCGGACTCCGCGATCGTCGAGAGGTTGGTGCCGACGACGGTCACGACCGCGCTGCGGAGATATTGGCCGGTGCTTTCATTGAGGATCCGGCCGGTAATCGTGCCGGTCGCCTGCTGGCCGAAAGCGGGGAGCGACACGAGGAGCAACGCGCCGAGCGCGGCGGTGAACTGGCGACGCAGGGGCGCCAAGGCAGGTGATGAAGGGGTAAACATGCGGAAGTCAGGGGGGCTGAACCATGTAACCGAAGGTTTACTTGGGGGACCGGGTCAAGGGGGAACGGCGCCAGGTCGGAACAACTCGGCTGCCCACGAATTCACGCGAATAAACGCGGGCACTTTGTTGCGTTGCTTCGCGCCCGGTTTCCAGCCGTAGATGACTGCTCCTCCAGCTTGCTTTTTTACCCTCATGAAACCTGCCCCCTCTCTCCTTGTGTTCGCGGCGCGCGCTGCGGCCATTTTTATCGTCGGCGTGACCGCCGCCCGCTCCGCGGAAGTTCCCGCGGGCGTGTGGGTCCGCCCGGGTTACGCCCTCTCGATCGCAGTCGATGGCATCAAGACGCCGCGGTTCCTCGCGGTGGGGCCCGACAACACGCTTTTCGTCAGCGTGCCGAAGGAAGGAAAGATCGTTGCCTGCCGCGACCAGGATGGTGATGGCGTGTACGAAACGCAGACCCCCTTCGTGACCGGCAAGGAGTCGAACACGATCCTGCAAGGCATGCAGTGGCACGACGGCTGGCTGTGGTTCGCGCAATTGAACGCGATTTCGCGCGGGCGCGACACCAACGGCGATGGCAAGGCAGACGAAGTGGAGCAGGTCATCGGGCCCGACAAACTGCCGACCGGTGCGCGCGGCGGTCACATGTGGCGCGCGCTCCTGATTCACAACGGCCGGATCTACACGCAGGTCGGCGACCAGACCAACGTGACCGACGAGCCGATCGAGGCGTCCGAGCGGAAGAAGATCTGGACCTTCGCGCTGGATGGTTCGGACAAGAAGCTTTTCGCGACCGGGCTGCGCAACACCGAGAAACTCGCGGTGCGACCCGGCACCGACGAAATCTGGGGCGTCGATCACGACATCGACCTCATGGCGGCGAAGCTCGAGGGCGACCACAAGTACGGCCAGCCGATCACCGATCACAATCCGCCGGCCGAACTGAATCACTACATGGAAGGGAAGTTCTACGGCCACCCGTGGATCCTCGGGAAAAACCAGCCCAACCTCGCGCTGCTCAGCGAGCCGCGGTTGATGGAATACGCCAGCATGACGACGGTCCCGGAATGGCTGATGCCCGCGCACTGCTCCGCCAACTCGCTCACATTCTACAGTGGGGACAAATTCCCGCAGGCGCGCGGCGATGTGTTCGTCGCGCAGCGCGGCGGGTGGAACTCGGCGATCAAGGTCGGCTACTGCCTTGCCCACATTCTTTTCGAGGACGGTCATCCCTACGGTGAACAGAAGATGGTGAACTTCCTCCGCAACGGCACGGACATCCTCGGTCGGCCGGTCGACTGCACGCAGGCGCCGGACGGTTCGATCCTCTTCAGCGACGATTTCGGCCACAAGGTCTACCGGCTGCGCTACGTCGGGAAGTAACGTGTGGGCACGAGTGGTCAGGCCCTGCTGCTGCCCGAACGGATCAACACCGGCCCGTGGGTGGCCGGCTATTCGCGCGAAAGATTGCGCGAGTACATCGGGCGTACGAGGGTCGTCCTGCCGATTTGCTCGCTCGGCACGCCGGCGACGGACCTCGCCGCGCTCGCGCCGCTCGTGCTGCCGCCGCTGTACCATGAAGCACTGGACCAGGATCTGAAGGCGGCGCTGCTGGCGCAGATTGGGCGGTGCTTCCCGTTCTACGACGGCACGCGTGACCGGGCGGCCTTCCGCGGCCGGCTGGAAGTGGAGGAACTGCCTCCGCAACGCCGGGCGCCACCGGTGCAGTCGCCCGCCATCCTCGCGTTGGGCGTCGACACGACGGTCGAGCAGCATGGGCCGCATCTGCCGCTGGGCACCGATACGATCCAGACCTACGCCGTCCTGCAGCGGCTGGCCGGCGAAATCGACGGCCTCGCCCTCGGCCCGCCGCTCGATTACGGTCACCTCACGTGGGGACTGCCGTTCGGCTTCAGCGTCGATCTCACGCCGTCCTTGCTTGGCCGATACGTGCAGCGCTTCCTTCGCGCGCTGATCGACTGGTTCGATCCGGCGGCGCTGTACGTGGCCGACGTGCACGGCTCGCTCGTGCACCGGCAGACGATCGCCGCGGCCGTGCGCGAATCGGGGATGGCGCGCGCGGACTTTCGCTGGCTCCATGATCCCCTGGTGGAGTTCGCCGGTCAGCGCGGTGATGCGCATGCCGGCGCGGTCGAAACCCTGCTCGTCGCGCATATCGCCCCGGCCTTGGTGGACGCCGGCCTGTGGCCGGCCCGCGTGGACGAACTCGTGGCCGGCCAGATGACGCCGGACGAGGCGGTGGCGCTCAGCGCCGACCTGCGGCAGTTCATCGCGCGGGTCGAGTCGCATCCGCTCAACGGCATCGTTGGCGAATTGCGCAACGCCGCCACGCTGGACGCGACCTTGATGATGAACCGGATGCTCGACGTTGCGCGCGCGGACCTGCGCGGGTTGCGGGCCTGACCGGCGGGGCGATTGCCTGCGGCGCAGGTCGGTGGACTGGCGTTCGCGTCGCCATGCCGCCTTGCGCATTTAGAGCTCAATTCAAAACTATTGGAGCGAACGCCCGTCTTGGGTAGCGCGGTCAACCTGACCGCGTTCGGCTTACCGGGGAGGCTCGAGCACGGTCAGGTTGACCGTGCTACGGCCGCGTTCGCCCGCGAGGCTTTGCCATGAGCTCTTGACCGCAGGCTCTACGAGTAGGGGCCGTGCGGTCTGCGACTGAATGGCCCGGAAAATGTATGTCCACGCGCGCAACCGGACCGGCGGTCAGCCGTCGTGCCATTGGCGTCGAGTCCTTTTTCTGCGCGATCGTGAAACCCAGCCTGCTCCTTTCGTCTCTCTTCGTTGGATGCTGCATTGCGCCATCGCTGCACGCGTTGCCACTGGTGGCCGACGGTCAGCCGCGCGCCGTCATTGTCGTGGAGGATCCAGCCAACGCGTTTCACGCCGCCGCGGCGCGCGACCTGCAGCGCCATGTGCAGCAGGCTTCGGGCGTCGAACTCGCCATCGTCAACGCCGCGCCGCGCGACTCGGCCGAACTGGTTCGTCTGGTCGTGGGCGCCGGCCCGCTCGCACGCGAGCTGGGCGTGGCGACGAACGACCTGGCGCCGGAGGCGTACCGCATCGAGACGAGGCGCAATGCGATCGTGTTCGTCGGGGCGGACCTGGCCGGCGCCTCGAACGCCACGGCGTGGGCGGTGGATCGTTTCCTCGATCGGCACCTCGGCGTGCGCTGGCTGTGGCCGGGGGAACTCGGCACTTATGTGCCGCGACGCGCGACGATCGATGTGCCGGAGATTCACCTCACCGAGCGGCCGATGCTCGAACAGCGCCGGCTCCGGGCGCGTGGCGAGGGCGACACGGGCGAGTGGTTGCGGCATCACCAGATGGGGTCGCGCATGAAGTTTTCCTTCGGCCACGCCTACACCGAGTGGTGGCGGAAATACCACGCGACGCACCCGGACTACTTTGCCGTGCCACCGCCCGGCAAGTCGCAGCCGTATCCGCAGGAGGATCGCGTGAAGCTGCGGATCGGCAATCCCGCCGTCGCCGACCAGATCATCGCGAACTGGCGCGCCGCCGGAAGGCCCGACAACTGGAACGTGTGCCCCAACGACGGGAGCGGCTGGGACACCAGCCCGGAGTCGCGGGCGCTGGACCTGCCGGATGTGTTTTCGCCGGACGATATCTGGAACAACCGCGCGAATCTCTCGCGGCGGTTCATTCGCTTCTGGAACGGGCTGCTGGTCCGGATGCGGGCCGAAAACCCGCGGGTCACGATCTCCACCTACGCCTACAGTTGTTACCGCGAGCCGCCGGCCGATGTGAAACTGGAGCACGGCATGGTCGTGGGCATCGTGCACAGCTATGCCGGCTTCGACAGCTGGCAGAGCTGGAACGACGCGGGCGCGAAACTGATCCTGCGGCCGAACTGGTGGCACATCGGCGGCTCGGGTCCGCACATTCCGCTGCACCAGCAGGGCGCGTATTTCCGTTATGCGTACACGCATTCGATGATCGGCTTCGATTTCGACAGCCTGATGGGTCACTGGGCGAACCAGGGCACCTTGTATTACCTGATTGCGCGGATGTCCGAGCGGCCCGACCTCGGCGTCGAGGACGTGATCGCCGAATACACCGGCGCATTCGGGGCGGCGGCCCCCATCGTGCGCGAGTATCTCGGGTATTGGGAGGAGTTCACCCGGAAGGTCGCCTCACCCGTGACCGCGGGAGGCGACGTGTCGCAGGATCGGAATGGCCTCTACGAAACGCTGGCGCGCAAGCACGGCATCACCGCGAGCGCGCTCAGCGGCAGTTGGCGGATGATGCCGTTCATCTACACGGATGAAGTGATCGCCCCGGGCGAGGCGATCCTCGCGCGAGCCGAGCAGGCGGTGGCGCGCGAGAGTGCGAGCGTGCGCGATCGCGTGGGCTTTCTGCAGGCCGGCCTGCGGCTCTTGAAAGGTCAGCGCGAGGTGATCCGGCTCGCGGTGAAGAACACGCGCCAGCCCGGCGAAACCGACAAGACCTTCGCGGGCGCGTGCACGCGCTTCGAAGTGCTGCGCGACGAGACGGTGAAGCGCTACGGCCCGGTCGGATTCACGCAGACAATTCCCTCGCGACTGCAAATCAAGGATCCACGCGCGCTCGACGGGTTGTGAGCGGAGGCCCTGGGATCGCAGCGCGCCACGTTTTGGCGCCGGGCTCGGCGCAAGGCCGTCGAAAGAGTTCGGAAGCTAGGGCGGGACCGCTGGGCCCGCCGCGATTTTGCCTCGGTGTAGCGCAGGGTCAACGGCGCGCCCAGCGGTCGCGCCCTACCTTTTTCGACGCCCGCTTATTTCTACTTTGTTACGTCCGTGAAACTCTCCTCCGAATACTCCGCATTTGTGGGCGGGGTGCCCTCACCCCGCGGGAAGCATTTCCGAATCACGGTCGCGGGGTGAGGGCACCCCGCCCACACTCATACTTAACAAAGTGGAATTATTGCGCTTTGGATTCGCGGAGGGCGAGTGTCTCGACGAGCCACGCGACCACGCGTTCCTGGTAGTCGGGCGCAACGGTGGCCCAACCCGCCATCCCATGCCCGCCGCCTTCGATCGTCAGCAGATCGCAGCGTACTCCCGCGGCCCGGAGTTTGGCTTGGAACTTCGTGGACTGGTCGTAGGGCACGCGGGCATCGGCATTTCCATGCACGAGCAGGAACGGCGGTAGTCCCGGTTTCACGTAGGACAGCGGCGACGCCGCGCGCAACAGGGCCAGCGCGGATTCGTCGGCGGTGGTGCGGCCGAACAGCGCCACGTAATTCGCGGGCAG
>Ga0080064_1004900_pt1 | contig 16409 bp, 17 predicted proteins | sample Subgrocontami54m_FD_69260 | JGI IMG/M metagenome (GOLD analysis project Ga0080064, IMG submission 69260) | Subsurface groundwater microbial communities from S. Glens Falls, New York, USA - GMW46 contaminated, 5.4 m (SPADES assembly) (version 2) ...
CGCAGCCCGCGCGTATCGCCTGCTTCAGCGCGTAGCCGTCCACGTTCACGCCCCGGCCGATGGCCACGTTGTAGATGGGAATCCCCGTGTCCTGGCACAGCAGGTTGGCCGTGTCCTCGGCGACGCTGATGTTCCGGATCATGGTGCCGAGTATGGTCTTCGCGGTGGCGTCGGTCTCCCGTTGCGATAGCGCGGCGATGCCCGACTTGATGTCGGGCGGCAGGATCTTGAGCGCGCGGATGTAGAGCTCCTTGGCCGCCTCTTCCACCTGCTTCAGATCAACGTTCATGGGGAAAGGCTAATTCACCACGATCTTGCGCTCGCGCACCACCTTGGCCCAGCGCGCGGTCTCTTCGCGGATGGCCTCGGCGAATTGCGCGGGCGTGTTGCCGACCGGAACCATGCCGAGCACGTAGAAACGGGCGCGCATTTCCGTGGTGTCGAGAATCTTCGCCGTATCGCGATGGACTTTGCCGAGAACCTCTTTCGGCGTGCCCGCCGGCGCCATCAATCCGAACCAGCCGATGTTCTCGAATCCCGGCAAGGTTTCCGCCACTGTCGGGACATCGGGCATTTGCGGCGAACGCTGCCTGCCGGTGACGGCGAGCGCGCGCAGCTTGCCCTGGTTGATAAGACCGATCGCGCCGGGGATGTTGGCTGTCACCATGTTGATCTGATTCGCAACTAGGTCGGTCATGGCCGGACCTTCTCCCTTGTACGGAATACTGATGATATTCAGGTTCGCGGCAAACAGAAAATTCTCCGCAGCCAGATGGGTCTGGGTGCCGATGCCGGCATGGCCGAAATTGAGCGCGCCCGGCTTGGCGCGTGCCGCGTCGATGAATTCCTTCAGGTTTTTCGCCGGGAAACTCGGATGCACCACGATTACCTGGGGCCCGCTGGCCACGTTGGTGATCGGCAGCAGGTCCTTGGCCGGGTCGAACGACATTTTCTTGTAGATGTGCTGGTTGGCGGTGACGATCGAACCCGAGGTCATGAACAGCGTATAGCCGTCGGGCGGGGAGTTCACCGCCGCTTCGCCGCCGATGTTGCCGCCGGCGCCGGCACGGTTCTCGACGATCACCGACTGGCCCCAGGCCTCGGTCAGCTTCTGCGCCACGAGGCGGGTGACTATATCGGTCGCGCCCCCGGGCGCGAACGGCACAATTATCCTGACCGGCTTGCCCGGATAGCCCTGGGCAAAGGCCCCGCTGCAAACGAGTGCCAGCAGGAATGTCAGCGTTCTGAACAGGTTCATTTCGATCTCCTTGAAAACCGTCTTTGAAAAATCGTTGTTGTCTTGTCGATGCCTTCCCGCTTCATTCTAATCCGGCGACTGCGGGATCACCAGGAATAGCGGCGCGATTTCGATGGCGTTGCCCTTGGCCACTTTGGCCACATGGGTGCGGCAGGTCCAGCGCGCGACGCCGTTCACCGTCATGGCGCAGGCGCCGCACATGCCGACGCGGCAGGCGAAGCGGTAGGACAGGGTGGGATCGATGCGGCGCTGGATGTAGGTCCCACATCGAGCACGCTCTGGCTTTCCTGGCGCGGTACCTCGTAGGTCCAATAACTGCCGGACGCGGCGCCGCGCCAGACCGGCACGTTCAGCATATCCATCGCGCTATTCTACCCATGTTGGCGGCCTTGGATATTGCGAAACGATGCACGCTGGATACGCAATGTCCGATTCGGGCCGGATGCGCCGGCTGCGCGCCACGCCGCCGGATTGATTACGTGCTGGAGCCGCTGCCTGGAACTAGATGCCGCCGATACATAGATACTTGACCACGAGAAAATCCTCGATGCCGTATTTCGAGCCCTCGCGGCCGATGCCCGATTCCTTCACGCCGCCGAAAGGCGCGACCTCGGTGGAAATAAGGCCGGTGTTGATCGCCGCCATAACTGTTCAAGCGTAAGCCGCGCACAGATCACCTTCGGCCTTGAAACGGTCGAACGAGCCGTAGTCCGCGTGCCAGGGATTGCCTGCGCGCAATGTGAGCGCTTCCAGTTCACCCAATGTGGCGCAGCCCTCCTCGCGCAGTTGCGTCGCGAATTTCTCCAGATCCGGAAAATGCTGCAATGCGTCCCACCAGATTGCGCGGCCGCCCAGGAAGCCGTTGGCGCCCGCTGCGTAGGCGTATTCCATGACCCGCACAAACTGCGCAGGCGTAACTCCGGCCGACAACATCACCCATGGAACTCCCGCGTCGCGGCAGATGCCGCCCATCTCGTCAAACCAGTGCTGCGCCCGCATTTGCGCGGCGCTGCCGTCGCGCGCCGGCAGCGTCGCGCCAGGCAGCGGGCTTTCGAGCTTTAGCAGATCCACACCGTATCGAGGATGCACGAACTCGCGCACGCTGCTGAGTACCAGTTCGGGCAGCTTATCGGGCGACTCGATGTAATCTGCAGTATGGTGCGCGCTCTTCGGAAATGGGTAGACCAGCAACTCCAGTACCATCGCAATATCGTTGCGGCGGCACTCATCGCCTATCGTTTCTACATAGCGCTTCTGGTGGCCGAGGATGTCCGGATCGGCGTCGGGCCGGAACCACGCCAGCACTTTCACGCCGTCGCCGCCGGCGCGCTTGATCTTTTCGACGCTCCAGTCGCGGATTGAATGCGACTTGCGGCCGCCCGGCGTGTCTTCAAAACGATGGTCCTCGAGCGTCACCACCAGACCGGTGCGTGCGGGGAGCCTTTCGAGCGCGGCAGGAAAGGAGAAATTTGGATCGAACAGCATCGCGCTTGCGTGCCCGCCCAAGGCGTCCACCAGCACACGCTTGACAGCAACCATATCGGCGTAGCTCACTTCGCCCACGCCGATGCCGCGCTTTTTCGCAATCAAGCTCGCAATCGGCGGACGTTGATCCATGGCCACCATGGTGAAATGTCCCGCCGGCGTCGCCATGCGGCGCAGCCCCCATTTTTTGCCCAGACGCAAATCGACAGACATACCTACTCCTCAAGAGCGTGCAGAAAAGTCATCACTGTGGCCAGATCGGGGGCCCCGGCCCGCCCCCCCGCGGTCTTGCACTTGAGCGCCGCCACCGCGGTCGAAAATCGAAATGCGTCGCGCACCGGCATGCGCGCGCCTAGCGCAAAGGCCAACGCGCCGTGAAACACATCACCTGCGCCGGTGGTGTCCACCGCATGCACCGGAAGCGCCGGCAGGCGGGCGACCGCCCGGCCGTCATCCCAAACGACGCCGCGCTCACCTAAGGTTACGGCCGCCAGTACGCAACCCCGCTCGCGCGCGTAGCGCAGCCCCAGTTCCGCTCCGGCAGCGCGCGCGGCGTAGCCGACCAGGCCAGGCTCGGAGAACACCGCATAATCCGTATGCGGCAGCAGCGCGTCGAACGCCGCGTCCTCGGCCACATCGGCGTCGAGGACGGTCGGTATGCCCAGTCCGCGTGCCTCCTGAAACAGGGCCAGGGCGCCTTCGGGCCAGCGCGGATCAGCCAGGACCGCATCGGCTTCCGCCACGGCCGACAGCGGCAACCACCGCGCGTCGCCGGGCAAATCACCGCCTCGGAAATTGACGATCATGCGTTCGCCGCTTGCGTCGACCATGATGCCGGAAACTGACGATCGCGCCTGCGCGAACAGGCGGAAGTGACTAACGTCCACGCCCTGCGCCGCCAGTTCTTCGTGCATCGCACGGCCCGCAGCGTCCTCTCCCGCGCGTCCCCAGAACTGCACCCTAGCGCCCAAACGTGCGGCGGCCACCGCCGCGTTGGCCGCCATGCCGCCACCGCCCAGGCGCAGGTCCGGCGCGACTGACTTGCCTGCGCCCTGCGGCAGGTGATCAACTACCCAGGTGACGTCGTATGCCGATAAGCCCAAACAAACTATCCTTGGATGCGGCTGCGCGAGTGATATATGCATCGGTTGCGGCCGGCTCAACGCAGCGCCGTGCCTTCTTTGACATCGAACAGATGAGCTTTGTCCGCCGCAAAACCCAGCGTGACCGCGTCGCCCGCCTTTACCTGCAGCTCGGGTTGCACACGTGCCACACGCCGCATGCCATCGCTATCGAAATAAATCAGCGTGTCGGAACCGAGCGGCTCGACGACGCTGACGGTGATCTTCAGGCCGGCTTGGTCGGCAGGCAGCACCTGCCAGTGTTCAGGGCGCACCCCCAGCACCGCCGCCGAACCGCCGCTGCGTCGCAATGCCGCCATGCTTGCTGCCGGCATGCCGAAGCGGGTGCCGCTTTTCAGACGCACGCCGTCCGCGTCCGCCTCGACATCGAAGAAGTTCATCGTGGGCGAGCCGATGAACCCGGCCACGAACTGGTTGGCCGGAGTCTTGTAGACCTCTTCGGGCGCGCCGATTTGCTGGATCACCCCGCTCTTCAGTACCACGATGCGATCGGCCATCGTCATCGCCTCGATCTGATCGTGGGTGACAAACACCATCGTCGTCCTGAGCTGCTGCGACAGGGTCTTGATCTCGGTGCGCACTTCCGCGCGCAGCTTGGCATCCAGGTTGGAAAGCGGCTCATCGAACAGGAATACCTTGGGATCGCGCACCATCGCGCGGCCCATCGCCACCCGCTGGCGCTGCCCGCCGGACAGGGCTTTGGGCTTGCGCTGCAGGTAGGGTTCGATGCGCAGCATGCCTGCGGCGCGCTGTACGCGACGGTCTATCTCGTCGCGGGGCGTGTTGCGCATTTCCAGCCCAAAGGCCATGTTGTCGTACACGCTCATGTGCGGGTAGAGCGCATAGTCCTGAAACACCATGGCGATGTCACGCTGCGCCGGAGCCACGTCGTTGACGCGCAGCTCGCCGATGTACAAGTCCCCGGCATCGACGGACTCCAGCCCGGCGAATAGGCGCAGCAGCGTCGACTTTCCGCAGCCCGACGGTCCGACAAAAACAATGAACTCCTGGTCGCGGATTTCCAGGTCGAGCGGCGGAATCACCAGCGTCGGACCGTAGCTCTTGGTCAGGCCCTTCATGCGTATCGATGCCATGCCGCTACCTGCCTATTCGAACGCGAGCAGAGGCTTGACCAGCTCGCCGGCAACGAAGCGGGCGAACATCTCCGGCAAGGCATCGAGACCGAACTGGGCGTCGACGATGCGGCGATAGCGTGCCTTTTCCTTGCGCAGCAGTTCGACGTTGAGCGGAAAGTCCGACTTCGGAAAATAGAAGGTGCGGACCATGTAGAAATCCTTGCGGCGGGTGGCGATGGTCTCCTGCACTGGCCAAGGCTCGTCGTTCTCGCCGACGAGGATCAGCACACCGCGCGGCAGCACGATTTCCATGCCCAAGCTGCGCGCGGCGTGCGCGCCGCTGCACTCGACGATCAGCTTGAAGCGCCGGCCGGTGCCGCCGACCGGATGGCGCTTCGCGCCGAACGACTCAGCCAGCTGCAGGCGCTGTTCCTTGAGATCCGACACGTAGACGTCGCGATAGCCCAGGTTCTGCAACGCCACGATGGCGCCCAGGCCGACCGGACCTGCCCCCGTCACCAGCACCGGCGCGGTTTCCGCCGGAGGCACCAGCGGCAGGACGAAACGCACGCCATGCGCTGCCGTGCCGATAGTGTCGAGCAGCAGGGGCGCAAGATCGTCCTCGATGTCCTCGGGTACGCGCAGCAGGCACTGTTCGGGCACCGTCAGGTATTCGGCGTAGCCGCCCGGCCTGTTCCAGCCAACCAGCACCAGTTCGTTCAGGCACATTTGCGTATCGCCGGCCAGGCAGCTCGCGCAGTGCCCGCAGTGCACCGGGATATAGACCAGGCAGCGCTGCCCGTGCAGCGCGTGGCCGGGCTGTTCGATCACGCCGAAAATCTCGTGGCCGGGCGTAAATTTCCCTCCCTTGATCCACAGTTTGGTATCCGAGCCGCACAGCGCGGTGCGCTTGACGCGCAGCAGTACCTCGCCGGTCAGAGGCTTTGGCTGCTCGATGCTGCCAATGGTGATTCTTTTGTCGCCGTGAAAGATTGCCGCGCGCATATTTCCTCCTAACCCTTTACTGCGCCTATCGACAGCCCGGACACCAGCCGCCGCTGGACGATGAATGCGAGTATCAGCGGAGGCAGCGCGATGAGCGTCGCCGCCGCCATCAATGCGCCCCAGTTGGCTGCGCCTTCGCCGATGAAATTGAACGATGCCGCAATCAGCGTCTTGGTGTCGCCGTTGGAGAGCACCAGGGCGAACAGGAAGTAGTTCCAGGAAAACACGAAAGCAAGGATGGCCGCCACCACCAAACCCGGCATCACCAGCGGCAGGGCGATGCGCCACAGGATGCGCGGCACGCTGCAGCCATCGACCTGCGCGCTTTCCAGCACGCTGCGCGGGATGTTGTCGAAAAACGGCAGCAGCACCCAGATCACGATGGGCATGGTGATCGCCGCATGGGTGAGGATCAGAGCCCAGTACGAGCCGACCAGGCCCATTTCGCGGAACATCACGTACCACGGCAGCAGGAACAAAGTGCCCGGGGCCATGCGCGCGAGCAGCGTGACCGTGGCCGGCCAGGTGATGCGCGTCCACGACACCGCGAAAGCCGCAGGCACTCCGAGCGCGATGCCGATCGCGGTGGAGCCCGCCGTGATCACCAGGCTGTTCCAGGTGTAATGGGAAAACGGCGTCGTATTGAACAACTGCCGGTAGTTGTCCAGCGTGGGCGCGAACCAAAGCTTGGGCGGGTAGGCCGTCACCTCGGCGGACGGCTTGAACGAAGACAGCACCATCCAGGCGATGGGCATCAGGATCAGCAGCGCGACCAGCGCAATCTGCAGCAGATTCAGGCGCTGGATCAACTTGTCGCTCATCGCATCCTCCTCACCAGGCTACGCGCCTGCGCGCCTGAGTGAGGACCATCACTGCGCCCAGCACGATCGCCGACAGGGTGATCATCAACGCGCTGGCGTAACCGATCTCGAAGAACTCGAAGCCCTTGCGAAATCCATAGATGTTCAGCGTGTTGGACGCATTGCCGGGGCCGCCTTGCGTAGTGATGTAAATGATGTCGAAAAAGCGCAGCAGGTCGACGCTGCGCAGGATCGCCGCGGTGACCAAGGTAGGCATCAGCAGCGGCAGGGTAATGCGGTAAAAGGTCTTCCAGCGCGAGGCGCCGTCGATCTGCGCAGCTTCGTACACATTGGGCGGCAGCGACTGCAATCCGCCCAGCACGATCAGGGCAACATAGGGGGTCCATTGCCAGGTATCGATCATGGCCACCGTGGGTATGACCCACTGCGGCGAGGCCAGCCACTCGGAGCGCGGCAGACCGGCGTTCTGCAGCAGCCAATTGGCTGCGCCGATGGAGGGATCCAGCACTACCAGCCACATCATCCCAACAACTACTGGCGGCAGCACGAAGGGCGATATCATCAGGGTGCGCACAATGCCCGAAAGCTTTTTCGAGCTATGCAGCAGCAGTGCGATATAGGTACCAAGCACGAGCTGCAGCACCAGCGACAGCAGGTACAGCACCAGGGTGATCTTGAGGCCGTTCCAGAATTCACCGTCCTGCATCATCTCCACGTAGTTCATCCCCAGATTGAACTTGGGCGTGCCGACGAAACTGAACTGGTGCAGGCTCAGCCACACGGTATAGGCGAACGGGAACGCGATCATGGCCACGGTGAACACGACCGCAGGCGTGGACAGAAGCGTCAGCTGCCGTTTGGTGCTTATATCCCAGCTCATCTGCTGTCCCTACCCGGCGAGGAAGCCGCCATCCACCGCCAGCACCGTGCCGGTAATGTAGCGGGCTGCCGGCGACGACAGAAACACGGCGCTGCCCGCAATATCGGCAGGCTGGCCCCAACGTCCCAGTGGGATACGGGAAGTAATGCGATCGTAGTGTGCCCGGTCCTTGCGCCCTTCGGCATTGATCGACGTTTCCACGTACCCCGGCGCCACCGCATTGACACGGATTCCTTCGTTGGCCCACGCCAGGGCCAGCGACTTGGTAAGCATCACCACCCCGGCCTTGCTGGCGCAATAGGCCGGGATCCACGGCAGTGCGACATAGGCGTTCATCGATGCGACGTTGACGATGCTGCCACCGGCTTCGCCGTTGGCGGCCAACAACGCATGGCACGCGTTGCACAGGCGAAACGTGCCCGTCAGGTTCACGTCCAGCACGCGTTGGAAGGTCTCGAGCTCGTACTCCTTGAAGCGCGCAAGTATGCCCGCGCAGTTGACGAGCGTATCGAGCCGGTCGATCCCGGCCACGAATCCGGCGATCTGCGCGTCGTCGGTAATGTCCAGCGCTTCAAGTGTCAGCTTGGATTGCGGCTTCAGCGCAGTGGCGCTCAGCGCAGCCCGGTCGACGCCGGTTGCAATCACCGCGCAGCCGGCATCCAGGAAAGCCTGCGCAATCGCGCCGCCGATGCCGCCTGTGCCGCCGACGACCAGCACGCGATGTCCGGGAGACAGGTCAAACGAGGCCATGCGCTACCCCTGTGCGGGCTGCTCATGGATGTGGCGGGACGGCATCGCACATGTCGCGCCGTTGGTGCACGCGACGCGGCAAGGCGAAGGACCCTGTAGTCCCGCGCTCACTCCTTGCCGATCAACGCATCGAGAGCCTTGTCGGCATCCGCACAGGCTTGCGCCACAGACTTCTGGCCGAGCAGCAGCTCATTCACCGCCTGACCGACGTATTCGCGCGACGCCGGGTTGGCAACGATGGGATAACCCACTTCCGCTGTCCCGGTGCGGCCGGCGTCGTTCACCGCCGCCACCCAGTCGCGGCGGACCGGCTCCTGATCCATCCACGTCTTGTAGTCCTTGCCGTTGGCGACGGAAGTGCGCGGCGGTGCGATTCCGTCGAGCGCCAGTTTTTCCTGCATTGCGCGGCTGGTCGCCCATTGAATGTAGTACCACGCTGCTTCCTTGTTCTTGCTGTAGGTGGAAACCGACATCGTCCAGCCGATGACCGTCGGGTGAGAGCCGCCTGAGCCGGCGGGCAATAGCGCCACGCCGGTATCCTTCAAGCGTGCGCCGCCATCCATGACGCTGCGCAATTCGTTGGACGACTCGAACGCCATCGCCGCCTTGCCCTCTCTATACAGCGACGATATCTGATAGAAGCTGTAGTTCACGACTCCGGGCGGGCCATAGTCTTTCAACATGCGCGCATACAAACCCAGCGACGCCTGGCCTTCCTTGCTGCACAGCTGCGACTTGCGCTCTTTCATGTACTGGCCGCCCATGTTGTGCAGGAATACGCTGTATGTAAACGGCAGCGCGGGTTTGAGGCCACGCGAAACAAAAGGCGTAACGGCAGGATCGCAGGACTTGAGCTTGGCTGCGACGCTCTCCAGCTCCGTCAGGCTCTTGGGGAACGCGACGCCGCATTTCTGGAAGATATCCTTGCGGTAGTACACCACCGGGCCTTCGATATTGAGAGGAATGCCGAAGAGCTGATTATTGTAGGTCGCGTCCTTGACCAATCCCGGGCTCAGGTCGGCGAAGTCGTAGTCGTTCGCTGACGAGCGCTTGACCAGGTCCGTCAGGTCGGCATACCAGCCGGCCTTGGCGAACTGCAGGCCCTCGCGCGATGGCAGCGACATGAACAGGTCCACCTCGTCGCTTCTGGAATTCATTACGGTAACCATGCGCTGGCGCATTTGTTGTTCCTGGTAAGTATCGACCTTCAGCGCGATGCCGGTAAGTTGCTCGAATTCGGCCTTGTGCTTGAGCATTGCACTGGCCACCGGATTGTTGTTCGACAGGAAGGTGATCGTTTTGCCCTGGTGTTTCTTCCAGTTGAAGTCCTGCGCCGACACGCCCTGAGTTACGGTGGCCAGCACTGCCAGACCCAAACTCCAGCGTATGGCACGACTGCGCGAGTTGACCTGCATGGTATTGCCCTCCTTTAGTGGACAAGGACCGCTCATGGTTGAGCAATCGGAATGTAACCGGTTACAAAATTATCGGACGGGTACTGTATAATGTCAAGCTCGATCGTTTGATTTTTGTCATATGTTTCGCTCGTGTATCTGCCCTGGTTTGTACTGGCAACGCGGGGTGGATATTGTGTAGCGTTACATGTAAACTGTTACATCATGAAGCCTAAACCAGTGGGTATACGCGAGGTGGCACGCCATGCGGGGACCTCTACGGCGTCGATTTCGCGCACGCTGAACAACCCCAAGAGCGTCAGCTCGAAGCTGCGCGCACGCGTCGATGCCGCCATCCAGGAACTGGGCTACATCCCCGATGCGGCGGCGCGGGCCTTGTCTTCGCGCCGCACCCGCACGATAGGCGCGATCATCCCCACGGTGGACAACGCGATGTTCGCGCGCGGGATTGAAGCGCTGCAGAGTTATCTGTCGCTGCAGGGCTATCTGCTGGTGCTCTCCACCAACGGCTATGATCCCGAGGTCGAATACCGGCAGGCGCAGAACATGGTGAGCCGCGGTATCGACGGTCTCATCCTGCGTGGCGACGTACATACCGAAGCGCTGCGCCTGTTGCTCGCCACTCAGCGCATCCCGTTCATCAACGTCGGTGTGTACCAGCCCGACAAGCCCAGCGCCTCCGTCGGTCCCGACAACGAGATGGCGGCATGGCGCGCATGCAGCTACCTGATCGGGCTCGGCCACCGCAACATAGGCATGGTCGCGGCCGTATCCTTGAACAACGACCGCGCCGCCGCGCGCGTGGCCGGCGCCAAACGCGCCCTCGCCGACCACGGGCTGCAGATGCGGCCGGAGTGGCTGGTGGAAACGCCCTACCGGCTCGATGATGCGCGGCAGGCAGCGCGCAAATTATTGATGCTCAAACAACGGCCCACTGCCGTGCTGTGCGGCAACGACGTACTCGCTTATGGCGTGATGCTCGAAGCCGAGCGGCGCGGACTGCACGTGCCCAAGGACCTGTCGGTAATGGGCTTCGACGACCTGGAGTGGAGCCGCCACCTGCGCCCCAGCCTTACCACCATGCACCTGCCCACGGATGAAACCTGGACGCGTGCCGGCGAATACCTGGTACGCACGCTGGCCGAGCAGCCTGCTGTGCGCCATCACGAGGTGGATGCGTCGCTGGTGGTACGCGAATCGACCGCCGGCCCCGGCGCCTGAGCACAGGACGCAGCGGCGCAGGTCCGGTTCGGGGCGCCGCAGGCTGCCAGGCCGGCGCCCCGACCGATGTCATGTCACTGCTTGGTCTGCATCAGTTTCTCTTCATCGAGCAGCTTGATCACCAGTTCCTTCTGCTCTTTGATGTATTGCGTGGCCTGCGCCATAGTCATCGGATTGGGCACAAAGCCGGCCTCGCTCAGTTTTGCCTGCACCTCTTTGTTCGTCACGATGGCATAGAAGGCCTTGTCGAGCTTCTGCGCTATGTCCTTGGGAAGATTCTTCGGCCCGATGATTCCGCGGTCGATACGCGGATATATCTTGTAACCGAGTTCGGCAAACGTCGGCACGCCCGGCAATTGTTTCATGCGTTCTTCGGTGCCGACCGCCAGGACGGTTACGCCTGTTCCTGTCATTTCGACCGCAGCCGGTGAGTTCGTGAACGCCGCGTCCACGTGGCCGCCCATGATCTGCGGTTTCACCTGCCCGGTACCCTGCAACGGAATATAGGTCAATTTGATCCCGGCGACTTTCATGAACTGCAGGACATTCAGGTGCGGTCCGGAAAACTTGCCGACCGCGGCTATCGTAACCTTGCCGGGATTTTTCTTTGCATAGTCGATGAACTCTTTCAGTGTCGCCGCCGGGAAGCCCTTCTTCACGACCAGCGTAGACGGCGTATTCTCTATCATCGAAAGATAGGTGAAGTCTTCTGTCTGGAACTTGACGTCCTTCATTGTGAGCGGCTGCGTGATCACGTGCGGAGAATTGAACCCGGCCAGCGTGTAGCCGTCGGCTGCCGTGCCCGCCAGCGTTTGCCAGGCGAGCGCTCCGCCGGCAGCCGGCTTGTAGTCGGGGACAAAACGCACGCCGAGGGCCTTTTCAAAAAACGGCTGCATGGCGCGGAATTCGATATCCGACTCCCCCCCGGGGTTGAACGCGATGATGTAGGAGATTTCCTTTGCCGGATACGTAGCGGTTTGCGCCTGGGCGACGGCTGCGGAAAATCCAAAAACGGCTGCCAGAATGGTGCCGACGAAACATTTGCTTTTCATTTCAATTCCTTTCTCGTTGCGGTTGCGGTAACTAAGGACTCCTGCCTTTCATACGTCATCGTCGCTGAGTTTCTCCTTGAACTTGGACCTTCGATTCCGGATCGACGGAATCATGTTCGAACCGATCAGCAACACGGATATGCCCATGAATACGGCGGAAATCGGCTTGGTCAGGAAAACGCTCGCGTCGCCCTGATTGAGCAGCAGCGAAAGACGCAGATTGCTCTCCATCATCGGCCCGAGCACCAGAGCGAGTATCAGCGGCGCCATCTCGAACTTGAACTTGCGCATCAGGTAGCCGAGTACGCCGAATGCGGTCATCAGTCCTATTTCCACTTGGCTGAAGTTCAAACTGTAGACGCCTATGAGGCAGAACATGAGGATCAGCGGAAACAAAATGGCATAGGGAATTTTCAGCACCTTCACCCAAAGCGGTATCAGCGGCAGGTTCAGCACCAGCAGCATGGCGTTGCCGAGGTACATGCTCACGACGGTGCCCCAGAAGATTTCCGGGTACTTGGTGATGAACATCGGTCCGGGCTGCAGGCCATGGATCATGAAAGCGCCGAGCAGAACCGCAATAACGGAATTGGCCGGTATGCCCAGCGTAAACAGCGGGATCATGGCGCCGCTGGAAGCGGCATTGTTCGCGGATTCCGGGCCGGCGACTCCGGCAATGAAGCCGGTGCCGAATTTCTCCGGAGTCTTGGAGAGTTTCTTTTCCATCGCATAGGAAGCGTAGGTCGCGATAACCGGCGCCGGACCCGGCAGAACGCCGATCACAAAACCGAGCACGCTGCCGCGCAATATCGGCCGGATCGATTCCTTCCAGTCCTGCAGAGTGGGCAGGAGGTTCTTCACCTTTTCGGTAACCAGCGTCGTCGCGACAATCCGCTCCACGTTCATCAGGATTTCCGAAATGCCGAACAGCCCCATTACCGCCGGGATAAAGCCGATTCCGTCGGCAAGCTCGAGGACGCCGAAGGTAAGCCGTTGCGTTCCTGCGATGGTGTCCATGCCGATGGTGCCGAGCAGCAGGCCGAATACGGCGGTCATGAAGTCTTTCAATATCGAACCGGACGACATGTAAATAATGATGACGATGCCCATGAGCATCATCGAAAAATATTCCGGCGGACCGAAGGCAAGCGCAAATTGCGCCATGGGCGGCGCCAGAAGCACGATGCCGACTATACCCAAGGTGCCGGCAATGAAAGATCCGAACGCCGCGATGCCCAGCGCCGGACCCGCCCGTCCCTGCTTGGCCATCTGATGGCCGTCCAGGCAGGTGATAACCGATGCAGCCTCACCGGGCATATTGACGAGTATCGAAGTGGTCGAACCGCCGTACATGGCTCCGTAATAAATACCTGACAGCATGATGATCGTAGCAACCGGCGGAATGTGGAAACTCACCGGCAACAACAGTGCGATCGCCGCGGTCGGCCCCAGTCCGGGGAGTACGCCGACCAAAGTTCCCATGAGCACGCCGATGAAGCAGAACAGGAGATTGACGGGCTGAAACGCAACAATCGCGCCCTGTATCAGATGATTGACAATATCCATGCCGGTACGCCCTTAGCTAGAAGCCCAGTGGTCCCTTGGGAAACTGAATTTCCAGCAGGGTAACGAACACCAGCTGCGCCCCGGCGGTCGAAAGCGCCGCAGTGACCACGGTCTTAAGCCACGTCTTCGGGAAAATGAATCGCACCAGAAACGCGACAAAAAGAAACGTCACGAGGATGAAGCCGAGTTGCTTGAGCAGAAGGTTGTAGACGATGAGGGATGCGACCACCATGCCGACTCTCCTCCATGAATCACTTTCCGGGAAGAACGCCTCACCCTGGCCGAACTTTTTGAAGAATGCCTTGCCCAGGAGGGCGGCAGACATGAGCGCAAGCAGGACGCCGGCCCACAGCGGCAGGAAGCCCGGTCCAGGCTCCTCCATGGTTCCGATGTCGACGCTGCGGGAATACACCGCAAAAAAGATGCCTGCTCCCAGGAAGAAGAACCCTCCGATGAGGTCATTGCGCTTCACTGAGTCACCTTATTGATCGATATGCCGGGTTTCAGGTCACGCACAGCAAGTGGAGACCGACCGGAACGGTTTGCCTGCGGAACCCTAGGCTGGGAGATTGACAGTGGCCAGTGCCTCCAGCTGATCGAGCAGCGCCTGCGGCACCTCTATGCCGCCCTCGCGTGCCTTTTGCTCGAGCATGGCGCGCCGGTAACCCGGCAGGCGCACCTCGGGATCGAGCAGCATCGTGGCGACCAGCGTTTCCATCCGCTCCGCGAACACGTCGGCGCCGGCGAGCGCCGCGGGGTCCACCACCAGGAAGGCCTGTCCGATGTGCGGCCGGTTGCCTGTGTCGGAGAAAAACGAATCCGCCTCGAAGCCGAACGCCGCGCCGGTAAGCGCGCAGCACAGCAGCTCGACCACCATGGCCAGCATGGCGCCCTTGACGCCGCCCGCCGGCAACATCATGCCCTCCAGTCCGGCTTTCGGATCCGTGGTGGGATTGCCGTCCTTGTCCAGCGCCCAGCCGGCGGGGATGGACTTGCCGGCCTTCGCCGCCAGCATCAGCTTGCCGCGGGCAACTTCCGATAGCGACAGGTCGATGGTGAGCGGCATCTGGCCGCGGCGCGGAAACACCGCCGCGATCGGATTTGTGCCGTAAATGGGACGGCGACCGCCCCAGGCCGGCATGGCCGCCGGCGAGTTGCCGAAGGCCAGGCCCACCATGCCCGCGGCCGCGGCCGGTACCAGATGATAGGCGGCGACGCCGAAATGGTGGCTGCGGGTGACTCCGGCGAAGGCCGCGCCGCATTCACCGGCGCGTGCAATCGCTTCCTTCACGGCCAAGGCGCAGGCAGGGAAAGCCAGGCCTTCGTCGGCGTCCACCAGGCACGCAGCGGCCTTGGCACGGATGACACGCGGCTGTGCACTGCCGTTGACGCGGCCATGGCTCAGGTGGCCGGCGTACTGCGGCACGCGCGACAAACCGTGCGAGGCAAGACCCTGTGCCTCCGCCGTCACCAAGGCGGCGGCGGTGACGCGGGCCATCTCGGCGGAGGCGCCAGCGCGCGCCAGCGACTCGGCCGCAAGTGCGTTGAGGCGTTCGATGGATAATTTGGGCATGGTGATTGCGTCCTTGCTAGGCGGCCTGCAGGAAGTTCGCCACTCTGGCGGCGATCATGGTGCTGACACGGGTGTTGGATTCGCGGGTGAGGCCGCCGATATGCGGCGTAAGGATCAGGTTCGGGGCCGCGGCCAGGGGCGAGCCGGCGGCCAGCGGTTCTTGCGCGTATACATCCAGCGCCGCGCCGGCGAGCTTACCGCTGCGCAGCGCCTCGACGAGGGCTGCCTCGTCAACGATGCCGCCACGCGCCGTATTGATCAGCACCGCCTCGTCCTTCATCCGGCCGATGCGCGCCGCGTCCATCAGGCCACGCGTCTGCGCCGTCAGCGGCACATGCAGGCTCACCGCGTCGGCCTCGGCGAGCAGTGTGTCCAGTTCGCGCCGCGCGACGCCCAGTTCAGCCCACGCGGGGGCGTCGGCCGCCAGCAGCGGATCGTAGGCCAGCACGCGCATGCCCAGCGCGATTGCGAGTTTGGCGGTGAGCCGGCCGATGCCGCCGTAGCCCACCAGGCCCAGCGTCCTGCCGGCGGTCTCCCGCCCTTCGGACAGCGGTGTGCGCGGCCACTTTCCCGCAGCCACGTCGGCGCTGGCCAGATACGCGCCGCGCAGCAGCAGCATCGCGGTGGCGATGACGTACTCGGCCACGGCCAGCGCGTTGGCGCCGGTCGCCGGAATCACCTCGATGCCACGTGCCTTGCAGGTCGCGACGTCAATGTTGTCCAAGCCCACACCCAGCCGCCCGACCACGCGCAGCCGCGGCGCGGCGGCGAGCAGTTCGGCATCGACCTGGGTGCGGTTGCGCACGATCAGCGCCGGCGTATCGTCCAGCAGCCGGAGCAGATCGGCACGGCGGTCAACCAGTTTCGGGTCATAGACCACGCTGAAGCGGGCGCGCAGCGTGTCCACGGCGGCCAGGTCCATAAATTCCGTTATTGCAATCTTCATGCTTACCATCGCTCCTGTGGAAATGGCTCCCTACGGACCGCCAGCAGCGCTGCACGCCCCGCTTGCGGGCCGTGCAGCACGCAACAGCGCGCGGTCAGGCGCTCTCGTACAAGCGCGTCAGCACGAATTCCCGATGGCCCAGCGCCTCGGCTGCGGTCAGGCGGCCGTTGGCGGTGCGGAACATGCAATCGAGCAGCGCATCGCCCGCCTGGTCCTGCG
>Ga0080064_1004131_pt2 | contig 16390 bp, 12 predicted proteins | sample Subgrocontami54m_FD_69260 | JGI IMG/M metagenome (GOLD analysis project Ga0080064, IMG submission 69260) | Subsurface groundwater microbial communities from S. Glens Falls, New York, USA - GMW46 contaminated, 5.4 m (SPADES assembly) (version 2) ...
TCCTGGGGCTTTTGGAGGGAAAGGGCGGTGCGCCCCTTTCTCCGGCAGGCATCATGCCGTTGTTGTCCTTCACGATCCTGCTGGCGGCGCTGCTGCAAATTTTCTACGGCGCCGTCGGTCTCGGCAGCTTGATCAAGTTTATTCCCTTTCCCGTCGTCAGTGGTTATCTTGCCGGGGTGGGGGTGCTTATTGCCCTGGGACAACTGCCCAAGCTGCTGGGGCTGCCAGGGGGGACCTCGCTGGCCTCGGGCCTGACTTCGCCGGAGCTTTGGAGGTGGCAGGGGCTGGCCGTCGGGCTGGTTACCATCGTCCTTATGGGTTTGGCGCCGCGCTTTACCAAAAAGGCGCCGACCACCATTATCGGACTTATGGGGGGGATTGTCGCCTACTTTACTTTGGCGATCTTTTACCCCGCTCTCCTGAATCTGTCGGGCAATCCGCTGGTCATCGGGCCGATCATGACGCCTGTGCCATTTTTCGCTATCCTGGCCGGCCACGCGACGTCTTTATTTTCTTTCAACTTTGCCTTTCTCCAATCCATTATTATCCCGGCGCTCACCCTTTCGGTTCTCCTTTCCGTTGACACTCTGAAAACCTGCGTAGGATTGGATACCATGACGCACAGTCGGCATAACTCGGACCGGGAAATTATCGGGCAGGGAATAGGAAACCTTGTCTCTTTCCTGAGCGGCGGCATGCCCGGCGCTGGCACGATGGGGCCTACCCTGGTTAATGTAACCAGTGGCGGCCGCACTGCCCGGTCGGGGATGATAGAAGGCGCCCTGGTCTTGCTGGCGCTGCTTTTTCTGGGGCCCCTGATTGCCTGGGTTCCGATCGGCGCCCTGGCCGGTATTTTGCTCGTTATTGCCTGGCGTATGTTTGACATGACCATGTTCCGCATGTTGCGTTATCCCGAGGGCCGTCAGGATTTTGCGGTAATTGCCGGCGTCGTGATTGTTTCCATAACGGTTGACCTGATTGCGGCGGCCGGGGTGGGAGTGGTCCTGGCGATTCTGTTGTTTATCCGCGACCAGATGCGGGGGACGGTCATAAGAAGGAAAATTTACCTGAACCAGATGTCTTCAAAAACACGGCGCCTTGCTTCGGAAAGGGAGACATTACAACGTTACGGTGAGCAGGGTGTCTTTTGTGAACTCCAGGGAGATCTGTTCTTTGGCACCACTGACCAGTTATTTGCTCTGCTTGAGCCTGATATGCGGAGCAAGCGTTTTATACTTCTCGACATGCGCCGTGTCCATTCGATGGATTATACGGCGGCGCACCTCTTCGAGATGATGCAGGCACAACTTAAGGAACATGGCGGTCAGTTGCTGTTCAGCGGCATGCCTTCCGGCCGGCTCGCGGAGCGCGACTTCGAGCATTATCTTGTACAACTGGGGGTGGTGAGGCAGGAAGGTGGCGGCGTGATGATCTCCGATACCCTGGATGGCGCTCTGGAATGGATGGAAGAACGCATCCTTGAAGCGGCGGGAGTGTCGAAAAGGAGCGAAAAACTGTTGGAAGTGAAGGACTTTGAGTTGTTCCGCGAGTTTGATGATGGCACGCTCAGCGAGCTGACGGTCTATATGAGAGAAATGTCGCTGGTCCAGGGGGAGAAGGCGTTGTCGCAGGAGGATGGTGGCGACGAAATATTTCTGGTACGAAGGGGGAGCGTCAGGATCATGCTTCCCCTCCGGGGGGGTAAACGTCACCACCTGGCCACGATCGGCCCCGGCGATTTCTTTGGTGAAATATCTTTTCTCGAACATCGCGTGACGCCTACCCAAAGTGAGGCAAGCTACCCAGAGCGCCGCTTACGTGCAGCAGTCGGAGAGAGGTCTTCTCTTGAGCGCAATGGCCGTTCGGCGGAGGTTGAGGCCAAGGTGCCGACTGATCTTTATGTTCTCTCCCGCACCCGTTTAGATGTTTTGTCCCGCAGCAATCCCCAATTCGGCGTCCGGTTTTTTGCCCGTCTGGCTGCCGCGATTGCTGAAAGATTGCGCCGGACCGAGGCTGAGTTGCAGACCCTCGAGGAGCGATAGATATTGGTGATGGGTAAATCTTGACCGTTGTCCTGAACTGTGAGAAATAGGGCCATGCGTAAAAGGACTACCCCGGCAAAACTGCAACGGCTCGATGAGATAATTTCCCGGGCGTTAAAGAAAAGGCATGTTCCCTTCCAGTCTGGAGATCGCCGGTTGTTGGCGGTGTGGGAGGGGGCTGTCGGTCCGCAGATTGCGTCCCAGTCCCGGCCGGAATATCTCAGGAGGGAAACGCTCTCCGTTAAGGTCGCCAGTTCTGTATGGATGCACCAGCTTCATTTCCTCAAAGAAGAGATCATTGACAAGGTAAATTCCGGGCTGGGCAGCACGGCTGTCAAGGACATACGCTTTACCATCGGTTCCGTTCCCCCGCCCCCGGAGGTAGGCCATGAAGTGGTTGCACCATTGCCGCCGCCCGGTCTGCTCAAAGAGAGAGATAAGCAGATGATGGAAGCCTGCCTGGAATCTCTGACGGATGAGGAACTGAAGGAAATCATTCGCCGGGTCATGACCAGAGAGATTATCTGGCGAAGATCCCTGGAGCGGAAAGTTCCTTGAAAATGCCGACCATCCCTTCTGTGTAGTTGCTTTTTTCGTCAAAGATAAAGAGGGGTGGCATAATCTCCAGTTCTTCCCTTCCCTCCCTGAGCCCTTCTGTTAAAAGGAATTGTCCGGCAGTTTGCACACGGGAATGAACCATGCGGAGTCTTTTTGGTTCCAGCCTTGCCTCCCGCATGGCGCTGAGCAGCTCCACCATCCGGGAGGCGGGATAGATAAAATAGGCGCGTCCCGCCGGTTTAAGGACATGTCCTGCCGCTCGCAGAAAATCACGGAGGTCGCCGCCAAGTTCATGTCTCGCCGTGGCCTTCTCCCGGTTGGGGTTGACTCTGCCGGAATTAACCTTCCGGTAAGGGGGATTGGCGATAACCACGTCAAAAGAATGGGGGGGGAAGGCGGCTTTAATTTCCTTTACATCCACATGGCGCATCTGGATTTTATCATCGAGTCCGTTCAGCATGACGCTCCGGCCGGCCATTTCTATCAAATCCGTCTGAATATCAATCCCCGTTATGCGAATCCCTTCCCACCGTCTGGACAGGATCAGGGAGATCACGCCGCTGCCTGTTCCCATTTCCAGCGCTTGTTCATTGGCCCGTAAACGGACAAAATGGGCCAAGAGGAGGGCGTCTAGGGAAAAGCGATATCCCTTTGCCTTTTGCAGCACCTGCATGCGACCGCCCAGCAGATCGTCCAGGGTTTCATCGGAGCGTGGCGACGGCTGCATATGCCTTATTCCAGAAGGTGAATAAAAATACCGCTGCGCAGCTTCGGTTCAAACCACGTGGACTTGGGGGGCATGATCCCATCGGCATCCGCCACTGCCATCAGTTGTGCAACCGTTACCGGGTAAAGGGCAAAGGCCACGGCAAATTTGCCTTCGTCAACCAGCCGCTCCAGTTCTCCCATGCCCCGGATGCCGCCCACAAAGGCCACCCGTTCATCGCGGCGGGGATCATTGATGCCCAGCACCGGCGCCAGTAAGCGTTCTTGTAAGATGGAAACGTCCAGGCTACTGATGGGATTGTGCTCATCAATGATGTCGGCATGGGCCGCAAGGCGATACCAGCGACCATCGAGATACATGCCGAATTCATGTTTGTGCTGCGGCGCTTTTTCGCGGAAATCAGGGGTCACGCTAAAGCTTGCTTCGCATTTTTGCAGAAATTCCCTTCTGCTCAAGCCGGCGAGGTCTTGCACCGCCCGGTTATAGTCCATGATTTTGAGTTGCCGGTCTGGAAAAAGTACCGCCAGGAGATTTTCGTATTCCCCGTTCGGGCAGGCGGGGCGCTGTCCTCGCCGCCGCCGTGCCACTGCGGCGGCGGCCGCCGCCCGGTGGTGGCCGTCGGCTATGTAAAGCCGGTCCAATTGAGCGAATTCTTTGATGAGAGCGATAATTTCATCCTCCTTATTGATAATCCAGACGGTATGGGAGAATCCGTCCTCCGTGACGAAATCATACTCCGGTGTGGTTTTGATCGCCTCCGCCACCAGGCAGTCTATGGCCGGGCGCGCCCGATAGGTTACAAAAACAGGACCGGTATGGGCGTTAACCTTGTCCACATGGCGGATACGGTCCAGTTCTTTATCCGCCCTGGTCAACTCATGTTTTTTTATTTTACCCGTCTCATACTCGGCAACGCTGATCCCTGCGACCAGACCGTATTGCTTGTGTCCGCTCATGCCCTGTGCGTAGATGTAAAAAGAGGGCCGCTGATCCTGGAAAAGGATGCCTTCCTGTATCAGCTCCTCCAGGTTGGCATGTGCCCGGTCGTAGATGCGCGGATCATGGGCGGGGATGTCCGGCGGCAGATCGATCTCCGATTTTTCCACACGCAGGAAGCTGCGGGGATGGGTCCGGGCAATCTCCTGCGCCTCTTTGGTGCTGAGAACGTCATAGGGCAGGGCGGCAACATCACCTACGAATTGTGGCCGCGGTCTTAAAGCCTGCAAGGGAACTATGGCCGACATAGACAAACTTCCTCCTGCGAAGACCCCTAACACACCAGTAAAGCGCCCCGCAAGAAAAATATGTCGCCTCGTTTAATAATGCTTGACATGCCGGCCTACATATAATAAAGGTGAGGCACCGAAGATAGGCGCATGCCTAAAGCCCTCCTTCAGAGGTGTTTCCGGAGTTCAGAAAGCGATCCCAAACTTAATCCATGATTTTCTTGAATATTACTTGCTGTGCAATATGCTCTGTCCAGTATTTTCAGTGAGAAATACATTGAGATGCAATAATTTTAGTTCGGAGGCGATGCCCTGGTTTTTCGAGGCAGGTCTCACCATATAATTTAAGGACACATTATGAATATTGACGACATTAAAAGACTACCAATCAGTGAATTGACTAAACAAGCGAAAGAATTGGATGTTGCGGGCGCCAGCGGTATGCGGCGGCAGGACCTGATATTTTCCATCCTCCAAGCGCAGGCAGAGAAAAACGGCGTCATTTCCGGGGCGGGGGTGCTGGAGATATTGCCCGATGGCTTCGGATTTCTTCGAGCCGTGGACTATAACTATCTTCCCAGCCCTGATGACATTTACATTTCTCCCTCCCAGATCAGGCGGTTCAGCCTGAGAACGGGAGACACGATTGCGGGGGAGGTGCGACCACCGAAGGAAGGAGAAAAATATTTTGCCTTGCTGAAGGTGGATACGGTCAACTTCGAGTCAACAGACGCTGCTCGTGACAAGATCCTTTTTGATAATTTGACCCCGCTTTATCCAGAGGAAAAATTGGAACTGGAATCTGACCCGGAAAATCTTTCGACGCGGGTAATGGATCTCTTCACCCCGATCGGCAAGGGACAGCGCGGCTTGATTGTTTCGCCACCCCGGGCCGGTAAAACTGTGCTGCTGCAGGATATGGCCCACAGCATCGCCAAGAACCATCCGGAAGTTATTTTGATGGTGTTGTTAATTGACGAGAGGCCGGAAGAGGTAACGGATATGCAGCGTAGTGTGCAGGGAGAGGTCATCTCCTCCACCTTCGATGAACCGGCCACTCGGCATGTGCAGGTGGCAGAAATGGTTATAGAAAAGGCGAAGCGTCTGGTGGAACATAAAAGGGATGTGGTGATACTGCTGGACAGTATCACCAGGCTCGCCCGGGCCTACAATACGGTAGTGCCTCCCAGCGGTAAGGTGCTTTCCGGAGGGGTTGATTCCAACGCACTGCACAAGCCTAAACGGTTTTTCGGCGCTGCCCGTAACATCGAAAATGGCGGTAGTTTAACCATCATCTCCACTGCTTTGATCGATACGGGCAGCAGAATGGATGAAGTTATCTTTGAAGAATTCAAAGGCACCGGCAATATGGAACTGCATCTGGACCGCAAGATTGCCGATCGCCGGGTCTTCCCGGCCTTCGATTTGGTGCGCTCCGGAACCAGGAAGGAAGAGTTGCTGGTTCCGAAGCAGAATTTGAACCGGATTTGGATATTACGCCGCCTGCTTCAGGAGATGAACCCTGTGGAGGCCATGGAATTTATCATGGGCAAGATCCGCAAGACGGAAACGAATCAGGATTTTCTGGATTCTATGCAGCAGGGATAGAGTGATGTTTATCCAGGGGTAATAATCGCTTGAATTTATCTGTTCTATGTTGTAATAACCGGAATCAATAAAAATAGATATTTAGGACCATTAAGGAGGATTGAGGACGGCTTATGAAGCAAGGCATTCATCCGGAATATACAGAGACAACTATCAGTTGCCTCTGCGGCAATGTGGTTCATACCAGATCCACGAAGAAGGACATCAAAGTTGAAATTTGTTCACAGTGCCACCCTTTCATGACGGGTAAGCAGAAGATCATCGATACGGCTGGCCGTGTGGAACGTTTTAACAAGAGATATGGCAGCCAGGGCGAAAAGGGCCAAACATCGGACAAGGCTTGAGTATCGGCTTCTTGCCGCGCCGCGCCCGGTTTATCGACTAAATGTCCGGTTTCTCGTTTGGGCCAGTTTGTGGGAACCACCCGGTGGTATGCAAGGGTTGATTCTCGCCTTGCTGCGGCATCCCTTAATTTCTTCGCGGACTATCTTCCCAAACAACCCCGCCTGGTCTGGCCGGGGCTATTCGCTGTTTCCCGCCTGACACTGAATTTAAGATTATGTTTGATAAACTCAAAGACATTGCAATAAGGTACGAAGAGCTGGAAGGATTGCTAAGTTCGTCCGAAGTGGTTGGCAAGCCGGGGCTTTATCAACGCTATGCCAAGGAACATGCTGATCTAAGTTCCCTTGTAGAAACTTTTCGGACATATGAAGACCTCAAAAGGCAGATTGATGAGGCCCAGCAGATTATTCTTGGCAACGACGAGGAACTAAAGCAGATCGTTAAAGAGGAGGCCACGGAACTTAGAGAAAAATTGTCTGACCTGGACAGCCAACTCCGGTTACTATTGCTTCCCAGGGATCCCAGCGATAGCCGCAACGTCTTTCTGGAAATCCGGGCCGGCACGGGTGGGGATGAAGCGGGACTCTTTGTAGGCGATTTGTTCCGGATGTACGCCCGTTATACGGAACTGAAAGGCTGGAAGGTGGAGGTGATCAGCAGCAGCCCCGCCGGCGGCATGGGAGGTTTTAAGGAAATTATTGCTCTTGTTGCCGGTGCAGGCGCCTACAGCTTGTTGAAGTACGAAAGCGGCGTGCACCGGGTGCAGCGTGTGCCGGTTACGGAGGCCCAGGGGCGCATCCATACCTCGGCGGTGACGGTGGCGGTAATGCCCGAGGTGGATGAAGTCGAATTGAATATTGATCCCAATGAGCTGAGAATCGATGTCTATCATTCCAGCGGTCACGGCGGCCAGAGCGTCAATACCACCGATTCGGCCGTGCGGATTACCCATTTGCCCACGGGGCTGGTGGTTACCTGTCAGGATGAAAAATCACAATTGAAAAACAAAGCCAAGGCGATGAAGGTGCTACGGGCCAGGCTTTTGGATGCCATGGAACAAAAGCAGCATGCGGAGATCTCAGCCTTCCGGAAAAATCAGGTAGGCAGCGGCGACCGGAGCGAAAGAATCAGGACCTACAATTTTCCCCAGGGCCGGGTGACAGATCACCGAATCGGCCTGACGCGCTATGATCTCGATAATGTCATCAACGGGGGGATCCAGCCCTTTATCGATGCCCTGGGTACGCATTTTCAGGCAGAGATGCTGAAGCAGGCTGCTGTTTGAGGTGGTTTCCAGCATATGAATATTCGCGAGGAGCTTAACCGGGCGGCAGAGCGGCTCGCCAGGGCGGGATCGAGTTCACCGCGCCTGGATGCAGAAATTTTGCTCACCTTCTTCTTAAACATCGAGCGCTTGGAGCTCTATAAAGCCCCGGAGCGAGTTCTGACGGAGGAGGACGCGGCCGGTTTTGAAAATCTGCTGGAACGACGTTGCCAGGGAGAGCCGGTAGCTTATATTATCGGCGTCAAGGAATTCTGGTCGCTGCTTTTTAAGGTTAATCGGGAGGTCCTTATCCCGCGGCCGGAAACGGAAATTCTGGTGGAAGAAGCGCTGCAGGTGGTGAAAGATGCAGCTTGGACGGTGCCGCGCATCCTGGAAATCGGGGTCGGCAGCGGCGCGGTCACGGTGGCGTTAGCCAAGGAATTGCCAGAGGCAATGCTTACTGCTACGGACATTGCGGCGGGCGCGCTGGCCCTGGCCCGCGAGAATGCCCGGCGGCACGGCGTAGCGGAGTGCATCGACTTCCGGGGCGGCGATCTTTGGATGCCGGTGGAGGGAACATTTGATCTGATCGTATCCAATCCTCCTTATATCCCGGCTGCGGAGTTTAGCCGACTTCCCCGTAGCGTCAAGGACTACGAGCCACGGCAGGCGCTCTTAGCCGGTGCGGCAGGTACGGCTTATCACCGTGCCATAATTGACGGCGGTGTCCAACATTTAAAAAAAGGTGGCTGGCTGTTGATGGAACTGGGTGAAGGCCAAGGCGCGGAGCTTACTGAGATACTGCGGCAAGCGGTTGTATATGAGAACATCGCGCTCCGTAGCGATTATGGCGGGGTGGAACGAGTGGTCAGAGCCAGAAAGGGATAAGCTTTGGATAAGATCGTCATCAACGGCGGCCGGCGGCTGGCAGGGGAGGTGCAGATCAGCGGGGCCAAGAATGCGGCGTTGCCTATCCTGGTAGCGTCGCTCTTAACCAAGGGCTGGAACACCTTTCATAATATCCCCCAGCTGGTGGACATCAAGACGATCGGGAAACTTCTGAAAAGCCTGGGCGTGAAGGTGGCGGGTGAATTGCCCACATTGCGCCTTAATGCCGATGCAATAACCAATTGTGAAGCCTCCTATGAACTGGTCAAGACCATGCGGGCCTCGATCCTGGTTTTAGGACCGCTGGTGGCCAGGATGGGGGAGGCCCGTGTATCTCTCCCCGGCGGCTGTGCCATCGGCGCCCGGCCGGTTAACCTGCATCTCCGCGCCCTGAAGGAAATGGGAGCCGAGGTCAGTCTGAAAGAAGGCTATGTGGAGGCCAAGGCTAGAAGGTTGCGGGGGGCGAATATCTATTTTGATTTGCCCACGGTCACGGGAACGGAAAATATCATGATGGCGGCGACCCTCGCCTCCGGAACCACAGTGCTTTCCAACGCCGCCAAAGAACCGGAAGTAGTCAATTTGGCCGAAGTCTTAAACGGTATGGGGGCGAGAGTTACGGGGGCCGGCACGGATATCATCGTGGTGGAAGGGGTCCGCGAATTGCATTCCGTGGAGGCGGCGGCCATCCCGGATCGCATTGAAGCGGGTACCTTCATGATTGCCGCCGGTCTTACCGGCGGGGACATCCTGGTCCGCGGCGGCGCTCCTCATTATCTGGACGCCCTGATTACCAAGTTACAGGCCGCCGGCATGGAGATTGACATCAGGGGTAACGACGTGCGCGCCCTGGGAGGCAGGGCGACGCGCAGCGTTGACATCAAAACCATGCCTTATCCGGGCTTTCCCACCGATCTCCAGGCGCAGATCATGACCTTGATGGCTGTCGGTTCTGGCCTCAGCGTGATTAACGAGACGATTTTTGAGAACCGTTTTATGCATGTAAGCGAGTTGCTGCGGATGGGTGCCGATATTGTGGTTCAGGGGAATAGCGCCATCGTGCGCGGGGTAGCGAAGCTCCGGGGTGCCAAAACCATGGCCACGGATCTCCGGGCCTCGGCATCACTCATCCTGGCGGGGCTGGCAGCGGAAGGAACCACGGAAGTCTCCCGTGTCTATCATCTGGATCGAGGTTATGAAATAATGGAAAAGAAGTTTGCTGCGTTAGGGGCCGATATCAGGAGGGTGTCCGGGGCATGAAAATTATCCGCACTGAGGAACCTACCTTCGCCGCGGCGTTTCACCGGATCAGGCAGCGCGGCAAAGTGTTTGATAAGGAGCTCTGGGCAAGTGTGCAAGGCATTGTAGATGATGTGGCCGTAAACGGTGATACGGCCCTTTTTGCCTATACGGAAAAATTTGACGGTGCTGTTCTGAATACGGGAACTGTGGCAGCGACGGCGGAGGAGATCGAAACGACCCTGGGCAGCGTGTCGCCGGCGGATTGGCAGACTCTCCGGCTGGCGGCGGCGCGGATCGAGAAATTTCACCGCTTGCAGGAAGTGCCCTCCTGGTTGGCCCCCCCGGAAGCGGGGATCGAGTTGGGGCAAAGGGTCCTGCCGTTGGAACGCATCGGCATCTATGCGCCGGGCGGGCGTGCTGTTTACCCCTCCACTGTCTTGATGGCGGCGATCCCGGCCCGGGTTGCCGGAGTGACGGACATTTTTCTGGCGACACCCTCAAAAAGCGGGGTGCTTCACCCCTTGATCGCCGCTGCGGCCCATCTGGGCGGTGTGACCCGCATCTTTAAGATCGGTGGCGCGCAGGCGATTGCCGCCCTGGCCTACGGCACGGCCTCGGTGCCGGCGGTCGATATGATTGTCGGACCGGGAAATGCGTACGTGGCCGCCGCCAAGAAGCTGGTTTTTGGGCAGGTGGCGATCGACATGATTGCCGGTCCCAGCGAGGTGCTGATTATGGCCGACGAAACGGCAAACGCCGCTCATGTGGCTGCCGACCTCTTGGCCCAGGCGGAGCATGATGTCATGGCAAGTGCCGTTTTGCTTACCCCAAGCGCGGGGCTGGCAAGGCAGGTGGCCGGTGAGGTGGCCAGGCAACTGCCCCGGCTTTCACGTCGCGAGGTGGCCCAAAAGTCCCTGGATGATTTCGGCATCTTGATCGTTACGAAGGATATGGCAGAAGCTGTTGCTCTTGCTAACCGTTTTGCGCCGGAGCATCTGGAGTTGTTGGTCGCCGATCCGGCTGCCGTACTGAAAGAAGTGAAAAATGCCGGGGCGGTGTTCCTGGGAGGGAGCACCCCGGAAACGCTGGGGGATTACATCGCCGGCCCCAATCACATCCTGCCTACGAGCAGCACGGCCAGGTTTTCTTCGCCCCTGGGGGTTTATGACTTTGTCAAACGCACCAGCATTCTCAACTTTTCTCCGGAGGCGCTGAAAAAATACGGTCCCGAGGCGGCGCGTTTTGCCGAGCTGGAAGGGTTCGACGCCCATGCCCGTTCCGTCATGCTGCGATTGCGGCCAAAAAAGGCTTGACAAAATAACCGTAACGGGTAAAAGGCAGAGGCCGGTCGTGGGTCAACTGTCAGCACGCAGTGTTCATGGCACGGGCATTTGAAGTAGTTAGCGGGCGTAATTCAGCGGTAGAATGTCAGCTTCCCAAGCTGGACGTCGTGGGTTCGAGTCCCATCGCCCGCTCCAATAATATAAGGGAGTTACCGGTTTCCGGTAGCTCCCTTTTCATTTTGGTGTGCCGAAAGTTGTTTTTTGATGTGAATTTGGGGGCCAGGTTGCCATGGGCATTTATTGCCCCCAGTGTTGTTCCTCCCGATGAGTCTCCCGGACGCTTCTTCAAAATTGATTATTGTCTTGACAAAGGCGGCGCACATTGAGTAGTTTGCCAACCGACGGATGATCGCGGTATCCCGCGCATAAAATAAAAAAATAGTGGGATGCCGTGTGGCAATACTCAAAGCGGCATTGATCAATAAAAATGGATGAATATGATAGTAGATGAAAACGAGGTATTCAGACAGGTTACATTGCGGATTTGCGGTAACCTCGATATAGCGGTTGCCATGAAGAGTTGTCAGGAATATATGGCGAACATCATGCCTGTCGCCGGTATGTCGTTGCATTTGTTTAGCAACGATTTTCTTACGGTACGTACAATCGCGCATGTCGCTCGTTCTAATGATGCCGTCAAATTTGATAAGACGGTGCATTTAAGCAGAAAGGTTAGGGATAGCGCCCATAGATGGACCAGATGGCTCCTGGATACGGTAACAATCTTTGATAGGAATGACGCTGACCCTATTGCCAACGCACTGTCTCAACTCATACGACAGGAGGACTCTTCTTCTATCGTCTTGCGTTTAAGGATAGAGGGAAACAGGCTCGGAGTCTTGGCTGTTTACGCGAAAGGGGAAAACCAGTACACAGAGCAACATGCCCATTATTTATTTTCACTGCACGATCCATTTGCAATCGCGATGTCCAATGCGATCAAGCATGAAAATGTTATCAACCTAAAAGACCAGCTTACAGATGATATCCAATATCTTAACAAGGAACTCTCGCACATTACCGGAGAGGAGGTCATAGGGAAAGACGGCGGCTTAAAGGATGTGATGCGGATGGTTCAGCAGATTGCCGCCATCGACAGCCCGGTGCTGTTGCTAGGTGAGACTGGCGTGGGTAAGGAGGTAATTGCTAATCTCATCCATGATACATCACTTCGAAAAGAGGGCCCGTTTATTAAGATAAATTGTGGCGCCATCCCGGAAACCCTTGTGGATAGTGAACTTTTCGGACATGAAAAAGGTGCTTTTACCGGTGCCTTTGCTCAAAAACGCGGTCGGTTTGAGCGGGCCCATAAAGGAGCTATTCTGCTTGATGAAGTAGGGGAATTGCCATTTTCAGCCCAAGTCCGAATGCTACGTGTTTTACAAACCAAAGAGATTGAGCGAGTGGGCGGCTCAACGGCGATTCCCGTCGATGTAAGAATTATGAGTGCAACGCATCGAAATCTGGAAGATATGGTCAGCACGGGAAAATTTCGAGAGGATTTATGGTTCAGACTTAATGTTTTTCCCATTATGATACCGCCTCTAAGGCAAAGAAAAGAGGATATTCCTGACCTCGTGCGCTATTTTGTAGAGCGGAAATCAAAAGAATTAAAGGTCAAGGTCGCTCGCTCATTCGCGCCAAGGGACATTAAAAGGCTCATGGAATATCACTGGCCGGGAAACGTACGGGAATTGGCAAATGTAGTTGAACGGGCCTTGATTCAAAACATGGGTGTGAATGATGATCATCTGACGCTCGGCCATTTTGCCGTCCAGCAGAAGCTGAGTGGAGTAAAAGCATCATACGATACTAACAGACAAATAAAAAAACTTGATGAGGCAATCGCGTCCTACATACAGGAGGCTTTAGACGAGACGAAGGGGAAAATATACGGTTCCGGCGGTGCGGCCGAACTCCTGGGAGTTAATCCGAGCACTCTTAGAACTAAAATGAATAAACTGGGAATCCAGCGAAAAAGAGAGCGATGCTTGAGCAATGAAGTAGTAACGCAATGGAAGACGGAAACTATTGCTTAAGATTTCTTTTGTGTATGTAAATCATGTCTAAGGAGGGGGAAATGCAGAAAGAATATCAGGTAATTGTTGTTGGTTCCGGACCGGCTGGCGCTGCTTGCGCAAAGGCTTTAAAAAATGAGGGGGTTGAAGTTCTGGTTATTGAAAAAGATAAATTGCCTCGCAACAAGACATGTTCCGGGATTCTTTTCGGCCAGACACAGGTTTTACTTGATCAGTATTTTGGAGGTCTTCCTCCGGGAGATGTTTACTGCTCTCCCAAGATCATCAAAGCCGAAAATATTCTAGAATGGAACAAGGAGAAGGGATTTTGCACCTACGTATGGGAACTTCCCAAAGATGGCCAATCTTTCCCTCAGAATTTCTACAATACCTGGCGAAGCAAATTTGATTATTGGCTTTTGAAGGAAAGCGGAGCTGTATATATAGATGATTGCAAATTCAATAATTATTCTGTTGAAAATGGTAGGATTAAAGTTAATGTTTCCAGGAATGACAAGGAAAATATTGACTTATATTGTTCTTATCTAATCGGTGCCGATGGGGGCGGTTCTCGCCTGCGTCCCCTGCTTGACCCCTCTTTTATGAAGATAGAACAAGCGGTCTCGATTTATCAGGCATATTATCGATTTTCCGATATGGGAAGTTTAGAGGATGATCACTGGTATGTGTTCTTTGAACCGGAGATCGGAGAAGCGATTTCAGCCGTTTCCCGTAAAGATGATCTCCTTGCCTTATGTGTGTGCGGTTTCAAGGGACGCAGCCTCAAAAAGAGTATGGACGCTCTTAAAAACTTCTTGGCTGAAAACTTCCAAGTGGCATTAAAGGGCATGGAAAGGGACGAGGGATGCGTCATGAAAATGGCTCCGCCTTTCCTGGGAAAGGACAACATAATCCTGACAGGAGAAGCAGCCGGCATGCTGTATCTTAATGGCGAGGGAATAAGCACTGCAATCGATTCCGGCTACAGAGCGGGCAAGGCTGTGGCACAGGGAATAAAAAAAGGCGGCAACGTTCTGGAGATATACGGAAAAGAAATAGAGGGAATCCTTAACCATATGAAACTGTGCGCTGAGAAAACCCATTTTTTCACAGCTTAAAGTTTAAAGCAATAAAAAGGTAAGTGTATGCCGGTAGATGAAAATAAGTTCTTCCGTGACGTTACACTACGGATTTGCGGTAATCTCGACATTGGAACGGCCATGGAGAGTTGCCGGGAATACATATCCAATATCATGCCTGTCGATGGGATGTCTTTGCATTTGTATAGTCCTGATTTTCTTACAGTACGTACAATCGCGCATGTCACCCGTGATCCCGATGCCGTCAAATTTGACAAAATAGCGCATTTATCCAAGAAGGTCAGAGATAGTGCCCATAGATGGACCAACTGGCTACTGGATACGGTGACAATCTTTGGTAGGAATGACTCTGACCCTATGGCAAAAGCCATGACTCAATTCATCAAGCAGCCGGATTCTTCTTCCCTGGTGTTGCGTTTAAGAGTGGAAATAGAGGGAAACAGACTCGGAATCCTGGCGATATATGCGGCGGGGGAAAGCCGATATACGGAGGAGCATGTCCGTTATTTATCTCTGCTGCACGATCCCTTTGCGATAGCGATGTCCAATGCTATCAAGCATGAAGCGGTCATCAACTTAAAAGATCAGCTTAAAGATGATATTCAATATCTCAGCAGGGAACTCGTTCAGGTTACAGGGGGGGAGGTTATAGGGAAAGACGGCGGTCTAAAGGATGTGATGCGCATGGTTCATCAAGTTGCCGCCATCGATAGCCCGGTGCTTTTGCTGGGTGAGACGGGAGTTGGTAAGGAGGTAATTGCTAATCTGATACATGATACATCACCTAGAAAAGGAGGGCCGTTTATTAAAATAAATTGTGGCGCCATCCCGGAAACACTTGTGGACAGTGAACTTTTCGGGCATGAAAAAGGCGCCTTTACTGGCGCCTTTGCCCAGAAACGCGGCCGGTTTGAGCGGGCCCATAAAGGATCCATTCTGCTTGATGAGATAGGGGAATTGCCATTGTCAGCCCAAGTTCGGCTGTTGCGTATTTTGCAAACCAAAGAGGTTGAAAGGGTGGGTGGCACAGTGCCTGTTCCTGTTGACGTAAGAATCATGAGCGCGACGCATCGAAACCTGGAAGATATGGTTGAAAAAGGAAAATTTCGTGAGGATCTGTGGTTCAGGCTCAATGTTTTTCCCATTGTGATACCGCCTTTAAGGCACAGAAAAGAGGATATTCCTGACCTTGCGCATTACTTGATAGAGCGAAAATCAAAAGAATTAAAGATAAAAGCATTTCAACCATTCTTGCCAAGAGATCTTGAAAGACTTAAGGAATACCACTGGCCGGGGAACGTGCGAGAGTTGGCAAATGTTGTTGAGCGGGCCTTGATTCAGAACAGGGGTGAGAAGGATAATTATCTGATGCAGGGGCCTTTTGCAGACCAGCAAAAACTGGGCGGCGCGAAAGCGTCATCTGGTCACAAAAGCAAAATAAAAAAACCGGATGAGTCAGCGGCGCTCAAAATCCGCGAGCGGGGTTGCGATAATCGTTACTGCAGATATTTAATCATCGACCTGATTGGCAAGCGCCAACCGGTATCACGGGAAGAAATTAACCGCTTGCTGTTAGATAAGCTGCCGGATGTATTAAGTGAGGAACAAAAGATTGATAAGATTCACAATCTTATTTCCTCACTGACGGGAAGGGTAATTCACAACATTGGCAGCCGCCGTTCTCCCCAGTGGCTATTGATAAACAATAAAAAGTCTGGTGTTTAACAATAGCATGCGGACCAACAGGATATTAATTGCGTATTTCCAGTAAGTTTCATTTGTTAGATATAGCAGCAAGCAACCAAATTTAACAACAAACATATCATTAAATCACGACTCGAACATTTCGCCAGTGTCTTTACCCTTCAGTTACCTCAAGACAGCATTACAAACTACATTGAAATTAGAAGGGAAAACGAGATAGCCATTTATGGGGGAAAAAACGCTCGCCATGTCTCATTGCTGATTTGTGGCACATATTATGCTAAGTGAGAGAGCCTCGCAGATATTTCGCAAGCGACTTAAGGAT
>Ga0080064_1004906_pt1 | contig 16380 bp, 14 predicted proteins | sample Subgrocontami54m_FD_69260 | JGI IMG/M metagenome (GOLD analysis project Ga0080064, IMG submission 69260) | Subsurface groundwater microbial communities from S. Glens Falls, New York, USA - GMW46 contaminated, 5.4 m (SPADES assembly) (version 2) ...
GGCTGCGCGAGTTCGGCTACTCGGTGCGGATCTTCGAGGCCGGCGATGGCGTGGGCGGGACCTGGTACTGGAACCGATATCCCGGAGCACGCTTCGACTCCGAAAGCTGGACCTACGGCTTTTCCTTCTCCGACGAGCTACTGCAAGAATGGAACTGGAGCGAGCATTTCTCGGCACAGCCGGAGACACTGCGATACTGCAACTACGTCGCCGACAAATTCGACCTCCGTCGCGATATCACGTTCAATTGCCGCGTCTCATCTGCGGTCTATGACGAAGAAGCCAACGAATGGGAATTGGCGTTCACGGACGGCCGGCGCGCCCGCTCGCGCTTCCTGATCACCGCGATAGGCCCACTGTCCGCACCAACCATGCCGACAATCCCTGGCGTGGGAGATTTCCGAGGTGAGGCCTACCACACCGGAGCCTGGCCGCAGAAGCCGGTGCGCTTCGAAGGCAAGCGCGTGGCCGTGATCGGCACTGGTGCAACCGGCGTGCAGACGATCACCGAGGTTGCCAAGACGGTCGGCCATCTCACGGTGTTTCAGCGCACACCGAATTGGTGCGCACCGTTGCACAACGGCCCAATCGACGGCGAGACGCGAGCCAGGATCAAGGCAAGTTATCCAGAGATCTTCGCCCGTTGCCGGAATTCGTTCGGCTGCTTCATCCATGACGCTGACCCTCGCAACGCGCTCGAGGTCTCGCCCGAGGAGCGCGAGGCATTTTACGAGAAGCGCTACGGCGAGCCAGGCTTCGGCATCTGGATGGGCAACTTCCGCGATGTCCTGATCGATAAGGCAGCCAACGACACGATCACAGAGTTTATGCGCCGCAAGGTTCGCCAACGGGTGCACGACCCGGCGCTGGCGGAAAAGCTCATTCCGACCAACCACGGTTTCGGCACCAGGCGCGTGCCGCTGGAGAGCGGCTACTACGAAGTCTACAACCAGCCGAACGTAAGTCTGGTCGACCTGCGGCAGACACCGATCGAGCGGATCACGCCGAGCGGCATCAGGACCAGCGATGCCGCGTACGAATTCGACATGATCATCTACGCCACCGGCTTCGACGCGATCACCGGTGCTTTCGACCGCATCGACATCCGCGGACGCGGCGGACTGCGCTTGAAGGAAAAGTGGGCGGACGGGCCGCGCACCTACCTCGGCCTGCAGATCGCCGGCTTCCCCAATATGCTGACGCTGGTCGGGCCGCACAATGCCGCCACCTTCTGCAACATCCCGCGCTGCATCGAGCAGAACGTCGAGTGGGTTACGGACCTGCTGCGTTACATGGGTGAGAAGGGCTACACACGCGTCGAACCGAGCAAGGCAGCCGAAGATGCGTGGACCCAGCACGTCTACGACAGCGCGACGCGCCTGCTGCTCCTGGAGGTGGACTCCTGGATGACCGGCATCAACCGCAACGTACCGGGGCGGCAGAAGCGCACTTTCATGGCCTATGCCGGCGGCGCCCCGAAGTACCGCGAAAAGTGTGACCAGGTTGCTGCCAACGGCTACGAGGGCTTTCTTCTCGCATAGCAGGCGGAAGGCGGCGAAGAAACAGAGCTTGTGGCATTGGCTCGGATCTGGTGCGCATGGAGCTCAACGTCGCGATCGCCACCTGCTTTGCATTGCTGCAGACAGGGCATATCGTACGAAATCTTCATTTGTCTGTTCGGCCAATCGCAGTTCGTGCGAGCCGCAGGAACTGCGGCAGCGACATCCACGGGCGTGTGGAGGTGTTTCATCGACTGGTTCCCGAAGCGGACGATCGGCTCGCTGGTAGATGAGCGCGCTACGCGCGATGGGTCGCGCGAGGCGCTGGTCTTCGAGGAACGACGCTGGACGTTCGCCGAGCTCGCCCGGGACGTGGACGCGGTCGCTCGCGGCCTCATCGATCTAGGCATCGGACCGGGCGACAAGGTCTCCCTTTGGATGATGAACCGGCCCGAGTGGATCTACGCCGCGCTTGCGGTCATGCGGATCGGCGCAGTACTGGTGCCGATCAACACGCGGTTCCGCACCGACGATGCCGCCTACGTCCTAGGCCAGTCAGATTCGACCACCCTCATCATCGCGGCACAGTCAGGTCCAATCGACTATCTCGCGATGGTGCGCGAGCTACTGCCGTCCCTCGGTTCCGGTGGTGATGTCGTGCGCGACCCAAGACTGCCGGCGCTGCGGCGCGTCGTCGTGCTAGGCGGCAGTCGCTTGCTCGGCACGATCGCCTGGTCGTCGCTCATCAAGGTCGGGACGCACCTGCCTGGCGATGCCCTTCGCGAGAGAATCGACGCGGTCGACCCGGACGGGACGGCGTTCATCATCTATACCTCGGGCACCACCGGTTTCCCGAAGGGCGTGATGCATTCCCACATTATCGTCCGCAACGTAGTCGACCGCGCATTCCGCATGGCGATCACGCCGGCGGATACCATCCTCATGTATCTGCCGCTCTACCACCTGTTCGGCTTCTCTGAGGGGATGCTGATGTCGATGGTGACGGGCGCCCGGCAGGTCCTCACTCAGACGTTCGACCCGAACGAAGGTCTGCGCCTCCTCGACCAGGAGCGGGCGACAGTCCTCCACGGCTTCGACACGCACTTCAAAGACCTGCTCGAGGCCTACCAGCGGCGACCCTGCGACACCTCAAGCGTCCGGACAGGCATCCTCGCCTCTGGAATGTCGAGCTCGATCCCCATTGCTCGGGAAGCGCGAAAGATCTTCGGCCGTTTCCTATCTGGCTACGGGATGAGCGAGATCGCTGCCGGCGCGGCGCTGAGCGCACTCGACTCGTCAGAGGAGCAATGTGCCGAGGCTTCCGGCTATCCCGCACCTGGCTACGACATCAGGATCGTCAACCCGCAGACGGGGCGTGAACAACCAGTGGGGTCACCGGGCGAGATCCTCGTACGCGGCTACATGGTCATGCAGGGCTACTACCGGAAGCCCGAGGAAACCGCCAAGGCGATCGATCCGGAGGGCTGGCTGCACTCCGGTGACATGGGGCTGATCCGACCCGACGGCCACCTGCGCTTCATGGGTCGCTACAAGGACATGCTCAAGATAGGCGGCGAGAACGTCGATCCGCTGGAGGTCGAGGCGTACCTCCTGAGTCATCCAGCGATCAACGCGGCAGCAGTGGTCGGCCTCCCCGACGCTCGCCTAAGCGAGATAGCGGTGGCGTTCGTTCGGCTTCATGCCGGCCAGACTCTGACAGAGCAGGAGGTCGCTGATCACTGCCGCGGCAAGATCGCGAGCTACAAGGTCCCGCGCCACGTCCTTTTCGTTGATGAGTTCCCCATGACCGGCTCGGGCAAAGTTCAGAAGGTGAAGCTGCGGGAGGAAGCGCGCCGGCGCCTTGGGCACGCGTAGGAGAAGCTTGACGTAGGGCCCCAGGGCTGAGCTGACCACGATCCCAAGCTACGCGCCGCCGCCATTGATCTGCGCTTAATGCCGCAGATGGTTGGTGGCAGAGTGACGTTGCCGAAACCAGCCTATGTCCGTGCTAACCCGCCGGCATCTGCTCGAGCAACCGCCCCTTGCCGGCGAGCGGCGTGCTGATGCCCATCGCGCGCAGCACCGCCCAAAGCGTTGCCTGATTGGTGGTGATCACCGGCTTGCCGAACTGCCGCTCCCACGGCGCGATCCGTTCCATGGTGGGAAAGTTGCCGCCCGGCAGCATCAGCGCTTCGATGTCCGGGCGATCGATCCGGCTGAATGCGGCTTGCGCCACGCCCGCGTCCATCTGGCCGATGGCATAGGAGTTGGTGGCGCCCAGGCTCTCCGTGGCAACGACGGTCATCCCGTATTTCGTTTCGTAGTAGCGCTTTGCCCGCGCGATGACGTCTTCCGAATACGGCGTCGCCATCGCGATCCGAAGCGTTCCGAGCGCACGCAGTGCTCGGCCGATGGCCTGGGCCGATGTCAACGATGGCGCGCCGGACGCCTCTGTCATGCGCTTCACCGTCGCCTCGTCGTAGTCATCGGCAAAGAGGCTGGCCGAGGTTTGCATCAGCGCGATCACTTCCACCCGCGCGTCGCCCAGCAGCTTCGATTGGTAGGCCACGTCGGCGTCGAGGCTTGGCGAAAATGGCGTGTTCCCGCCTTTGCCGAGCCGGGCGGTATGCACCTGCAATTCCGGCGGCAAGCGGCAGAACTCGATCTCACACGTGGTGTTGGTGGACGGGACCAGGATCCCGAAGTGGCGCGGCATGACCATAGATGAATCTCCCACTTGCAACTTCAGACAACGAGCTTGAAGGTCTCGCCGTCACGCACAACATTGCCCGCCGTCGGGCCGGCAAAGTGTGTGCCGATCATTAGGATGGGCTCGCCCGCGAGCTCGCCAAAGATACGGTGACGGGTGGCCTCAGCTGCCGCTGGGTCGAAGTCGGCCGTCGAGGACCACTCGGGGTGCGCCATCTGGCAGGGATGATGGGCGAAGTCTCCCGTGATCATGGCTCGCTTGCCGTTCGAGATGATCAGGACGCTGGCGTGGCCGGGCGTGTGGCCCGTGCTCGGCATGAGCCGGATCTCGGGGCAGATCCGGTGGTCCCACTCGACCAGATCGGCGAGACCGCGCTCGAAGATCGGCCGCACGCTGTCGGCGAAGACGGGGAGCATGTCGGCGCGCTCCGTCTGCATGCTCCAGTGCTCGAACTCGACCCGGCCGAACAGGTAGCGCGCGTTCGGGAAGGTCGGGACCCACTGGCCATCGACGAGCATGGTGTTCCAGCCGACATGATCCACGTGCAAGTGCGTGCACAGCACCATGTCGATCGTCTCGCGGGGGAAGCCGGCCGCGGCCAGATCCTCGAGGAAGCGTCCTTGCCGATCGTTCCAGGTGGGGATCCGCCGATCCTTCTTGTCGTTACCGAGGCAGGTGTCGACGATGATCCGCCGTCCCGGCGCCTCGACGATGAGCGCGTGGATGCTCATCTTGAGGCGCCCTTCCTCGTCGGCGAAGTGCGGGATCAGCCAGGAAATGGGAAGTACGGCCTCCCGCGTCGCTTGAGGCAGGATGAAACGGCTACCGCCCGTCGTCTCGAGCTCCACGATCTTCGTAACCATGACATCGCCGATCTGCCATTTCATCGTCCGGCTCCACATGCGCAAGGGTGAGCATAACGGCGATGGCAGAGACGTGCGAGTGAGCAATCGACTTCACGATGGGTCGTGTAGACCTTCGCCGGCCGCCGCGGCATGATGGCGGCTTCATCACGGGAGGGCCGGGACGTGGCAGCGGCATTCGAAGAGGTCATTGGCGTGCGAGCGGCCTCTAGCGGGCTCGAGCAACCGCCGGCGGACGAAGTCACGATTACCGGCGCCGATCCCGCATTCTCCACGCGTTTCAGGATCGGAGAAACCTGCGCCGCCGTTCTTGGCGGCGTCGGCGTGGCTGTCTCCGACATCTGGCAGATGAAGACTGGCCGGCGCCTGAAAGTCTCGATCGATGTCCGCCATGCGGCAGCTGGCCTGCGCAGCTCGGCCTACCTGCAGCGTCCCGGGGCAGACGGCGTGTTCAAGCCCGTGGTCAACAAGAACCACGAGGCGATGCGAGCGATCACCCAGCCGTGGCCGACGAAGGATGGGCGCTGGGTGCTGCCGCATTTCGGCCTGCCGAACCTGCAGGCCCGGATGCTGAAGCTGCTCGGTTGCGAACCCGACCCGAAGTCGGTCGCGAAGGCCGTGGCCAAGTGGGATGCGCTCGATCTCGAGGCGGCCATCGACGAGGCCCGCGTATGCGGCGGCATGGTGCGCTCGTATGACGAGTGGCTCGCGCATCCGCATGGCAAGGCGCTCGCCGCCAAGCCGATCGTCGAGATCATCAAGATCGCCGATAGCGATCCCGAGTCGTTGCCGAAGGGCGACCGTCCCTTGAGCGGCATTCGCGCATTGGACCTCACCCGCATCCTGGCCGGACCGATGGCTGCTCGCACGCTCGCTGAGCATGGAGCGGACGTGCTGATGGTAACCGCCGAGCGCTTGCCGCAGATCCCAGAACACGTGCTCGATACGAGTCACGGCAAGCGCAGCTGCTTCCTCGATCTCGCCCAAAGCGAGGACGCAGCACGCCTGAAAGCACTGGTAAAGGGGGTAGACGCCTTCTCGCAGGGCTATCGTCCAGGCATGATCGGCAAACTCGGCTTTGGACCCGAAGAGGTCGCAGCACTTCGGCCGGGCATCATTTACGCTTCGATCAACTGCTACGGCGCCGACGGTCCGTTCAGTCATCGCGGTGGCTGGGAGCAGGTGGCGCAGACAATGACAGGCCTTTGCCATGAAGGCCGCACTGCTGCCCGCCCCAATGGCCCGGCTCTCTTGCCCGCGGCCGCCTGCGATTACACGACCGGCTATCTCGCCGCCTACGGCATTCTTCTGGCGCTCGCCAAGCGGGCGCGAGACGGCGGCAGCTATCATGTCCGCGTATCGCTTTGCCAGTCCGGCATGTTCATCTATCGCCAGGGCAAGGTGGCGTTCCCCGGGCTGGGCCTGGACCTGTCCGCTGCTGAGCTCGACGCAATCCGCATCGAGAGCCGGCCGAAAAGCGGCCCACTGCGGCATCTCGGCCCGATCCTCAAATCCTCCGAAACGCCGCCCCATTGGACCCTGCCGACGCCGCAGCTGGGCGGCGATGCGCCCGAATGGCTGGAAGTGGGCGTTCGAGCCGCTGCCGCTGAATAGGGCAAGACGAGATATCGCAGTGCCCGGACAAAAAGCCTATGCAGCGCGGCAATCAAAGCATCTGAGCCGGGTCTGGCCCATACGGACACTGACCATCAGCAGTTACTGTTGGACCGAGATGGAGAAGGCAGCATGGGCAAGCTGGACGGCCGTACCGCCATTGTGACCGGCGCCAGTCGGGGCATCGGCGAGGAAATCGCAAGATTGTTCGGTCGGGAAGGCGCGCGCGTCGTTTGTGCAGCAAGGACACTGAACGAAGGCGATCATCGCCTCCTGTCCGGGTCACTTTCCGGCACGGTCAGCAAGATCGAGGATGCCGGCGGACAGGCCATTGCCGTCGCGGTCGATGTCTCCACAGAGGAAGACTGCCAGAGACTGGTCAAAACCGCGGAGGACACATTCGGCACGGTCGACATTCTAGTCAACGACGCGGCGCTCACCTATTACAAGCCCATCATCGACTACAACGTCAGACACTGGGTCAAGGCGTTCGCCGTCAACGTGCACGGGCCTTTCATGCTGTCGAAGCTCGTGCTCCCCGGCATGATCAAGCTGCGCCGCGGGGCGGTTGTGAACATTTCGTCTGGATCGGCGATTGGCCCGGGCCGGGCACCGTTCAAGGACGCACGGCCCGTCAATGGGGGCACGATGTACGGTGCGACCAAGGCGGCACTGGAACGATTCACACAAGGGCTGGCGCAGGAAGTCGCAATGCACAACATTGCGGTCACTGCCCTGTCGCCCTCGCAAACGGTGGCCACGCCTGGGACGGTTTATCACAAGCTCATGTCCGGAATGGACGACCCCAGCGGCGAGCCTCCTGCGTACATGGCACGCGCGGCGTTGCTCCTGGCGAGCGAGCCGCCCGACAAGGTCAACGGTCGTGTCACCTATAGCCAGCAGATCCTCGGCGAATATCGCTTGCTCGACAAACCGACAGGCCGCGGCGTTACGACCAAGGGATCGGGCTACTCCCAGATCTGAGATTGACCCCACTCATTGCAAGCCGCTCCGTTCGCCGAGTGGCACTCGTGTACCTATGTCACAAGCCTTCCGGCCCCGAGAAAGCCAACAAACGACAACGGAGACGCACCATGTTCATTCGTGCAGTCCAGCACGACACCGAGCTCGATGCCTTCCGCGCCGAGGTGCGCGAGTTCTGCAAGAGCGAGATGCCGGCTGAGGTTCGCCGCAAGCAGGCGCGTGGCCAGCATCTCGAGCGCCACGAGTACGACGCCTGGCTGAAACGCCTCGGCTCGCGCGGTTGGCTGACTGGAAAATGGCCGAAGGAGCATGGCGGCCTCGGTTGGCAACCCGAGCAGTTCCTTGCATTCCAGGAGGAGATCGGCCGCGCGGGAGCGCCGCCGCTGATCTCATTTGGGCCGACCATGGCTGGTCCCGTAATCTACACCTTCGGCACACCCGAGCAGAAGAAGAAGTATCTGGGCGACATCATCAACAACGACACCTGGTGGTGTCAGGGCTACTCGGAGCCCGGCGCCGGCTCAGACCTCGCAGGCCTCAAGACGCGCGCGGTTCGCGACGGCAACCACTATGTGGTCAATGGGCAGAAGATCTGGACGTCGATGGCGCACTGGGCCGACATGATGTTCGCCCTCGTGCGCACCAATCCGGACGCCAAGAAACAGGAAGGCATCTCGTTCCTGCTGATCGACATGAAGTCGCCGGGCATCACCGTCAGACCGATCATCGGCATCACGCTCGGGCACCATCTCAACGAGGTGTTCTTCGAGAACGTGCGGGTGCCGGTCGAGAACCTGATCGGCGAGGAGAACAAGGGCTGGACCTACGCCAAGTTCCTGCTCGCCAATGAGCGCGTCGGCAACGTCGACATCGCCAAGCTCGAGTCCTATCTCGGGCAGGTCCGGCGGCTGCTCGATGAGACGAAGGAGGGCGGGACGGCGCTCGCCGAGGACCCGCTGTTCCAGCGGCGGATGGCAGAGCTCGAGGTGGGCTTTGCAACTGTCAAGGCGCTCATGGCCGACCAGCTCGCCGCCGCGAGAGCGAATGGCGCGCCGTCGCTGATGGGCGCCGCCGCGCTGAAGCTACGCGGAACCGAGCTGGTGCAAGCCATCCTGCAGACCGGGCTCGATGTCCTCGGCCGACACGGCATGGTCTTTCAAAGCGACGCTTTGCATGCCGGCTGGAACGGTGAGTTGATCGGGCCGGAGGAAGCAGCCGACGTCATCTACGAGCACCTCTACCGTCGCGCCGCCACCATCTACGGCGGCTCGAGCGAGGTGCAGAAGAACATCATCGCCAAAGGCGCGCTCGGACTCTGAGGAATTGAGGGACAACGATGCCAAGCTTTTCGGCCGAGGAGCGCCAGCTTCTGGATGACAGCCTGCGGGGCTTCCTGGCAGAGAACTACAGCTTCGAGCGCTGGAAGAAGCTCGCGCGTGGGCCGGAGATGGACGGGTTCGGACGGGCCGAGTGGGCGAAGTACGCCGAGCTCGGCTGGCTTGGTGTCGCATTGCCGGAACCGGCCGGAGGGGCCGGCGGCGGCATGACGGAGCTTGGGATCGTGATGGCGGGCGGCGGTCGCCACATGGTGCTGGAGCCACTGCTCGGCACGATCGTGCTCGGCGTCGGCGCAATCGAGCTGGCCGGTACGCCGGCGCAGCGCGAGAAGCTGCTGCCGCAGATCGCGGCCGGAAAGCACCTGATGGCGTTCTGTCACGCAGAACCCGGCGCTGGTTACGCCCGCGACTACGTGCACGCAATCGCACGGCGGGACGGCAGCGGCTTCGTCATCGATGGCGAAAAGACCTTCGCGCTCGGCGCGCACGCGGCCGACACGCTGGTCGTCTCCGCACGCGTTGGGTCGGACAAGGGGCCGGTCTGCCTTTTCCTCGTTCCGCGCACCGCAAGCGGCGTCCGGCTCAATGTTGCGCCTGCGCTCGACGGCCGGCTCGGCGCGACGGTCAGCCTCTCGGGTGCGAAGATCGCGGCGGACGCCAAGCTCGGCGACGGCGACGAGGACAAGCTTGGCGTGATCGATCGCCTGATCGACCGCGGCGCCATTGCGGTTTGTGCGGAGGCATGCGGCGCCATGGCGGCGGTGACGCAGGCGACGGTCGAGTATCTGAAGACCCGCCAACAGTTCGGCCAGCCGCTGTCGAAATTCCAGGTGCTGCAGCATAGGCTCGTCGATATGAGCGTCTCCGGCGAGGAGGCGCGAGCCGTCGTGCACGCGGGCCTGCAAGCGCTCGACGACAACGCGCCGGGAGCACAGCGTGCCGTGTGGGCTGCCAAGGTGCAGACCGCGCGCTCGGCCCGGTTCGTCGGCGGCCAGGCCATCCAGCTGCACGGCGGCATGGGCATGACCGACGAGCTTGCCATCGGCCACTATTACAAGCGGCTCACGCTGTGCGAGACGCTGTTCGGCGATGGCGAGTGGTACCTGAAGCAAATCGGCGCCGCTGCGGCAGCAGTTTCCGCGATTGACTGCCAGCGCAACGCGATCGCGTGATACGACCTCGCCGATCACCCGTCAGGGAAGAACGAGCCCATGAAAATCACCAAAGTATCCGCCGTTCCCATGTCGGCGCCCGTGCCGAAGGAGAAGCGGCACCGCACCGACCTCGGAACCAAGGTCAAGAGCGACGCGACGCTCATTCGCGTCGAGACCGACAATGGGCTCACCGGCATCGGCGCGGCGCTCGGATCGCCGCCGATCGTCGCGGCCATCGTCGCGCACGAGCTTGTGCCGGAAGTCGTCGGCGAGGACCCGATGTTCTCCGAGCGGATCTACGAGAAGATGTACAACGGCTCGCGCAGCACGCCCGCGCTCGAGCGTGGCGTGACCCAAGCCGATGAGAGCCGGCGCCGCGGTGTCATCATGGAAGCGATTGCCGGCATCGACATCGCGGTGTGGGACGTGAAGGCGCAGGCGCTCGGCATTCCGCTCTACCAGGCGCTCGGCGCGGTGCGCCGCTCGGTGCGGGGCTATGCCAGCGGCGGCTGGGCGCCCGGCGACGAGGCCGAGGCGGAGCTAGCGGGCTACGCGGCCAAGGGCTTCACCGCCGCCAAGATGCGCGTGGTGGGCCACGATGGGTTCTCGATCGCCAAGTGCGTGCGCCGGGTGAAGGCGGCTCGCCGTGGGCTTGGGCCGGCCGTCGAGCTGATGGTCGACGCGCACGGCTCGCTCGAGGTCTCAACCGCCATCAAGCTCGCCAAGGAGCTCGAGCCTTACGACATCGCCTGGTTCGAGGAGCCGGTGTCGCCGGACGATCATGCCGGCCAGGCCGAGGTGCGCCGTGCGACGACCATCCCCATCGCATCGGGCGAGCGCGAGTTCACGCGCTTCGACTTCCAGGATCTGCTCGAGCGCCGGGCGCTGGACATCGCGCAACCGGACGTCGCCCGCGCGGGCGGCATGACGGAGATCCGGCGCATTGCGGCGCTGACATCGGCGCACGGCGTGCGCCTTGCGCCGCACGCCTGGGGCAGCGGGGTGCTGTTTGCGGCGAGCATTCACGTGGCGATGTCAGCCCCCAACTGCCACATCCTCGAGGTCACGCAAGGCTACATGCCGATGATGTGGGAGCTCTTCAACGAGCCGTTCGACATCCGCTCCGATGGCACGGTGCATGCCCCGGACCGGCCAGGCCTCGGCTTCACCCTGCGCGCGGATACGCTGGAGCGATTCCGCTATGTCGATGGGCCAGAGTTCGAGTTCTAGGTGGTGTCGGCTTCTGGCAACCCTTCGGCCGAGCGTCGTTGTCCCGCTTGTTCACCGGCATTGAGATCGGCACATCATCACGTCATCCTCTAAGAACGGAGAGCCCGAATGCCCATCATCGACGCGCAGGTCCACCTTTGGCGCAAGGGGACTCCGTCGCCGCCCCATCTGGCCACACCCTATCTGGTCGAGGATGCGATCCGCGGCATGGACGAGGCAGGTGTCGACGGCGCCATATTGCATCCTCCCGCAAGCTGGGATCGGGATTCCAACGAGCAGGCGGTCGAGGCTGCCCTGGCATACCCGAAGCGCTTTGCGATTCTCGGCTACCCTCCGCTCGACAAACCGGACAGCCGCTCGCTGATCGCGACCTGGAAGCAGCGGCCGGGCATGCTGGGCTTGCGGCTTTATTTCAACAAGCCGCACAACCGGACCTGGCCGATGGACGGCACGATTGATTGGCTCTGGCCAGCCGCCGAGAAGGCGGAGTTGCCAGTGGCGCTGCTCGCGGGCGACTGGCTGCCTTTGCTTGGCCAGATCGCAACCCGCCATCCGGGGTTGAAGCTAGCGGTGGATCATATGGGCGCACTTAGGGGCGCCAAGGGCGACGCAGCATTTCCGAAGATGAAGGAGCTGACGGCCCTTGCGAAATATCCCAACGTGGCCGTCAAGCTGACGGGCGGCCCCTTCTATGCCGACGATGCCTTTCCATTCAGGAGCCTGCACACGCACTACCGCGCGATGTACGATGCCTTCGGCCCCCGGCGGCTCTTCTGGGGCACCGACATCACCAAGATGCCCTGCTCTTGGCGGCAGTGCGTCACCCACTTCCAGGAGATCGATTGGATTCCAGAAGCCGACAAGGAGCTCATGATGGGCGAGGCGATCTGCGATTGGATTGGCTGGAAGCGGTGACCTGGAGGCGCCGATCGCGTAGCGCACAAGGTGCTGTGCGCCAGCGCGCCCGGCGACGCGCCGCCAGCGCCTCCGAGGCCTCAGTAAGTCAATCGAGCAACCGCGTGGCGATGAAGAAGAGCCTCGGGAAGCGCAACAGCACCGTCCCATCGGCTAGCGCCGGATAGGCCTGCGCGACGGCAGCCTCGCAGCGCGTCACAAACTCCGATCGCAACCGTTCGGCAAATTCATCTCGCGAGACAGCAGGAAACGGGTCGCCGGCAATGCCGACGCATGATGATCTTTCCATCGCTCAGACTGTCTCGCAGGAGTTTCGTGCAGAACCCGACGACATCCGAATACGCACGAGGTGCACTCTACGGCCTCGCCGCCGTGATCATCTGGGCCAGCTTCATTGTCGTGTCCCGGCTTGGCGTCAAGACAAGCCTCACGCCATGGGACATCGCCGCAATCCGCTTCAGCGTGGCGGGCTCGCTCCTGCTGCCGTACGTCATGAGTAAGGGTCGCCCTTGAACGTCTCGGGTGGGCCGGAGTGGCCGCCATTGTGGTTGGCTGCGGAGCGCCCATGGTCCTGCTGGTGAATGTCGGCTTGCTGTTCGCTCCCGCCGCCCATGGGGGAGCTCTGTTTCCCGGCGTGATGCCGCTGATGGTAGCCATCCTGGCCGCGGCAATCTTGAAGGAGGCATTCACCCCGCAAAAGAGGGTCGGCCTCGCCCTGATTGTGCTGGGCGCCATTGGCATCGTGTGGGGCACGGGTGGCACCATCGGCACCGCGCAGACAATCGGACACATGCTCTTTCTCGCCGCCGGCCTGGCCTGGGCCTGCTACACCATTGCCATGCGGGGTGCTCGGCTCGATGGCCTTCATGCCGCCGCCATTGCTGCAGTCGGCTCGCTGGTGCTCTATCTGCCGGCCTATGCGTATATCGCCGGGACCAGTGTCTTCAAGGCTCCACTCTTCGACATCGCCCTTCAAGCAATAGTGCAGGGACTCCTGACAGCGATCGTCGCACTCCTGCTCTACGGGCGCATGGTCGGCATTCTCGGCGCTACGGGCGGGGCGGCATTCGTCGCCTTGACTCCGGCAGCAACTGCCCTCCTGGGCATTCCGATACTTGGCGAATGGCCCTCGACGACCGAGTGGCTGGCCATCGCTGTGATTTCGATAGGCGTGTACGCTGTCACCGGGAGTCCGTTGCCGGCACGCCGTGCTTGAACGGAAGCATACCGGCGTGCCAGCGCGACCGGCCGCGTCCGTTGGCCATCGATTCTGCCTGTGCTTAGGTGCCGGCAGTACTTTCATTGGAGAAGCACTGTGCTCAGTCTCAAGGACAAGGTCGTCTTCATGTCTGGTGCCGGCTCTGTTGGCGATGATCCCGACGCCAAGGTCTGGGGCAATGGCAAGGCGACGGCCGTGCTGCTGGCGCGCCAAGGCGCCAAAATCTACGGCGTCGACGTGCGCAAGGAGGCCGCCGACGTCACCAAAGCCATCATCGATCGGGAGGGCGGCACCTGCGTCACGCGTGGCGTCGACATGACCAGGGCGAAAGAGGTCGAGGCGGCGGTGGCCGATTGCATGAAGAAGTTCGACCGCATCGACATCCTCGTCAACAACGTCGGCGGCTCCGCGCCGGGCAACGCAGTGACAATGAGCGAAGAGATCTGGGACACGCAAATCGATCACAACCTCAAGACTGCGTTCCTGGGCTGCAAATACGTGCTGCCGATCATGGAGAAACAGGGCAAGGGCGCCATCGTCAATCTGGCGTCGGTCGCCGGTCTGCGCATGACGCCCGACCGCGCCCATGTCGCCTATTCGACGACCAAGCTCGGCATCCTCGCGTTCTCCAAATCGACGGCGATCTCTTATGCCAAGAAAGGCATCCGCTGCAACACGGTGATCCCCGGCTTGATGCACACCGCGCTCGTCGAGCACCGCTTGGCCAAGACCATCGGCGCCAACGACTTGCAAGGGCTTATCGACAAGCGCAATGCGCAATGCCCGACCGGCAAGATGGGAGATGCGTGGGATATCGCGCACGCGGTCCTGTTCCTCGTTTCCGACGAGGCCCGCTACATCACGGCGACGGAGATCCTGGTCGACGGTGGCCTCACTGCGGCGAGCGGCCTGGGATGATGCTGTCGCGAATCATCGAGAGCAGCCCGGCCTCACCGGCTGCTCTGAGAGCGCTGCTCAATTGAAATTCAGCCTCAACCCCGGCTCCGGCCACTGCATGACACCCAATCGACCGCTGTCGGACAGAGTAATGTAGGCCGTGCGCATATCTGGGCCGCCGAAGCAAATATTGGTCGGATAGCGGTCCGGCATTTTCACGGCGCGAACGATGTCGCCGGCCGGAGAAATCTCGGTGATGTAGCCAGTATTCAAAGTCGCAACGGTAATATTGCCGCTAGCCATGACCTTGAGGCTGTCGAAGCGCGCGCTGCCGCCGAGGCCCGCGACCACCCGCCCGCTATGCGGCAAGAACTCGCGTTTGGGCTTGAGCTTGCCGGGGCCTTGAACTTCGAACGCCCAGAGCCGAGCACCCTCGGTGTCGGCGACATAGAGCGTTTTGCCGTCCGGCGACAGCCCGCAGCCGTTGGGGCTCAGGATGGGGTAGGCCACTTCCACGATGTTCGAGCCGTCCGGCAGCGCGTAATAGACGCCGCCGTTATCGCGGTGACGCGGGTAGCGTTTGCCGAGATCGGTGAAATAGAAGCCGCCTTCCTTGTCGAACACCAAGTCGTTCGGCGCCGACAGCGCATGGCCGTTCACTTCCTTGTACAGCAGCTTCGCCTCGCCGGTTTTCGGATCGATGCGCTGCACGTAGCCGAACTTGTAGTCCGGGTGAGGCCCCAGACCCATGGAATGGCCCTCGGCGTAGCGACTGCCGCCGTTGTTGCAAAGATAGAAATAGCCGTCAGGGCCGATGGCCAACCCATTCGGTCCGCCGCCGCAATTGGAGAACAAGCTGACCTTGCCGTCCGGCGTGACGCGCGAACAGCGCTGATTGCGAATTTCCGTCAAGACCACCGAGCCATCGGCGCAGACCACGGGACCTTCCGGGAAGCCCAGTCCCGTCGCCAGGATTGTCACCTCTGCCATGATGCGTCCTCTCCTCTAGATCGTCGCAAGTCTCGCCGATGCGATGCCGGCGTCAAGCGAGAGTACCAGCGCCGCCTGGGGAGAGGGTGTACTGGGTGCCCTTCAACCGGCCTCTCTCGCCGCGCCCGAGGCGATCATGCCTTCAATCTCCGCAGTGCTGTAGCCGACCGCCTCCAGCACCGCGCTCGTGTGCTCGCCAAGCCGCGGCGCCGGCAACCGATCCTCGCGCATGCCGCCGTGAAATGTGTTCGCTACCTTGGTGCGCCGTATCGGCCCTTCGCTCGGATGCTCCTCCCGCTCGAAGAAGCCGATGTCGGCCAGATGTGGATCGACGAACAGATCGTCGATCGAGTTATAGCGGGCGGCCGGGACGTCGAGCGCCTCGAAGATCGCAAGCCACTCGGCAGTGGTCCGCTGCGCCAGCCCTGCGACGCGTACTTGGAAATAGGCTGCTGCGTTGGCGGTTCGCGACGACGCACTGTCGAAACGTGGATCGGTCTCGAGCTCCGGGCGACCGATCGCCTCGAAGAAGGAGAAGGCCTGAGCGTTGGTGTTGGGGCTGACCGTTATGTAGCCATCCTTCGTCGGCAGGGGACGGTAGTCGGGGCTCAGCAGCCGGCTGTCGCCTGTCGGCCCAACCGGCGGATCGAAGGTGGCGGCCGCCATGTGCTCGCTGGTTACAAAGGATGCCATATTCTCGAGCATCGGCACATCGATCGCCTCGCCATGCCCGGTCTTCTCCCGCCGGTAGAGAGCGAAGCCGATGGCCTGAGCCGCGATCAGCCCTGTGATGTGGTCGGTCATCACCATCGGCACGAAGCGTGGCTCACCGATCGCGCGCTCGAACGTGCCCGCGACGCCCGAGAGGCTCTGAATGATCGGGTCATAGGCGGGCCGGTCGAAATAGCGCCCGCCGCGGCCGAACGCGAGGATCGGGCAGTGAATGAGCCGCGGATTCTCTGCTGCAG
>Ga0080064_1004907_pt1 | contig 16379 bp, 15 predicted proteins | sample Subgrocontami54m_FD_69260 | JGI IMG/M metagenome (GOLD analysis project Ga0080064, IMG submission 69260) | Subsurface groundwater microbial communities from S. Glens Falls, New York, USA - GMW46 contaminated, 5.4 m (SPADES assembly) (version 2) ...
ATCGGCGGCGGCCAGTTCACCGCCTTCGGCGACGGTGTCGACCTGAGCGGCCAGGACATCGACGGCGCGCAGCAGCAGCCGGCCGATATCGGGCGTGAAGGCCGCGCTGCCCTCGCGCAGGGCGCCCAGCACGTCCTCCATGCGATGCGCCGTCTCGGTGATCGGCGTCAGCTTCAGCATCCGCGACGAGCCCTTGATGGTGTGGGCTGAGCGGAAAATGCCGTCCAGCGCGGCGCGGTCGGCCGGATCAGCCTGCAACGCCGGCAGGCCCTCGGCGATCAGACGCAGATGCTCGCGCGCCTCCTCGACGAAGCGGCCAATGAACCGTTTGACATCAAGTGCCATGGCCGCTCACCGGACCGGGGTGGGCGGTGCGGTGCCGCCATGATGGGCGCATAGCAGGCGCACATCGGCCAGCGGCAGATCGAGCGGCAGCACCAAGCCGCCGTCGGGATCGGGCTGCTCGGTGAGCTGTTGCAGGGCGACGCGATAGGCGCGGCGGGCCGGCTCGTCGCGGCCGGCGGCCCGGTGAATCTCGCCCAGGTAATAATGCACCGGCCAGCAGTGGTACCGTGCATAAGCGGCTTGGCGGAACCGGCGCAATGCCTCCTCCGGGTCGCCCCGGCGACGGGCGACGAACCCCAGCAGCACACAGGCGTCGACCGACCACTCGTCGCGCCGCAGCGCCGCTTCCGCCAGCGCCAGGGCTTCCGAATAGGCCTGCCGTTGCAGATGCTGCCAGCCGTCCAGCAGCAGTCCCCGCACCGCGGCCGCCACATCGGCGACCTGTGTGGCCACGCACCCGGCCCCATGCCGGGCGACGTACCGCGCATTCAGCTGTTCCTGCCCGGGAATGACGTGATACAGGATGAGCGGCCGGCCCATCGCCAACGCTTCGCTGACCGTTAACCCTCCGGCCTTGCTCACGATCATGTCGCTGGCTCCCATCAGCTCCGCCATGGTGTTCACAAACCCGAAGACCTGCATCGGCATGGCATGCGTCCGCGCCCGCTCGACCAGTCGTTGCTTGGTCGTCTCATCCTCGCCGCACACCACGAGCAGCTGCACCCGGCCCGGCAGCGGCGTCTCCAGCGCCAGCAGCGACTCCACGACCCGCTCAAAGCTGCCCACCGTCGTGCCGCCGCTGGTCACCAGCACCGTCAGCCGTTGCGGATCCATCCGGAGCGCGCCTGTCGCCGCCTGACTTGCGGCGCGCGTGAACGACTTGCCGATTGGAATGCCCCGCACGCGGATGCGCGCCTCAGCCACCCCGCGCTGCCGCAGGACCTCTGCGCTCTCAGCGGTGCTGCCCACGACCGTGTCGGCCTCCGGCGAGAGCCAGAAGCGATGCGGGTACAGGTCGGTGACGACCACGACCAGGCGCGCCGTGAGCCACCCGGCGCGTTTGCCCGCGCTGCACACATCGGCCGGCAGAAAGTGCGTCACCACCACTGCATCAAACGCCCGCTCCTGCAGGAACTCGACAAACCGCCTCGCGATTCTGAGGTTCCACCACCGCCGGAGCGGTTGCACCAGGCGGTAGAGCCAGAGGTGATCCAGCAGCCGATAGCTGATCTTCCACACCCAGGGGAGATGGCGCACGAGGAAGAGATAGGTCTGCGCATAGAACGCATGGAACCGGCGCGGCGCGTAGGTCAGGACGTCGACGCACTCCACCGTCGCTTCAGGAGCGGCGTCGCGCAGCGCCTGGGCCAGCGCTTCGGCCGCGCGCCGGTGGCCGGCGCCGGCCGTCACATATGCCACGAGGATGGTGATCACACGCTCAGTGCGGTTGCTTGAGCCGACGGAAGAGATCGTAGTAGCCGGAGAGCTTCACCTGGAGACTCAGCGGATGGGTGTCGCGCTCCGTGATCTTGACGCGGCGCAGCGCAAACCGGTCCAGACCACGCACCGGAGAGGCCCGGTTGGTCGTGCACGCCGCCAGGTATCCGGACCGCTCGACGAGGGCGCGCGCCTCCATCGTGAAGCCGCCGACCGGATAGCTGAAGAGCCGCACCGGCCGGCCGATCCGCTCCTCGATGACGCGCTTGGACTCGACCACCTCTTCCGGCAGCCGGTCCGCCGGAACCGTGGGAATGTAGCTGTGGTGCATTGTGTGGCTGCCGACGCTCATGCCGCCGTTGGACATGGCGATTAGTTGTTCCCAGGTCGCGAAGCCCGGCGTGGCCACCTCCCCCGGCGTGACGAACACCGTCGCCGGAAACTCCAACCGCTTCAGGAGCGGCCAGGCGACCGTGCAGGTCTCCTCGTAGCCGTCGTCGAAGGTGATGACCGTGCTGCGGCGCGGCAGCGGTTCGCCGCGATCCAGCCGGGCGGCGACGTCCTCCAGGCTCAAGACGCGATAGCGATGCCGCGCCAGGAACGCCAGCTGCCGCCTGAACGCCTCGGCCGACACCGTCGGCACGTGATCCGCCCTGGCGTCCCCGATCCGGTGATAGCCTAGAATCGGCAAATAGTAGCTCCACCGGCTCATCGCGCGCATCCGCCCTGATCGGCTGCCGCACGCGTTTCCGGCTGGTACCGGTCCCGGACGAGCTCCCAATATTTTGCCCATTTCAAAAAATGGACCCAGGCATAGAGAATGGCAAACACCAGGCCGTACCATCCCTCGCGAAATCCTTGTTTTTTCACGTAGCTTTTCCAGAACAGCTTGAGCGGCCGGATCGCCATCTGGTACCGCACCTCGCGCGCCGGCAGCAGGCCGCGCGTCTCAACCAGCTCCTGCGCCTCAAGGCTGGTATAGCGGTTCTGCCGCGCCACAAATTGCTCCAGGCTGGTGAAGGGGTAATGCAGCACCGCTGCTTCGAGGACCCCGGCGGTTCCGTTAATTTGAAGCACGTGGTGCACCCGCCCACGAAAATGGCACCGCGAACGCCGATAAAACGTGTAATAGAGGTAATCCCACCCACCGTGCGTCATCCAGCGGCCGAGGAAATTGCTCTTGCGGCCCAGCCGAAACGCCACATGGGGCGTGCCCGTGGTCAGCACCTGCTCCAGCGCCTGGCGCAGCTCTTCGCTAACGACGTCATCCGCGTCGAGCGCTAGGATCCAGTCGTGCGATGCGGCCTGGGCGCCCACGTTGCGCTCCTCACCAAAACTCCCGGAAAAAGGATGCCGGACCACTTTGGCCCCATACGTTTCGCAGATTTCGACCGTGCGATCGCTGCTCATGCCATCGACGATCACGATCTCATCCACCCAGCGCAGGCTCTCCAGCGCAGGCTGGATGCGGGCCTCCTCGTTCTTCGTCAGCAGGACGGCCGAGAGCTTTTCACGCGGCATGGATCGCTGTCGGATTCTGGAACCCGGACCCTGCCGCAGACGCCTGGCGCTGCAGGGCGCGGTATTTCTGGTAGCTGCGCCATTGGTAGGCACCCCCCATCCAGGCGGCAAACCAGCCCAGCCGGCCGTCGCGAAACCCCTGCTTCAGGATAAGCGCCCGGAAAAAGCGGTCGATGGTACGCCAGAGGGCTTTGCCCGCAGTCATGCGCCGCTTATCCGCTATCCACTTCTGCGCTTCGAGCGTTGTTTGACGGTCCAGCTTACGGCGGAAATCCGCCGTGTCCCGGTAGGAGTAATGGATTAGATCGTGGCGCAGCGTGCCCGCCGCGGGTCCGAACGCGCGGGGATGCACGGTGGTCTCTTCCCACCTGAACACCGACCGCTTGAATAACTTCAACTGGGCGCCCGGATACCACCCCCCATGGCGAATCCAACGGCTCCCGATATAGTTCCGACGAGGGATCGCGTACGCGTCGTACGTCGCCCCACCATGCATGAGCCCTGCGATCTCTTCCGCCAGCTCCGGAGTGACGCGTTCGTCCGCATCCAGGCTGAGGATCCACTCGTGCGTGGCTTGGGTCGCCGCCCAATTGCGGTGGCGCCCCTCATTGTCCATTTTCCGCCTGAGCACGCGCGCCCCAAGCGACTCGGCAATCCGTACGGTATCATCCGTGCTCTCGTCATCAACGACGAGTGCTTCCTCCGCCCACTGCACGCTCTGGATGCAGTCGCGGATGCGCTCCGCCTCATTTTTTGCGATGATGACCGCCGTCAGCGGGACTCGCGTCGCCATGATCCGAAATCGGCCTCTCCACGATGCTTCAAGACTAGACCTCGACCATCGTCCGCACTAACTCGCATGGATGCCCTCGACCGTCAAACGCGCTTGGCGGTCGATACAGCGTCAACAAGTCCCCTGTGACGAAGCGGCCCTGGACGAGGGCCTGCTGAACAAAAAACGCATTGGTGCCGGAGCTCTCGCAGCCGATCAGCGTGTAACCTTTTTGCTCGCCAAGCCGCTTCAGGGCCAGCAGACTGGCTCCAAAGTAGTTGGTGCTCCCATCCCACATGTAGTCCGCCTGATAGGACACCGTCTTGCTTTCGGTCGGAGCGATCGTGGAGTTATACTCAATGACCACCACGCGGGGACGGTACGCGGTGATGGCTTTCCAGACCCAGTAGTCGTTCCCATCAATGTCGATCGACAGCAGGTCGAACGCTGGCGGCACCTCGTATTTTCGGAACAACGCCTCGATATTTTCCGCGGTGATGCGCTCCTGCCGGACCCGCCCCCGCCGGTCCAGGTACACGGCGTCCATCCATAGGCCGCGCCAGCCGTGCCAGCGGGCAAGAAAGCCCGTATTGCACTCGTGCAAGTTGCCCGAACCGAACTCGACGAAATATTTGTTGGTCGTTCCAATTTTTGCAAAGATGGCTTCGAGGACGCCGTCTTCCCCGTTTTGCGAGCCGATCCGGCGCTCGTACCGGGTGATGTCGGCCACGGGCCGGCCTTGCATCCGCAATTCCCAGATGATGCGTAGCGCATTGCGCGCATCCCGATAGAGCCAGAGCGCCCGATGCCGCGCGAATCGAAGCTTGCGAGGAATACGCTGGACCCGCCATCGCATCCATTCGCTGAACGTCCGGCTCATGTCAACGCGCGGGACCGCTGCTTCCATTGAATCGCCAGGAGCTCCTCGTTTTCGGCCGGGACCACCGCCGCCCGGTGGCACCACCGCAGCCGGTCCATGCCGTCTCGCCAGCCGTGGTTCGGCGCCACGATGATATCAAAGCGTTTCTTCTGTCGCGCCAGGATCCATCCGCCGGCCACCCATCCCGCGACGGCGCGCGGAATGGCGTGCCAATGAATGTCGGTGTGCGGCGTCATCCCCACGGATCGGAACAGCTCTTCCACCGTCATCGCGGAGGGGGTGGGGGCGTAGACATAGACGTGGGTCCGGCGCCTGGCCCATCTGAGGAGTTGCGTCAGCCAGCTCCGGAGTTCCTCGGAGCCCGGCTGAACCGAAGCGAAGTGCGGCCACGCGATCCGGATCCGCTTGCCCCATTTGGCGTTGCACCACTGTTGATTGCGGGCGAAGAGCGCTTCCCGCTCGGGCATCTTCTTGACGGTCTGATGCTCGGCGTGAAACACGTACGCGGCCTTCGCCACCGCGCAGAGCCAGCCGGCCTCTTGGGCCCGCATGCAGTAGTCCTCATCCTCAAAGAAGATGCGCTCCACCTCTTCGGTCAGTCCGCCGATGCGATCGATCAGGGGGCGGGTGATCAGCATGCAAAACCCGATGCACATCCCCATTTCCTTATACTGGCCGTGCGCATCGCGCAGGCGGTCCGCATAAGCGTCCAACGACATCCCGGCCGGCGGCACGTTGCCGAACGTATTGCTCTCAGGATTGACCACCCCGATCTGCGGATTGGCCTGAGCCACGTGGAGCATTTCCTCGAGCCAACCCGGCGTAAACCGGAGATCGTTGTTCAGCAGGCAGACATAGGGTGCGGTTGAGGCTTGAATGCCGCGGTTCATCCCGAGGGGAAATCCTTCGTTCGTTTCGTTCTGAAGCAGCACCACCTCCCGGATGGCTCCGTGCGGCTTCACGCCGGCCAGGAACTGGCGGACGGACGGCTCGCTGCCGTTGTCCACGATCAGCAGCCGGCATGGGACGCGGGTGGACCGAACGAGCGTCTCCAGACACGGCTGGGTCTGCTCCAGATGGTTCCAGCTCAGCAAGACCAGATCGCAGACGACGCCGTTCGCGCTCACTGGGTCAACCCTCTCGATTCCAGTTCCCTGGCCGCCTGCTCCACGCGGTCCTCGGCGGCGGCCTCTTTGCCCCAGGCGACCAGCTCCCGCAACCCGTCCTCAAGCGCCACGGAGGGCGAAAAGCCCAACGCCCGCAGCCGGCTGACGTCCGCGTAGCAGTGGCGGATATCGCCGGCCCGGAACTTGCGGGTCACATCAGGGTCTACCGCAATTCCGTAGAGCCGGCTGAGCAGGCGCGAGATCTCCAGCAGATTCGTCGGACGGCCGGTGCCGACGTTCAACGCCTGGTACGGCGCCTGCGGATGCGTCAGCACCAGCAGATTGGCCTTCACGATGTCGTGCACGCTGACGAAGTCCCTGGTCTGCAGACCGTCTTCAAAGATGAGGGGCGCGTGGTGGTTCTTGATGCGGGAGGAGAAGATCGCGCACACGCCGGTATACGGATTTGAGAGCGCCTGGCGAGGGCCGTAGACGTTGAAAAACCGCAGCGCCACGGTGGGGATTGAGTAGCCGCGCCCGACCGAAAGGCACAGCTCTTCCTGGTCGCGCTTCGAGACGGCGTAGACCGATGTGGGCAGCAGCGGTTTGGCTTCGCTGGTCGGTTCGGCGGTCGTGGCCGCCCCGCAGGCGGGACAGCGCAGCTCCCATTGGCGGCTGCGCAATTGGTCGGACGGACGGAGCGCTGGCGCGACCGGTCCGCAGGCCGCGCAGCGGTACTGCCCTTCCCCGTAAATGCTCATCGAGCTGGCCACCACGAGCCGCTTGAGCGTGATGGCGTCATTGACCAGGACGTCGAGCAGGATGGCCGTGCCGAGCACATTGGCCGAGACATAGTTCTCAATCTGGTACATCGACTGCCCGACGCCGACCGCGGCCGCAAAATGGAAGACGGCGTCCACGCCGCCCAGCGCCTTGCGGAGTGCCGCCCGGTCCCGCACATCGCCTTCCTGGTACTCGGCCTTCGCATTGAGATAGTCGGGCCGCCCCCCGCCGTGGACCTGGGGATCAAAGTTATCCAGCGCCCGCACCGCATGCCCCTGCTGAACCAGGGCATCCACCAGGTGCGACCCGATGAAGCCAGCCCCGCCGGTTACGAGGATGCGCATGACGCTAATCCTGTGACGGTCTCGGGAAGCGCAAGCGTGCACCGTTGCGACACGCTCACTAAGAGCTGCCGGAGCCGCTGCGCGTAGGTGTGGCGGCTGCGAACCAATTCGCGTCCGGCCTGGGCAATCGCTCGCCGCTCATCCGGAGAGGCCAGGAAATGGTCGATGCCCGTCATCAGCTCATCGGGGGTCCGATAGAACACGAGGTGCCGTCGGTCCTGGAACCCCAACTTCCGCATCTCCGGCTCGGTTGTGGCGTTTGTCATCAACAGCGCTCCGGCGCACATCACTTCAAACATGCGCATATTCACGTCCCCCGCAATCGAATAGTTGAACCCGATGCACGCCTGGCCGTAAATGGCTCCCAGCTGCCGATAATCCGCGGTTCCGATGTACCCCTTCGCGTAGCGTTCCCGCAACGCCTGGAGATAAAATTTGCGCGGCACGCCTCCCTCGGTCCCGACAAAGGCGACGTCCCAATTGACGGACTCCGCGCCCGCTTGATGCCATTCCGGATCGCACGCAAGCGGCAACCACTCCGACCGAGGCAGCGCCTCCGCCCCCCGGCGCTGGCAGCAGAAGGTCACATCATAGTGCTTGGCCGCTCGCCGGATCTTCCTCCAGCTGTGCGGCAGGTGCGTATCGATCGCGTAGAACGCGGACGGCCGAAGCCGCTCGGGCAGCAGCGCTTCGTAATCGTCTCCATGGTCAATGCGGAGGTACAGGTCGTAGGTTGATGGGATGCGGCCGAGATCGGGCAGCGACCAACGATCGGCCGCAATGCCGAGGGCTTGAGCGGCCCGTTCAAAGTACATCCCGGTCGTTCCTCCGCGGTCCCCATTGAAAATGAACGCGAGCCTCATCGCGCAAACTGCTTGCGCGTCTTGGAAGGCTTCTCTAGAATATCTCCGCCATGGAGATCCTTGATGTGGGGTGCGGCGATGCCCGGGACCAGCGGGCCACCTGCGGCATCGATATGCGCGCCTATCCCGGCGTGGACATCGTGCACAACCTGGAGCGCTTTCCCTGGCCGATCCAGGACCACCGATTCGACCGGGTCATCCTGCGCGATGCCATCGAGCATTTCGAGGACGTCGTCGGAACGATGGAGGAGCTGCATCGAATCTGCAAGCCCGGCGGCCGCATTGAGATCTGGACCCCCCACTTTGCCCACCCGAACTCGTTCCATGACCCGACCCACAAGCATCACTTCACCCTCGGGACATTCGACTATTTCACCGGCGACCGCGCCTATCCCCGGTACGTGAGTTGCCGGTTCAGGATGGTCGAGCGGAAGCTGCTCTTCGACAAGCATGAGCTGTGCGGAAAATTCCTCGCGCGCCTGAGCGAACGCTACTACGAGAAGTACTACTCCCACCGCTATCCCCCCCGGGGACTGTACTTCGAAATCGAAGTCCTCAAGTAGCCCCCGAAAACGCCTCGTCAAACGGACAGAGGCGTCCATCCACGTGGAGCTCGTAGCGGCCGTCACGCTCCTGGATCCGAACCGGGGTCACGCCGAACCATCGACACCACCACCCGATTCGCTTCAGCGTGCGGGGATTGTCCACTAAGACCCATCGCAGCCGACCTCCTCCCGCGTGGACCAGGAGCGCCCACCACAGGTAGACCGGAAAGAGCTTGCGCGGCACGTCGCGGAGCCGAATAGAGGGACGCGGCGCGATCATCGCGCGCACGTCGGCATCCAACGAACCGGCGATCACGTGCGTGACCGCCACCCGACGGTCGTTGAGCCGCAACGAACATTCGCGCGCCCCTCGCCAGCCACGCTCCACCAGGGACAAGACTTCGGCCATCAGTCGCGCATGCCCATCAGATCGGGGGATGCGGCCAGCAGCTCTTTGCACGCCCCGAGCACGTCCTCAGGCCGGATCGTCGTCAAGCACGCCCGTTCATACGGGCATGGCGGCAGCTTGAACTGGTGGTAGCAGGGCCGGCACGGCAGATGCTCCTGAGAGATGGCGCGATGCCGCGATGGCGTGGCCGGATGCGGCCCGTAGACCGTCGGGTCGACCGGCCCGAAGATCGACACCGTCCTCACCCCCTGGCTGACGGCGAGATGGAGCGGCCCGCCGTCGTTGCAGACGACCAGCGAGAGACGTCCCAGCAGGGCGACAAACTGGCCGAGCGTGGTCTGGCCGCTCAGATCACGCACGGGATGGCGCATGCATTTCGCCACCGCCTGGCAGACGGGCGCGTCCGAGGCTTCGCCGAAGAGCAGGATTCGCGCCTGGTGCTGCGCGGCCAGCCGGTCGCCGATGGATGCGAATCCTTCCAGACTCCACCGGCGAAATGGCGCGTCAATGCCCCAACTGACCCCGCCGGCCGGCACGATGCCGATGACCGGGCGGCCATCCGTCAGATGCTGCCGCTCCAACCATTGCCGCGCCCACCGCACGTCCGTCTCATCGACATGCAACTCCAACGCCTCTTCAGCCATCCGGATCCCCAAGAATTGCAACAGCCGTCGATAGTGGCTCACGACATGATCGCCCTGATAGCCCTCAATCGCCAAGGATTCCGTCAGGAAGCGCCCCCGCCGGCGGTAGTTGAACCCCACCAGCTGCCGAACGCCCAAGAGCTTCATGATCAGACCATACCGCTCCCCGAGCGACAGGTCGATCACCAGATCGTACTTGAGCCGACGGATGCGCCGCAGCAGCGCAAGCACCTGCCGCAGCCCGTTCCGCCAAGACGTCCGCCACAAGCGCAGGATCTCGTCCTTTTCGTAGACGTGTATTTCATTCACGTGCGGGTTGGTCTTCAGGATCGGCTCAGTCCTCCGGTTGCAGAGATAGCCGATGAAGCTCTCGGGGAATGCCCGGCGCACTGCCCGGATCAGCGGGGTACTGAAGAGCACGTCCCCGATCCCGAAGGGGTTGACAATCAGGACGCGCGTCATCCCCATTCGCCGCGCACCGCCGCAAACACTTCCTCAACGCCGATCGCGTCCATCGATGGCTTCCAGATCACGGTATGCCCTGCTCCCCATGGCCCCCAGCGCACCGGACCGGTCGCCGGATCCGGAGTCCCAAAGAGCACCACCGTCTTGAGTCCCACCGCGGAGGCGAGATGAACCGGACCGCTGTCGTTCGACACGAGCAGTCGCGCGCGCTGCAACACGCCCGCCAGCTCGTTCAGGGAGAGGCGCCCGACGAGATCGATCGCCGGCGTCCCATTCGGGAGCACCACACGCGACTGACCACTGTGCTCCTCCCCCCCGATGAGCACGACCGGAGCCGCCAGGCGCTCGACCAGCAGCCGGATGAGCTCCTGATAGCGCTCCAGCGGCCAGACCTTCAGCGGATTGGAGCTCCAGGGATGAACCGCGATGAACGGCTGGGATTCGCCGATTCCGCTCGCGCGGAGCAGGCGAAGCGCCTGGCTGCTCTCCCCGATTGGGAGCGGCCATGGCGCCGCCACCGTCGACGCTCCCAGCGCACGAATCAGATCAAGATTATACTCAACTTCATGACGATCGCCAAGCGCCTTCCGGTCCGGCAGGCGATGCGTCAACAGCCAGCCCCACTTGCGGTGATACCCGACGCGCCGGGGAACGCCGGCCAGCCATACGCTCAGATGCAGGCGCTTCTTCGGATTGGAGACCACGGCGAGGTCGAACCGCCGGCTCCTCAGCACCCGGCTGAGCCGCCAGGCGCCATGCCACCAGGCTTTCCCGGGCGCGTCCTCATCCGAGAGCACCTCATCGATCCACGGCAATGCCGCCAACAGGGGCACCATGAGAGGATGCGCGAGAAAGGTCAGACGGGATCCCGGATAGGCGGCTTTGAGCGCGGCGGCGGCGGGCAAATTGAGGAGCGTCTCGCCAAGCCGATCCGTCCGAACGAACAGGAGACGCCGCACCGCTAGGCCGCCAGCCCGGCCGCACGCGCGGGATTCATGCGCTCGGTGAGGCCGAGCGCCAGCCCGGCCAACACCCAGAACAGCGTGGCTTGCCGAAGGGCGTAGAAGTTCGTGTCAGCCGCCGCCTGCACCGCAAATGCCGCCAGCCCGGCCATGAGCCCCGCCACCAGAAACCGCTCGGGCCCCTGCTGGCGTCGCAGGCCGATGCCCAGCGCCGCGAAGAGGCACCAGAAAAACGCCAGGTAGGTCACCAGTCCAATGATGCCGGTCTCCGCGGCCACCTGCAGATAACAGTTATGCGCGTATCGCGGGGTCCGTTCCCCGCCCACCCAGAATCTCATGTAATTGGCCATGAACGTGTTCAGGCCCTGCCCCAGGATCGGACGATCAAGGAACATGTTCCAACCGGTCTGCCACATCACCATCCGGTCCTTGATCCCGACATCGCTGAAGGTCGCTGCGGCGGCGAGCCGTCCTTCGGCATGGAGCAGCACCGTTGCCCCCAGCAGGAGCGCAGCGCCCAAGCCGGCAAGCAGCGTTCTCACCTGCCGCTGGAAGCCGGCGAGCAATCCCGCCCCGACGGCGAACCCGATCCATGCCGATTGTGATTCCGCCCGAACAAAGCAGCCGCCGAGCATGGCGATCAGCGCCCCGAGCCCCCAGCCGGTGATCGTCCGACGTCCCGGCTGGTTCCAGGAGACCAGCGAAAGCGCCAGCAGCAGCAGCACCCCGAGATAGGTTGCGAGATCCCCCGGGTTCTCATAGGGCCCTGTCATCCGGCCGTAAATGGTCGGCGCGTGGTGGAGCAGGAAATCGTAACCGGCGATCTCCTGAAAGATCGCGTCGACTCCGATCATGGCCGCGGAGGCCAGCAGCACCAGCGCGCTCAGCGTCACAGGCGCGAGCTGCGCGGCGATATCAGCCACCACCACGGCAAACAGCGCATACTCAAGCGTCTTGAACGCAAATCCCCTGAGGCTGAGCGTTGGATCCGTGCTGGTCACGATCGAGAGGACGCAGGCCGACAGATAGGCGACCAGGCTGATGAGCACGGGACGCAACGAGGCGCGCGACCACACCGAAGAACGCCACCCCCCGGACCACGCGCGCTCTGCGGCCCACCCGGCCAGGAGAAGCGGAAACGCGATCTCGATCGCCGCCTTGGATGCCGGAAGCAGAAACAGCAAGAGGAAGAAGCTCCCCAGCTGCACGGCGCGAGCCGCACGCACCCGTCCGGTCACGGCGTCTCTGGAGCGAGCGCCCTGGACAAACGCCAGCGTACGCCCAGCCGCTCGCACTCCTGCTCGACCTGCCTCACCAGCTCGAGCGGAGGCTCGCGCATGGCGATCACGACTTCCCCGACCCCGAGGCGCTCGAGCGTTGCCGCGAGCGTCTGCCGCGTTCCCAGGACCGGCACCCCGTGGATCCGGCTGCCGGATTTATTCGGATCGTCATCCAAGAACCCGACCGCGCGCCATCGGCCATGGGTATCATGCTTCAGCTGCCGCAACGCGAGATCGCCGGTATCGCCCGCCCCGATAATCAACACCCGCACGGCCCCCCCAACCAGCGAGGTCACCCATTCCGTAAAAAGCCGCTCGGCGATCCGCGAACCGCTCACGGTCAGAAACAGGAGCGCCCAATCGATGACCAGCATCGTGCGCGAGAAGCCTTGAAACCGCCAGAGATAGAGCAGCGCCATCGCCGAACAGAGCGAGCCCATCGTCACCGCTTTGAAGACGGCCACCAGGTCCTGCAGGCCGATGTATCGCCAGACTCCCCGATAGAGCCCAAATCCCATGAAACACAGCAACTTCACGCTAATCACGATCGGCAGCGACTGCACAAAGAGGCGCTGCGTCTTCACGTCAAGCACCCCTTCAAATCGCAGCAGATGGGCTGCGGCGTACGCCGTGCAAATCAGCGTGAAATCGATGCCGACCTCCAGCACGCGCCGCTTATGGACGAACATCGTCTCGATCACGGTTGCGCGCCGGACGGACTCCTCCGGCGCATCGACCAACGGCTCCCGGCGCACTTCGTACACGTTGACCTTCGCCAGGAACGCGCCGAGCAGCACCAACCCGGTCAGCGCCAACGCCCACATGACCATCGCCTGCAACGGCTTGAGGCCAAGGGTCGCCAGACTCAGGAGCCCGAACCCGATCCCCACCCCGTAGAACGCCAGAACGGTCTGGCGAGGGCTCAGACCCAGGATCGCCAGCCGGTGCGAGAGGTGATCGGTCCCGCCGCGGAACGGGTGCCGCCGATGGAGAATGCGCTGGAGCGTCACAAAACAGGTGTCGAAGATCGGCACGGCGAGCACCAGCATCGGGATGCCGATAATGCTGATGAGTTGCGTGGAGTGCTGCCAGCTGCCCATCAGGGCCAGCGCGCCCAACCCCAGCCCGAGCAGATGGCTTCCGGAGTCGCCCATGAAGATCTTGGCCGGCGGGAAGTTGTATCGAAGAAATCCCAGGCAGGCCCCGACCACGACGGAGGCGATCAGCAGGATCGGCGTCTGGTTCGTCAGGAACGCGGTGGCGGCGCAGAAGGCGGCGGCAATCAGGCCGATTCCTGCGGCTAACCCGTCCATATTGTCCAAGAGGTTGAACGCGTTCATCACTAAAATGAACCACAGGAGGGAAACAGGGATGGAGAGCCACATCCACTGGATCAGCTCGATGCGAATCCCGCTCATGACCACGACGCATCCGACCGCCAGCTGCAGCAACAGCTTCGTGTAGGGCCGTAATGGGCGGAGATCGTCCAGCAGACCGACCGCGACGATGAGCGACCAACCCACCAACAGCCCCGCCACCTTGCCTGTGAGCGGGACCCAGCACAGGGTGCCGACCACTGCCGCGCCGTACATCGCCATCCCGCCGAACCGGGTCACGATCCGCTTGCCCCACCGATCGCTGACCGGCTTGGCGATGGCTCCCCTGCGAAGCGCGATGAGCCGCACGGCAGGCGTACACAGGTACGCGATGCCGGCTGCCGTCGCACAGGCCAAGAGGGCGCGAAGCAACGCGCCGGACAGGGAGATCATCGTCTAAGTGCTGAAACCGCCTGCGCGCGCCGACGAGACGGCCGGGGGGGCTTCCCCCGCGCGCTTGACCGCCCGCGCTGGGCATCGAGCACGCTCATGATAATGCCTTCCAGGTCGACCGTCGGCTCAAAATCGATCAACGTGCGGATTTTCGTGATGTCAGGCACGCGCCGGAGCATATCTTCGAACCCCTCTTCGTACGCCTCGTCGTAGGGCAGGAACCGGATCGTCGATGCGCTGCCCGACAGGGCGATCACCTTTTTCGCCAGCGCCTCGATCGTCACCTCCTCCTGGCTGCCCAGGTTGAACACGTCGCCCACCGCCCGAGGTTCTTCAATCAGCTTGATCATCGCCCCGACCACATCCTTGACATGCAGGAAGCACCGGGACTGCTTCCCCGTCCCATGCACCAGAAGCGGCTCGCCGCGGATCGCCTGGGAGACGAACCGGGGAATCACCATCCCGTAGGCCCCGGACTGGCGCGGCCCGACGGTATTGAAGAGCCGGACGATCACGGTGGGCACGCCCTTCTCTTTCCAGTACACGTAGGCCAGAATCTCATCGACCGCTTTGGAGGTGGAGTAGCTCCAGCGGCTCTTCAGGGGCGAACCCAGAATCCGGTCTTGATCCTCCCGGAGCGGGCCATTCGTGTTCTTGCCGTAGATCTCGGAGGTGGAGGCGACCAGCACCTTTTTGCGGTACCGATGCGCCATCTCCAGCACCACCTCGCTGCCCTTGATGTTCGTCGTCATCGACTCGAGAGGCCGCTTGATGATCAGCTCCACCCCCACCGCAGCCGCCAGGTGGAAAATCACGTCGCAACGCTCGACCAACTTATCCACCAGCCCATCGTTCAAGATGGTCCCCACGACGAGATGGAACGTCGGATGCGCAGCCAGATGCGCCACATTCTCGTAGGAGCCGGTCGACAGGTCGTCCAACACCGTCACCTCATGTCCCGCTGCGATGAGGCGCTCCGCGAGGTGCGATCCGATAAAACCCGCTCCGCCGGTCACTAGCGCATGCATGGTTTCTCCCCCTCTTCGCTCACAAGCTCCCGATAGAATGCTGCCATGTCGTCAAGCAACCGATCCGCGCTGAACGCATACCGAACATAGCGGTGTCCCGCCGCTGCCATCTCGTGACGCTCCTGCGGATGCGCCATGGCCCAACTGAGCGCCTGGGCGAGTGCCTCCGGATCCTGCGGACGCACCACCACGCCCCGCGGTGCCGCCGTGAACGGCTCTCCCTCGCGACAGTGCCCTCCGAGGAGCTCGCCAACGCCCCCGACATCCGTCGCCACCACCGGCTTGCTCGCGGCCAGCGCCTCGATGAGCGCGACCGGCGTGCCCTCGTTATTTGAGGTCAGGCAGACGAGGTCGAGGCCGCGATACAGGACATCCAGATGCATTTGCCATCCCGGAAATTTCACCTGCCCGCCCAGGCCCATCTGCTCGGCCGACTGCTCGAGGGAGGCCCGCAGCGCCCCGTCCCCGACGATCGAGGCGCGCCAGCGCAGCGCCGGAGCGTCATCCCGCAGGCGCTTGAGTCCTTCCAGCAACAAGCGATGATTTTTGATCGGCACGAGCCGCCCGACCGATCCGATCGTCCAGGTCGATGCGCCTCCGCTTCTCGGCGAAGACGCCAGGGGCCCGTTCAGCGTCAGGAGCGGCTCGAGCGAAAGACCCAACGGGATGACGACCGTCTGACCGGGGCTCCCGATCCTCAGCTCCTGAAGCGTGTGCGCGACGGCTTGATTAATGGCGACGAGACGGTCCGTCCGCCTGGCAAGCCACCGCTCGCACAGGATGAACCCTTGTTCGGCCAGCGGACCGAAATATCCCTCCAGGACATGCCCATGGAATGTGTGCACGATCCGACTGGGTTGCCCGCCGCGCAACCGGCGGATCGCATTCGCGCACCACGCCGCCGAACGGCCCAGGGCTCCCGCCTTCGCCATATGCGTATGGACGATATCCGGCCGGAACCGAACGAGGAGCACCACCATCTTCACCCACGTGACGGCATCCCGCCATGGGTGCAAGGCCCGCGTCAGCGTTGACAGCGTGCGCACATGCGTGCGACGGCGGACGGCCGTCGTCAGGTCGCCCTCCTCGGGACTGGGGCGCCCGGTGATGACGAGCGTCTGAAACCGTCGCCGATCGAGCCCGGCACTCAACAACGACACGTGGTGCGTCGGGCCGCCGACGTTGAGGCGGGTCACGATGCGCGCAATCCGGATCATGGCCGGTAC
>Ga0080064_1004910_pt1 | contig 16372 bp, 11 predicted proteins | sample Subgrocontami54m_FD_69260 | JGI IMG/M metagenome (GOLD analysis project Ga0080064, IMG submission 69260) | Subsurface groundwater microbial communities from S. Glens Falls, New York, USA - GMW46 contaminated, 5.4 m (SPADES assembly) (version 2) ...
CCAACGCCGGGACGCCGCCCGGGAGGCTCATGATCGCGCAGGATACCGGGGGCGCGATTCGCGGCCCGGTGCGCGCGGATTTCTTCTGGGGATTCGGCGCCGAGGCGGGCTCGCTCGCCGGGAGAATGCGCCAGCAGGGCAAGATGTGGGTGCTGCTGCCGCGGGGCTACCCCATACCCGCGCGGCTGCTGCAGAAGGACTGATCGCGGCCGCTAGGGCTTCGCCGGCTGGTCCATCAGCCGCTGCAGGTCGTCGAAACGCGCGCCGACGACGCGCTGCCCGCTTGCCACGAAGCTCACCGGGGTGGCGTGGACTTTCAGCTTCTGGCCGAGCGCGAGCCAGCGCGCGAGCGGCGGCTTGCAATCGGAGGCCGGGCCGGGCGCCTTGTTCCTGAGCATGAAGTCGTAATACGCCTTGGCGCGATCCGGCGAGCACCAGATGCGCGAGGCCATCTGCGGCGACTCGTCCTTGCGCAGGATGGGGTAGAGGAAGGTATAGATGGTGATGTCCCCGACTTCCGAGAGGCTCTGGTCGAGGCGGCGGCAGTACGGGCAGAACGGGTCGGCGAATACGGCGACCACGCGCTTGCCGTTTCCGCGCACCTGCTTGATCGCGATGTCCAGGGGCAAGTCCTCGAACTTGATCGCCGAGAGCTTCTGCAGCCGTTCCTCGGTCAGGTTGCGGTGCGTCTTGGCGTCGATCACGCTGCCGTTGATGATATACGTGACCTTCTCGTCGGTGTAGTAGATGCTGTCCTCGCTCGCCTCGTCCCGAAGCAGCACCTCGTACAGCCCGAGGTAGGGCGTCTTGACGACGCTGGTCGCCTTGACGCCGGCGAGCGTCTCGAAAGCGCGCTTGACCGAGGCTTCGTCGGCGCGCGCCGCCGTCGCGGCGGCGAGAAGCAGCAGAAGCAATGCGGCGAACTTTTGCATGGATGATTCCAGTTGGAGTGGCTGTGCGCCCGCGTGCCGTCAGGCCATCGCGCGCCGGGAAAGCATGGTCTTTATGACCTGGACGTCGTCGGTGAGGTTCAATCCGAGGTTGCGCAGCCGTGTAACCCAGGGATTGCGCACGCGGAACAGCCGCTGCAATCCGTCGGTAACCAGACGCATGGCAAGTATATCCTCAGCGCGCGAGCGCTCAAACCGGCGCAACAGCAGGTAATCGCCGGGATCGCGGCCCGCAGGGCGGTCCTGCAGCACCGCCGAGAGGGCACGCGCGTCGCCGAAGCCCAGGTTCACGCCCTGCCCGGCGAGTGGATGCACGACATGCGCGGCGTCCCCGATCAGGGCGATGCGCGGTTTGGCCATCGTCTTCGCCGTTACCAGGCTCAAGGGGAACGCCGCCGGCGCGGTAAGCAGCTCGAGCCGGCCGAGCGTGCCGCGGCCCGCCTCCGAAACTTGCGCGCAAAAATCCTCCGCCGGCATCGCCAGCAACTCCGCGGCATGCGCGTCGCCGGTGGACCAGACGATGGAAATCCGCTCGCCGGGAAGCGGCAGATACGCGAGCACGCCGTCGGCGCGGAACCACTGCAGCGCGACGCCGCGATGCGGCCGCTCGCAGGCGAAGTTGGCGACCACGCCCTTCTCGCCATAGGGCCTCGCGTCGGCGTCGAACTGTGCTTCGCGCCTCACCCAGGAATTCGCGCCGTCCGCACCGACGAGCAGGCGCGAGCGGATCGAATGCCCGGCGTCGGTGCGCAGCGTCACCGCGTCATCGCCCGCTTCCAGCCCGGTTGGACGGGCCGGATACACGAGGGAGAGGTTAGTCTGCCGCTCGAGCTGCCGCCACAGGGCGCGCTGCAGCTCGCCCGACTCGACGATCCAGGCAAGCTCGTTCACCCCCGAGTCGTACGCGGAGAACGCCATCTGCGAGCGGCCGTCGTCCCCGAAAATCCGCATTTCCCGAACCGGGCAGACCCGCGCGCGGTCCACCGCGCCCCAGGCCCCCAGGCCCTCCAGGAACATGATATTGCCGGGCGAGAGCGCGTAGATGCGCGCGTCCCATTCCTGCGTGGGTTCCGGGGGCGCCGAGGTCTCGACGAGGGCGAGCGCAAGGCCGCTGCGCGCGAGCGAGGCGGCGAAGCTCGCGCCGACCAGCCCGGCGCCGACGATGGCAATATCGACCTGCATGCGGGGAGAGCTTACCCGAGAAACGGGTGCGCCCGAATATAGACCTTCTCCTGCTGCATCGTGCTGCCGAGCAGCTTCACCAGCGCGAACACCGCCTCGATGTGGGGCGTGGGCTCGCCGACCATGCGGCCCACCTCGATCACCGAGCCGACCAGGGCGTCGACCTCCGGGTCGCGCCCTGCCTCGACGTCCTGGAGCATCGAGGTCTTGTGCTTGCCCACGCGCTCGGCGCCCGCGATGCGCTTCTCGAGGGTCACGCGGAACGTGATGCCGAGCCGGTTCGCCACGGCCTGGGCCTCGCGCATCATCGCGGCGGCCAGCTCGCGCGTGAGCGGGAACTGGCAGATGTCGACCAGCGTCGAGTGCGTGAGCGCGCTGATCGGATTGAACGTGAGGTTGCCCCAGAGCTTGAGCCAGATCTCCGAGCGGATGTCCCCCAGCACCGGCGACTTCAGCCCCGCGCGAGCGAACGCCGCGGCGATCGCGTTGACGCGTTCGGTCGAGGCGCCGTCGAGTTCGCCCAGCGGAAATCGGTCGCCCTCGATGTGCCGCACCACCCCCGGCGCGGCGAGCTCGCACGCCGGGTACACGACGCAGCCGATGATGCGCCGCGGGTCGATGGCCGCGGCGATCGCACCCTCCGGATCGACTCGCGTGACGATGCGGCCTTCGAATTCGCCGCCGTGGCGCTGGAAATACCACCACGGTATGCCGTTCTGCATCGGGATGACGACGGTGTCCTCGTGGCACAAGGAGGCGAGCTCCCGTGCGACGGGCGCCACCTGGTGCGCCTTCATCCCCAGGATCACGACGTCGTGCCGCCCCGCTTCGGCGGGCGTCGCCGCGGTCCGGACCCCGCGCGCCACGAGCATCACGTCCTCCCCGGCGAGCGCAAGCTTCGCGCCCACGAATCCGCCGATCGAGCCGGCCCCCACGACGCAGTACTTCATTTCCGTGCTTTCAGAGTAAGGGTGCTTGTACCCGGAAGGTGCAAATCAACGCCAATCAAAAAATTCCCGGCGACCCAAGAATGCCTTTGCCGCATCGGCATCTGCATGAATACACCCGTATGTTGCGGTGCACCATGACCTGAGTCAAATCTTTCCGAGGGTGCGGATTTGCTTGACAACTATTGGATCTGAAAAGATAATTTCGCCCCTTGCGTGGCGAATTAGCTCAGCTGGTTAGAGCAGCGGAATCATAATCCGTGTGTCCGGGGTTCGAGTCCCTGATTCGCCACCATTTCTTTCTCCATCCCGCCTGATCCCTTGATGGGGCCGGCGGGTTAGCCGGTCGCCGGTGGCCGCTGCCTTGCACGTCCGGACATGGTCGGGCGATAGGGCGCAAGTTGACACGGTTCTCGGAATGCGGCGGCTGTTATCGGACCCAAGGCGGTTCACGGGTGCCGTTGACCGGGTGGCGCCCGACCGCGCTTCTGATCGACCTGCATGCTTTCACAATTGAAAACGCAGGGATTTATCCCCCACTTGTAAGCAAGGAATTCAGTCCCGGCTGCTAAACTTCACTCGCCGCTGGAATACCGTATGGTGTTTTGTCCAGCAAGATGAGCGTACGCCACCGAGTCCACGACGGAATCCGGCCGGCGAGCCGGCCAATGTCACAGCTTGACGATGGGTGATGCCTTGGTAGTGAGTCGGAACCAGAACGCATTCCTTGCCGCAGCGCTGCTAGCAGCGCTCTTCACGGCGGCGGGCGCGTTGAACACTTCGAAAGCCGAAGAGCAAGCGCTGCCGGGACTGAAATCGATTCTGGGTAAACTGCAAAAAGGCGGTTTCGTCATCTACTTTCGGCACGCCGCCACGGAGCGGTCGGCCAGACCCGATCATGAAACCGACCTGGCGAAGTGCGCCTCGCAGCGCAACCTGACTGCCATAGGACGAGAGCAGGCCTTGCAAATCGGCAAGGCGATACGCGCCCTCAAGATTCCGATCGCGATGGTGACCGTGAGTCCATTCTGCCGTACCAAGGATACGGCACAGCTCGCTTTTGGGAGGTTCACGGTAGACAATGATCTCCATTTCGCCATTGAGGCGGGCGAAAACGAACAACAGCGGCTGATCGCTTCCCTGCGGCGCATGTTGTCCTCGCCGCCGCCGCCTGCAACCAATGCGGTGATCGTCGCGCATTCTGCCAACCTGCGCGAAGCCACGCGCATCTGGCCCAACCCGGAAGGTGTCGCCTTCGTCTTTCTGCCGTTGTCCGATGGACGGTACGAGGCCGTGGCAAGAATCCTGCCAGAAGAATGGGCGAACGTCGCTCTGCAGTATCCCGCCTCGAACGCCCGGTAGCCAAGGCGTACGGCGAGCCAGTATCGACGCTCAAAGCCAGGATGCGCCACTTCTCTGCCCGCTTCGGGGCCCTCTCACTGCGCAAGCGCTTTCTCCTGGGGCCGCTGCTGGGGTCCGTCGTGCTCGCAGTGCTGACCATCGGGTTCTCCTACGAATTCCACCGCCAGAACGCGCTGCTCGCGCGGGTCGCGGAACGAGATCTGGCCGCGCTTGACCGCTACGCCGGGGTGTTCGTCAACCTGTCGGAGGAGCACATGGCGCTGTACCGGCTCCTGAACAATGCCGGCAAGATCGACGAGGGAAGCCTGTACGACCAGGCCAAGGGGCACCTGTACCGAATCCAAACGGCCATTGGCGCGCTCGAAGAGGCGCTGCCGGTGAACCCCGGAGAAGGCCACGAGCACGAATTCGCGCTGCTGCGCAGCGACCTCTTTGCCCGTATCCAGACCTACCGCCGCGCCGCAACGTCCGCGGTGGAAATGTCGACGCTCGAACTGTCGCTCGCGTCCGGACAGCTGATACGAGCAAACGACGCGTTTGTCGCCATGAACCGTACCTTCGTCAAACTGCTCGACCGGGAACGCAATACCACGCGCTCGGCCATCGCCTTGGCAGTGGAGCGGAGCAATGTGCACAACACAATCATCGTGCTGATAGGCGCATCCGTCGTTGGGCTGCTGTTCCTCCTGTCCCTGTTCCTGGCGCGGTTGCTCTCGCGTTCGCTCGAGACACAGATAGATGCCCTGACCGAACTGGGGGCGAAGGCAGGGGCCCGGCTGGCCGTCCGGGGACCCAACGAAGTCGATAGAATCGCGCAGGCGATCACGGCATTCAGGCAGTCGCTGCTGCAGTTGCAGGACGACGAGCGCAGGCTCGCGGCGATGAACCGCGAACTGCAACAGGAAAACCTGGAGCGCAGTCGCGCAGAGCAACAGGTCCGGCGCCTGAACGAGGAACTCGAGCAACGGGTCGAGACGCGGACCGCCGAATTGCGAACGGCATTGCAGGAAATGGAAAGTTTCACCTACACCGTGGCACACGACCTGCGCTCCCCCGCGCGGGCGTTGCATGCCTATTCGGAAATCGTCGTGGAGGAGTGTCGATCGGACCTGTCCCGCACGGGCCTGGATTACCTCGGGCGCATCGGCGTCAACGCATTGCGCATGGGAAAGCTCATCGATGACCTGCTCGCATTCTCGCACTACGGTCGCCACGCGCTGAACCAGCAGCACGTGGACCTCGCATCGCTCGCCCGGGAGGTGCTTGCGGAACAGTTGCCCGCGGATCGCCGCGTCGAAGTGCGGGTCGGAGACCTGCCGCCATGCGTGGCCGACCCGGCGCTGCTGCGCCAAGTATTGGCCAACCTGGTTTCGAATGCGGTCAAGTATACCCGACCGATCGCTGCAGCCGTGATCGAGGTCGGTTACGCAGCGGGGGCCTATTTCGTTCGCGACAACGGGGTCGGGTTCGACATGCTGTACGCAGGCAAACTGTTCGAAGTGTTCAGCCGCCTGCACCGGCTCGACGAATTCGAGGGCACAGGGGTGGGCCTCGCGATCGTCAGGCGCATTGTCGAGCGCCACCGTGGTCGCGTTTGGGCCGAGGGCGAGGTTGGAAAGGGCGCCAGCTTTTATTTCACCTTGGAGCCCGAACCCAAGGCATCGGGCTGAACCGCATGCGCAGCGCGGGGTCCCCGCCGGAATCGGACCCAGGGACCAGTTCGATTCGCCGGCGGGCACGATCCCCGATCCGGGTCGTTTCGCTTTCCATCCACGGATGGTATGCTCGCGCGCACAGGCTGCGGTCGGAGACCGGTGGGACGCATTCTTGACATCTGTCACATCCGGCTCAGAGGTGGTGGCGCATGCTGGGCCCTTGCGTGCGCCGTCGAACGGTCAAGGAACCGGGTGCCGCAGTCAATGGCCGAGCGACGGAAGCAGCCGTGATGGAGAGTGGACCACATGCCGCAAACGGCCAAGCTTGCTGCGGGATTCGCAATGGCTGCGATCGGCATCCTCCTGGTCGGTACGGTGCCCGCACATGCGATCCCTTCGCCGGACCTTGCCATCAGCCTGGTCTCGAACGCCGCCCAGGTCCTGGGGCTGGTGAGCGCCGCGCTGGGCGGCCTGCTGCTCGGCGAGCACAAGATGGCCGCGGACCGCAGGGCCGGTGCCGCCTCGCCGATATTGCGCAGGGCGTTTCGGGTCGCGATGGCCTTGCTCCTGATCGCGCTGGCCGCCAACTATCTGCAGTGGTCGAGCCATCAGGACGACAAGCTGCGCCGGCTGCAAGCGAATCTGGTGCGCTCTTCCGAGGAGAACGGCCAAAAGGTCGGCGACGTCAACCTGAAGGAACTGTCCTTCAGCGAGCAGATCAAGCGCCCGGACGGCCTCGGCACCGATGCGTTCGCCGAAATGCTCGCAGCCAAGCAGCGCGGCGAGCTGCCCGGCGTCAATCTGATCGACATTCGCGAGCCGGAGGAGCGCGAAGCCGCGAAGCTCGAGGGTCTGCAACACGCACGTTATCCCGACGTGCCGCTTCTGAAGGGCGAACTCCAGCTTGCCGGCAACCAGAATGTCCTGTTCTGCTACTCGGGCAACCGCAGTTCGGAGAGCTGCGACGTTTTGCGCGCGCAGGGTATCGATTGCCGGTTCGTGATCGGGGGCTACGAAAAGTGGAAGGCTGAAGGCAGGCCCGTTTCGTTGACAACGGGTCGCAAGACCGGGGCACGCAGCCTGCCCGATTTCCCCAACAGGCAGACCCTGCTCGACACGCCCGAGGTTCAGCAGATGGTCGCGAACGAAGGAACCGTCTTCGTCGATGTGCGCTATCCGGGCGACTTCGCGATTGCGCATCTGCCGAACGCCATCAATCTGTCGATCCGCCCCATGCCTACGCCGCAGATGAACGAAGCGCTGCGCTCGCTGCCGAAAAGTCCGATCATCGCCGCCTGCTACGACAAGCGGAGCTGCTTCTATTCCGAGATTCTCGGCCTGCGACTGCACCGTCTGGGTTACGACTTTCGCGGCCGCTATACCGTCCCCCACGAATACGTTCCGCCCGGCAAGGCGCCGGGCGCCGGGGATGGCGGGCTGTTCGCTGCCGCCTCCGGCGCGCTGGGCAAGATGCTGGCGTGGCTTGTCACGGCGACCGGCAGCTTGTGGACCGCCATCGCAGCCAGTGTGGCGGGCCTGCGCCTCGCGTTTGTCGCGTTCGGTCTCAAGGCGGAACGTGACCAGATCGTGCGCGCCCGCATCCTGCCGGAGATAGAAGCCGCGCGCGTGCGCCACCGAAACGACCCGCGCCGCCTTTCCCGCAACCTGGTCGAGATCAATCGCAAGCACAACATTCGGCCCGCTCTGAATCTTGCCGGCGCTTGCCTTCAGATTCCGCTGTTCCTCGCCTTCTTCATCGCGGTCGGCGCAGCCGCGCGCACCAGCGCCGAGTCCTTCCTGTGGATTCCGAGCCTCGGCCGGCCCGACCCGCTGCTGCTTCTCCCGGCGATGCTCGGCCTCATCGTGTTCGGGCACCTGCACACGAGCGCTGCGAGGCGCACGCGCGTCCTGACGGCGCTGCGCGCCGGCGCGGGCCTCGGCATCGCCATGGTCACGTTTTCCCTTCCCGCGGCCCAGAATGTCTATTTGACCCTCAGCGTTGTGCTGATGCTGGGCCAGCACTGGGTCGCGCGCGGCTGGCTGGCCCGCCAAGCACGCGCCAGCGCGGCTGGGCGCGGTTTGGTGACGGCTCCCGTGGCCCCGCTCGACTCGGCCCATCGGGTCCCGGGCGCCGGCAACAAGGCCTCCCGCCTCGGCGCGATGCTGTCGGCCGGCCTGCCGGTGCCGCAAGGATTTGCGATTTCGACCAGCGCCTTCACCGCCGATGGTGGTCTCACTCGAGAGGCGTCGCGGATGATTGCGCGCTTCGCGAAGGACTTCGCAGCCACCCGCATGGCCGTGCGCAGTTCCGGGGTCAACGAGGACGGCGCCGGCAGGAGCTATGCCGGCGTGTTCGAGTCGATTCTCAACGTGCCGGCCGTCAATCTGCTCGAATCGATCCTCGAGGTTCGCGCCTCGATGGCGACTGAGCGAACCCGCGCCTATGCCGGTGCAGATGAAGCCGGGGGCATCGTCGTCCAGCGGATGGTCGATGCGAGCTACGCCGGAGTGCTGTTCACCGAGCACCCGGCCTCTACCGGCAAGCTGATGGTGGAGATGGTGTCGGGCTTGGGGGAGGGCTTGGTGAGCGGCGAGCGCCAGCCCGATACCTACGAGTTCGGGCGGGTGACGCACCGGCCGCTCGGCGAGTCCGGGCCGCCGATCGACCTCGGGCCGCTGCTCGCCCTTGGCCGCAGGATCGAGACCCTTTTCGACGGGCTGCCGCAAGACATCGAATGGGCCTGGGCCGACGGCCGCTTCCACATCCTGCAGGCTCGCGATATTACCGCCAGTGTGCGCACCACAGGCGCGCCCGACCGCACCGCCTTCGAGACCGAACGCGACCGGCTGCTCAGGCTCTTGCAGGACGCCCGCGGCGACGAGCCCGTCTTGGTGCAGAACGAGATCACCGAACTCTTGCCACGGCCATCGCGCGCGAGCCTGTCGCTGATGGAGGCGATCTGGGACGAAGATTGCGCTGTGGACAAAGCCTGTTGCAGGCTCGGCATGCCCTACGATGCGTCGAGCGGCCAGCCCTATATCGTCACCGCGTTCGGCCAGCTTTGCGTCAATCGTACCGAAGCGAAGCGCCGCTTCGGCGCGCCGGGCGCCCTGGCCTCGTTCCGGCTTGGGCGCGCAGCCGAGTCGATCGAGCAGGCGTTCCGCGACATCTTCCTGCCCGAGTTTCAGGGGCGCATGCGGCTGTATCGGGCGCTCGATCTCGGCCGCCTCACCGAGCCGGAATTGTTCGACTTTTTCAGCCGGATCTGCGCGGACTTCGTCGGCCAGGACTACGTGGAAGCGCAAGTCGTCAACATCACCGCCGACCAGTATTTCCGCATTGCCGAGCGGGCGCTCGTGCGCAAGAACCTCGATCCCTACCGCTACCTCGGAGCGGCTGCAGAAACCCCGGTGACGCGCGCTCTTGCGCTTCTCCCGGAGATCCGCGCGGGCCGGCGGAACATCGAGGATTTCATCACCGCGTTCGGACACCGGGCCGCCGTCGACTACGAGCTCGCTGAACCCCGCTACGCCGAGAACCCGGCATCGGTCATGGCGCTTGTCGCGTCGGCTGTTCCGAACCGGCGAGGCGGCGGTGAATTGCCTGCACTCCCTGAAAGCAAGGCGCTCGCCCTCGCCGTTGACCGTGCGCGTCGCTTCCAGGTACTGAAGGAGGAGGCCAAGCACGCGCTGCTCGCCGAATTCGCGACGCTTCGCCGCCTGCTCCTCGAAATCGGCATACGCACGGGCCTGCACGAGGCAATATTCCACCTGAGCCTCGAGGAAGTCGCCAAGCTCGCCGTTTCGACGTCCCGCGAGCACCTCGCCGCAGTCGCTGCAGCGCACGCCGCCCAGGCGCCGCGACTGGCGCGTGTAGCGCTGCCCGGCATCGAGCTCACGGCGGGCATGCTCGAGACGCTCGAGCCCGAAGGCGGCGCCGACGCCGCGGTTGCCAATGAAGAGCTTGCGGGCACGCTGGTCGCCGGCGATCTTCCGGTTGAAGGTCGCGCCGTCATTCTGCGCGACGACGACGAGGTCCTCGCCGGAGAGGGCGACATCATTGTCGTGCGTCACCTGCATCCAAGATGGGTGCCTCATTTGCCCAGAGTCAGCGCCGTGGTGACGGAGGTCGGCGGCTGGCTGAGCCATGCGGCGATCCTGGCCCGCGAGTACGGGGTTCCCACCATCGTCGGCGTGCGCGGTGCGATGCAGGTCATCGAGCACGGTGAGACCATCCGTCTCCATCCCGACGGCTCAATCGAGCGTTTAGGCAAAGTCGCGACCGTGTCGGGCGTCGACGCTCGCGGCGTTGGTCTCCACGCGACGGAGCCGCGTGATCCGCAGCATCCTCTGACCCATCCGGGCGAGCCGGTAGTTGCGGTTGACGCAATGTTCTCCGACCCGCATCAATCGGGTAAATTCTCGCCGTCGCAGGGCGAATCCAAGAAAGCTGCGTAACGCCGCCGTGGCCCGGCCAGCGATACGGGCCCGTCACCCGAAGTGGAACGTCAGTGCCGGCGTCGGGTAAGCGTGGCGCCGAGGCATTGGTGGTACACTCTGGTGCCGCCATGGGCGCGGTATGCGTGTCGGCGGCTCCGGGCGGATTCGGTCATTCGGAAACAGCCTCCGAGCGAGAATGCCAGGCAAGCTATACATCCGCACTTTCGGCTGCCAGATGAACGAGTACGACTCGGACAAGATGGCCGACGTGCTGCGCGAATCCGGCGGCTTCGAGGCGACCGACCGCCCCGAGGAGGCCGACCTGATCCTGTTCAACACCTGCTCGGTGCGCGAAAAAGCGCAGGAAAAAGTGTTCCACGACCTGGGGCGCGTGAGGCATCTCAAGCGCGCGCGGCCCGACCTGCTGATCGGCGTGGGCGGCTGCGTCGCCAGCCAGGAGGGCGCGGCGATCGTGTCGCGCGCGCCCTTCGTGGACCTGGTCTTCGGCCCGCAGACCCTGCACCGGCTGCCCGAGTTGATCGAGGCGCGCCGCCGCACCGGACAGGCGCAGGTGGACATCTCGTTTCCCGAGATCGAGAAATTCGACCGCCTGCCGCCGCCCGCCGTCGCGGGCCCCGCGGCCTTCGTCTCCATCATGGAAGGCTGCAGCAAGTACTGCAGCTTCTGCGTGGTGCCCTACACGCGCGGCGAGGAAGTGTCGCGCCCGCTCGATGACGTGCTCACAGAGATCGCCGATCTCGCCGAGAACGGCGTGAAGGAGGTCACCCTGCTCGGCCAGAACGTCAACGCCTGGCGCGGCGCGGAGAGCGACGGCAAGCCGGCCGATCTTGCGCTGCTGCTGGAGTACGTGGCCGAGATGCCCGGCATCGAGCGCATCCGCTACACGACCTCGCACCCGCGGGATTTCACGCAGCGCCTGGTCGAGGCCTACGCGCACATCGGCAAGCTCGTCTCCCACGTCCACCTGCCGGTGCAGTCCGGATCGGACCGCGTGCTAGCGGCGATGAAGCGCGGCTATACCGTGCTCGAGTACAAGTCGATCGTGCGCCGGCTGCGCTCTGTGCGCCCGGACCTGTGCATCACCTCCGACTTCATCGTCGGTTTCCCCGGCGAGACCGGGCAAGATTTCGAGTCCACCGAGAGGCTCTTCGAGGAAGTCGGTTTCGACGCGTCGTTCTCGTTCCTGTACAGCCCGCGCCCGGGCACACCCGCGGCCGAGCTGCGCGACGACACCCCCGAGCCGACCAAGCTCGCGCGCCTGCTGCGGCTGCAGGAGCGGATCGAAACGGCGGCGCGCGCCGTCAGCGAGCGCATGGTCGGGACGCGCCAGCGCGTGCTCGTCGAAGGCAGGGCGAGGAAGGACCCGCGCGAGCTCTGCGGCCGGACCGACAACAACCGGGTGGTCAATTTCGCCGGCGACCCCCGCGCAATCGGGCGCTTCGTGGACCTCGAGATCACCGCGGCGCTGTCGCACACCCTGCGCGGCCAGATGGCCGCCGCCACCTGATCGCCGCGCCTGCCGTACAATCCGCGCAATTACGGGCACGCGCTCCGCCGCTTGAAGACCAAAACCCTCGAACTGGTCCTGTCGCCGCTCGACAACCAGCGTCTCGCCAACCTGTGCGGCGCGCTCGACGAAAACCTGCGCCAGATCGAGACCGCGCTCGACGTAGCCATCTCGCGCCGCGGAGAGAAGTTCACCCTGAAGGGTGAGCCGGGGCAGGCCGCGCGCGCCTCCGACGCGCTGCAGAAATTCTATGACGATGCTCGCCGCAGCCTGACGGTGGACGACATCCAGCTCGGCCTGGTCGAGTTCCGCCAGCGCCCGCAGGAAGAGGAAGACCACGGCCCGGTACTGGCGACGCGCCGCTCGGACCTGCGCGGGCGCACGCCGAGGCAGCGGCGCTACATCCAGGACATACTCGATCACGACCTCACCTTCGCCATCGGCCCCGCGGGAACGGGCAAGACCTACCTCGCCGTGGCCTGCGCGGTCGACGCCCTGGAGCGCGACGTCGTGAAGCGCATCGTGCTCGTGCGCCCGGCGGTGGAAGCCGGAGAGCGCCTGGGCTTCCTGCCGGGGGACCTGGCGCAGAAGGTCGATCCCTACCTGCGGCCCCTGTACGACGCGCTGTACGACCTCATGGGTTTCGACAAGGTGCAGCGCCTGTTCGAGCGCGGCGCGATCGAGCTGGCGCCGCTCGCCTACATGCGCGGCCGCACGCTCAACCATTCGTTCATCATCCTCGACGAGGCGCAGAACACCACGCCCGAGCAGATGAAGATGTTCCTCACCCGCATCGGGTTCGGCAGCAAGGCGGTGGTCAACGGGGACGTCACCCAGGTCGACCTGCCGCGCGGCGCGAAGAGCGGCCTGATCGAGGCGCGGCGCATCCTGGCGGAAGTGCGCGGCATCGCCTTCTGCCTGTTCCAGACCGAGGACGTGGTCCGCCATCCGCTGGTGCAGCGCATCGTGGACGCCTACGAGCGTCACCACGACAAGCAAGAGCGCCCGCGATGAGCGCCGCCGGTCCGGGCCGAAGTCGGAACCCCGATCGGAACACGCGCGCACCGACCGTCCAGGTCGCCACGCGCAGCCGGAGCCTCCCCGCCGCGACGCTGCTGCGGCGCTGGACGCGGGCCGCCCTCGCCCGGCCTGCGCAGGTGACGCTGCGCATCGTGGGCGAGCGCGAGGGCGAGGCCCTCAACCGCAAGTTCCGCCGCAAGCCGCACGCGACCAACGTGCTCACCTTCGGCTATGCCGGGGACGGCGGGCTTGCGGGGGACATCGTCCTGTGCGCGCCGGTCATCGCGCGCGAGGCCCGCCGGCAGGGCAAGGACCTGGAATCCCACTACGCGCACCTGACGGTTCACGGCCTGCTCCACCTCCAGGGCTACGACCACGAGAATCCGCGCGAAGCCCGTATCATGGAGGCCAGGGAGGCCGCGATCCTGAGACGGCTCGGGTATCCGGACCCCTACGCGGGGGAGGAAGGGCGAATTGGCTGACAATCACAAGCGCTCGCTGCTGGAGCGTCTGTCGACGCTGCTCATGCGCGAGCCCGAGGACAGCGAGCAGTTGCGCCAGCTGCTGCATTCGGCCTTCGAGCGCGACCTCCTGGATGCCGACGCCCTGTCGATGATCGAGGGCGTGCTCCAGGTCTCCGAGATGGAAGTGCGCGACATCATGGTGCCGCGCGCGCAGATCGACCTGATCGACATCCACGACACCCCCGACCGGTTCATTCCGCACGTGATCGCCACCGCGCACTCGCGCTTTCCGGTCATCGACCGCGATCGCGACGACGTGATCGGCATCCTGCTCGCCAAGGACCTGCTGCGCTACTACGCGGGCGAAGAGGAGTTCAACGTGCGCGACATGCTGCGGCCGGTCGTGTTCGTTCCCGAATCGAAGCACCTGAACGTGCTGCTGCGCGAGTTTCGCGCGAACCGCAACCACATGGCGATCGTGGTCGACGAGTACGGCGGCGTGGCGGGCCTGGTCACGATCGAGGATGTGCTCGAGCAGATCGTCGGCGAGATCGAGGACGAGTACGACCTCGACGAGACCGAGGACAATGTCCTGCAGGAGGAAGCGAACCGCTGGCGCGTCAAGGCGCAGACCGAAATCTCCGACTTCAACGAGGCGCTGGGCACGCGCTTTTCCGACGAGGAATTCGACACCGTCGGCGGACTCGTGCTGCAGCGTTTCGGGCGCCTGCCCAAGCGCGGCGAATCGATCACGCTCGAAGGCCTGAGGTTCACGGTGCTGCGCGCCGACAGCCGCCGCCTGCGCCTGCTCACGGTGCACAAGCTTCCCGGACGCGCTTGACGGAGAACGCCATCCCCGGATTCCGGCGCGGCGCGGTTCCCGCCGCGGTCGCCGCCGGCGCGGCGGCGGTTGCCGGCTTCGCCCCGCTGAATTGGTCCCTGCTCGCGCCGCTCGCGCTCGCCTTCCTGTTCCACCTCTGGATCTCGACCGACTCGCCGCGGCGCGCGGCGCTCCTCGGCTACGCGTTCGGCCTGGGGCACTTCGGCGCCGGGGTCTCCTGGATCTACGTGAGCCTGCACGATTTCGGCGACATGCCGGCGCCGCTCGCGGCGATCGCGACGGCGCTGTACTGCGGCTACCTCGCCCTGTTCCCCGCCCTCGTGGGCTCGCTGCAGGCGCGCTCGGGCGCGGGCCGCGCCGCGCGTCTCCTCCTGGCCATCCCGGCCTTGTGGATGCTCGCCGAATGGCTGCGCGGCTGGCTGCTCGGGGGCTTTCCGTGGCTTGCGCAGGGCTACGCGCAGATCGACACGCCGCTCGCGGGCTACGCGCCGCTGGTGGGCGTCTACGGGCTTTCGTTCGCGGCCGCTATGCTCGCCGGGCTGCTCGGGCTGCTCGCGACCGGGCGCGCGGGCGTGCGCCTCGCCGCGGTGGCCGGCATCGCTCTGCTGCTCGCGGCCGGGGGCGCGCTGCGCGAGGTCGAGTGGACCGCGCCCGCGGGCAAGCCGCTCGCCGTCGCGCTCGTCCAGGGCAACATCGCGCAGAGCCTGAAGTTCGATCCGCGGCGCTATGCCGAGACTCTCGGGACCTACCGGCGCCTGGTCGAGGGCACGCGCGCACGGCTCATCGTGCTGCCCGAGACCGCGATACCGCGCTTCCTCGACGCCGTCGATCCCGCCTACCTCGAGGCCCTCGCCCGGCACGCGCGCGCCCAGGGCGGCGACCTGCTGCTCGGCGTGCCGACCTCGGACCGCGCCGGGCGCTTCTACAACAGCGTGGTGTCGCTCGGCGCCTCGCCCGCGCAGATCTACAGCAAGTCGCACATGGTGCCGCTGGGGGAGTTCGTCCCGCCCGAATTCGGCTGGATCGTGAAGGTGCTCTCCATCCCCCTGTCGGATTTCACTTCCGGGCCGGCGCGGCCGGCGCCGATCTCGGTGGCGGGCGAGCGCGTCGCGGTGGACATCTGCTACGAGGATGCGTTCGGCGAGGAGATCATCGGGCAACTGCCGCAGGCGACGCTGCTCGTCAACGCGAGCAACGTGGCCTGGTTCGGCGATTCGCTCGCCCCCGCGCAGCACCTGCAGATCTCGCGCATGCGCGCGCTCGAGACCGGGCGCGCGATGCTGCGCGCGACCAACACCGGCGTCACTGCGATCGTCGATCCATACGGCAGGGTCGCCGGCAGGCTGGCCCCATACACCGAAGCGGTGCTCGAGGGCACGGTGCAGGGCCGCGCGGGCGCCACGCCCTATGTGCGCTACGGCAACGCGCCGGCGCTCGCGCTCGCCCTCGCCGCGCTGCTCGCGGCCCTGGCGTGGCCCGCCGTATCTGCGAGAGCGCAAAGCCGGTAAAATCCAAGGCTTACGCCTCGCGCTGTCCCGTGCCGACCTCCATGCAGACTTTCCAGGACCTCATACTCACGCTGCAGAACTTCTGGGCCGCAACCGGCTGCGTGCTGCTTCAGCCCTACGACCTGGAAGTCGGCGCGGGCACCTTCCACACCGCGACCTTTCTGCGCGCCATCGGCCCGGAGCCCTGGAACGCGGCCTACGTCCAGCCCTCGCGCCGCCCCAAGGACGGGCGCTACGGCGACAACCCCAACCGGCTGCAGCACTACTACCAGTTCCAGGTGGTGCTGAAGCCCTCGCCCGACAACATCCAGGAGCTCTACCTCGATTCGCTGCGCGAGCTCGGCATCGACACCAGCGCCCACGACATCCGCTTCGTCGAGGACGACTGGGAGTCGCCCACGCTCGGGGCCTGGGGCCTGGGCTGGGAAGTGTGGCTGGACGGCATGGAGGTCACGCAGTTCACCTATTTCCAGGA
>Ga0080064_1004911_pt1 | contig 16370 bp, 14 predicted proteins | sample Subgrocontami54m_FD_69260 | JGI IMG/M metagenome (GOLD analysis project Ga0080064, IMG submission 69260) | Subsurface groundwater microbial communities from S. Glens Falls, New York, USA - GMW46 contaminated, 5.4 m (SPADES assembly) (version 2) ...
GTCCTTAGATTCTATATGCCTGGATGACTATTTCACGGCGCTTTCAAAGGACAAGAAGAATGTGAGTAGCCATCTGACGTGCATTCTGACCTCGGGGCCTGGCTCGATGAAGAAGGCAGAGGTTCCCTTGGACGATGATCTCAAGGCCATATTGTCGGCTTACATTCGGACCTATGGCGCACCGTGTGTCCCCGTCGCCACCGCCTCCGCGCGCTGATTCGTTCTCCTTGCGAATGCCAGCCGCCGAGTAGCCCCTAGGCTCCTCGCACATTGGAACGATGAGGGAGTACCTTAGCGAGACAGACATGACTATGGTCAAGTTGCCCTCGTTCTCCGTCGTCATTCCCGCCTACAACGCAGCCGCCTTCATTGGAAAGACGCTCGATTCTGTTCAAGCCCAGACCTGCTCCGCGTATGAGATCGTCCTGGTGGACGATGGCTCGATGGACGAAACCTCGGAGTTGGTCAAGAGCTGGGCTGATGCTCATCCGGGGACCGCGGTGAGGCTTTTGCGGCAAGACAACAAGGGCATTGGCGCTGCCAGGAATACCGGTGTTCGGGAGGCCAGAGGAGAATACGTGGCCTTTCTCGACGCTGATGATCTGTGGATGCCAAGAAAACTTGAGGCTGTGGCGCGGCGCCTGGCCGTGGCGGTGGCGGCGGACCTCATATGCCACGATGAGTGGCTGGAAGGCGTCGGGCGCAAGCCTCGGCGACTCACGCACGGTCCCTATACGACATACCGTGACCTCTTGTTTAAAGGGAACCCACTTTCTCCTTCGGCGACCGTTGTCAGGCGGCAAAAGCTGGTGGAGGTGGGCGGGTTCTCAGAGGATCTACGATTCAACAGCGCGGAGGATTACGACCTCTGGCTGCGTCTGGCCAAGTCGGGCTGCCGCATTGAGTACGTACACGAGGTGCTTGGAATTTTTCGTCAAGATGGCCAGGGAATCACCAGTAAGATCGAGATGCATTGCGAGCATTGCCTGCGAGTTCTTGAGTTCCATTTTGCCCAGTGGATGAGGAAAACGCCCTATTACCGGTATCTCATGCGGAAACGCCGGGCGGCGGTGCTCCGCGGGGCATGCCGTGAGTTCCTGTACCGTGGAGAACAGCGGGATGCGCAGCGGTTTTGGCATAAATCTCTCGCGGCGGATCCGCTGTCCTGGAAAACCTGGGTTTTGGGTGTCGCGCGTCTGGCCTTTCTGCGGAATAGGGCAGGAGTGGCCCAGGAGCCGTCGAATACGTGAATGAAATCGGCGGATTGAGACGACCAGGATGTCCTTCTTTCTGCTGGCGCGATTCGCCTGAGGCTGCCCGGGTTGCGGCCCCTGCGCGCTTCGGGCTTAGCTGGAGCGTTCCGTTCGTATGGTGACGTGGGAATTGCTCGGCAACTCCGCCGATGCGAGCGGATGGGATCGCGATCTTTCGGCCGGTGCTGATGCCAACGTATTTCAATCGTACGGATGGGGTGAATTCAAGCGGGTCTGCGGCTGGAGTCCCATGCGCTGGATCGCACGGGACCGGGACCGCGTCGTGGTCGGGTTGGTCCAGATCCTCACAAAGACTTTGCTTCCAGGGGTTCGGATCGGGTGGGCGCCCGGCGGGCCTGTGTGCATATTCTCGGAACACACGGGACAAAGGCCCGAGGATTTGGTCTCGGCATTGTTAGAGGCTATCAAGAGCAATTACAGGATATTCTGCGTTCGCTTTGATAGCTACGCTCCCCTGGGTAGTTCCCTCGCCGATGCCTTCAAGCTGGTTCTTGTTCGCCCTTTGTTTAAGCTGAATACGGGGTCCTCACTTTATTTTAACCTTGAGAACTCCCTGGATGAGTTGCGGGCGAGGATGACAGCAAAGCACCGGTATTACGTCAAGAAAGCCTTGAACGAGAAATTGGATTGGAAAGCCGGAAGCGATGACCAATCAGTACAAGCCTTGCTTCAGCTTCACAATGAGATGGTCCTGAATAAGCGGTTGGACTCGCTTAGAACGAGTTCGAACGAAGTCGCGAGCCTTTGCCGAATCCTTGGAACAAGTGCTGTGATCTTTACCGGATATGCACACGATGTCCCTGTAACCTCCTGCCTAGTCCTACTCTTCGAACGCAAAGCGTTCTACTGGATGGCTGCGACAGGTGCGAAGGGGCGGGAGATAAGCGCCTCGTACGCAATGGTGTACCGCTTGCTGGAGTATTTGCAGAGACTAGGGATCAAGCAGTTGGATTTTGGAGGCCTTGCTCCTGGGTCACCCTTGACTGAAGGCGTCAACCATTTCAAAAGAGGCTTTGGCGGTGAGATAGTCGAATACCTGGGAGAGTGGGAATGGAGCAGTGACACTTGGCTTCGCTGGGTATTCAACCAGGCGATCCGCCGGTGGAGCGGGCGATTGTGACTTGGAGACGCTTTCTCGCCAGAACCGTTTCGGAATGCTCCGCGCTGAGGATGGGGAGACGCCATCGTCGCGGTTTTCGCATCCTGCTCTACCACGCCGTCGGCTCGCGCCTTGATCATGACTCCTATGGGATCAGCATCAGCCCGGTGTTGTTTGAGCGGCACATGGCCATCTTAGCGGCGCATACCGGGGTGAGCATCGTGCGCCTTGGTGAGGGGCAGGTGTCCTGTGCCGCGCTTCGAGTGGCGGTCACGTTTGATGATGGGTACAAAGATAACCTGCGTGTGGCGGTGCCCATTCTGCTGAAATTCAAAATACCATTTACGGTCTTTGCCACCGCATCGTTTATCCAAGACGGCTCCAAAGAGTACTTGACACCTTCGGAGCTCAGGGAGTTGGCCGCCTTGGATGGGGTGACCATCGGATCCCATGGGGTCTCCCACAGACGCCTTGCGGAATGCGATGAGGCGACGATGTGGGAGGAACTCTACGGCAGCCGGTCCTATCTGGAGGATGTGATCGGGACAGCGGTGACGGCCCTCTCCTACCCGCATGGCTCCGCGAACCTCCGCGTAGCTAGCGCCGCCTGGCGAGCGGGTTATGCGGTCGGAGCGTGCAGCCGGTTTGACATTAATTCAGAGGGTCGGCACCCTCTTCTCCTGTGCCGCTCCGAGGTGCTGGCCGCAGATTCGGAACGTGTCTTTCTTCAGAAGCTGCACGGCGCGTGGGACTGGTCCCGGTGGCGCAGCCGGGATCCAGCGCTCGCATGATCCGTCGCCGTAGCGGTCATGCACAAATTCCGGTTGACAAGCAGCGCTCTGTCAAAGCCAAACTGGCCACGGTCAATATTCTGGCTTCGATGATGCGATTGCCTGCGTTCGTCCGTCGCCATAAAGCGCTTTTTGCGATCCTGGGGCTAGGGCTCGCGGTCAGGCTGGCCGTCCTGCTCTACTACCTCAGCACCCACGGTTGGCAGGCGGAGACCTGGGAGTACGAGATCATCGCCAGAAATCTCCTGGCCGGACGAGGCTTCACCATCGAACACAACAATGCTCTATACAGTTCTTTCGTTGTTCCGGTGTTCCCGCTGGTTTGCGCTCTTCTGCACCTCATCGGCGGCTCCGGGTTTGCTTGGTACTATGTGTTCCATCTGTCGACTGCTGCGGGAATCATGGTATTGACGTATGCCATCGCGCATCGCTGGTATGGTGTTCACACAGCAGGCTTGGCAGCCCTCCTGGTTGCCCTTGAGCCAGGCCTCATCGTCTACTATGCGTACAAGGTTGATGTGGTTGCGCTCTCGACATTTCTTCTTCTTCTCGGAGTCTATCTGTTCGCTGTCACGATGGACACGTGGAACAGATCGCTTGCCGTTCTCGTCGGTCTTGTTGCCGGTATTGGTGTGCTGACACGTCCCGACTTGATCGGCTTCTTGGTGATCCCGGCTGCCTGGATCATTGCTGAACGGAAACGGTTCCAGGAGGCGTGTTGGGTCGCAGCCTTGATTCTGTTTGCCACTATTGTCGTGATGACGCCTTGGTTTGTCAGAAATTACCACCTTCATGGCAAGTTCGCGCTTACCACGATTACTGGTGAGACACTGTGGATAGGAAACAACCCGAATGCGACCGGAACGGCCGTCACGCTGGATAACAAGAGCCAGCTTGGCGCTGCGCCGGAAGAATTCCGGAACAAGGTGTATTCTTTACAAGAGTTCGAGCAGGATGCGTTCTTTAAGGAGCAGGCCTTCAATTACATTGCGGCCGATCCCGTCGGGTTCCTGTCACGCGCCTTGGCGAAGATCTATTACTTTTGGTGGTTTTCGCCAACTTTCGCCTGGCGGCATTATGATTGGGTCCCCTCGCCGCTTATTGTCATCTACAGGATTCTGTACGGCCTTTTGCTGGGTTTCGGAGTCTATGGCGTCTGGGTAGGCATGAGAGGTCCCAGGGATGCCATAAGACGCGTCACGCTGTACCTTCTCGCGCTTCCGATGGCGATCGCGATCATTCACAGCATTAATTTTGTAGAAGGACGCCATCGAGTTTTGGTGATGCCAATTATTCTCCTCTTTGCGGCACACGGGATGATGGAAGCCATCGGCAAGCACCGCTCGTTAGAAAAAGCGTCTCGGTGACCCTTTGAAGGAGCTTGTCGGAGTGATTCGAACATGAACATGAAACAGTGTTTTCATCAGTATCTTGACAACCCGAGTCTCTTTAATTTCGTGAGAGATATGCTGGATGGCGGCCGAATAGAACACATCTCCAGGATACTGGCGGGCATTCCCCACAAGCGAGTTGTGGATATTGCCTGCGGTACAGGAGACGTCAGCAGAGCTGTCCGTGCGGATGTGGAGTATGTCGGCATTGACATTAGTGAATCATTCATCGCATATGCCGAAAGCCGCTATGGTGGGCCACAAAGGAAGTTTATGGTTATGGATGTAGCCAATATCAGGCTTCCCAGGAAATCGTTTGACCTGGCCATGCTGGTAAGTGTAATCCATCATTTCAACGATCAGGAAGTCATCCAGATGTTCATGCAAGCATCGGAATTGACGACTGACTACATTCTTGTGATTGATGCGATCCCCAGGAGGAATTTGATCTCTCGGTTGTTTTACGCGCTCGATCGTGGGGCGCATTTTCGAACTCTCGGTGATCAACGGTCATTGGTGAACGACACGAAATACCTCCAGCTAGTTCTGGAAGACTCGTTTGAGTCAACGTCAAAAATTTATACACATTCTGTCTTATTGGGCCGGCTGACCAATGGTGGGTCATAAGCAGAGCGACTGAACGACAATCGATAAGCTATTATCAGAATGAACTCATCGAGGCGCTCCTCCAATTAGGATATGGTGACAGTCGCCCTTCAAGATCTGAGGCGTCACAATCTCATGTTGCGGGATGAATTGCAGGTTTGTATCGAACGAGTTCTCAATAGTGGTCGGTACGTCTGCGGGACAGAGTTGGAGGCGTTCGAGCGGGAATTTGCTGCGTGGGTGGGAGTACGGCATTGTCTCGGTGTCGCAAATGGCACGGATGCTCTTGAACTGGCTCTCCGGTGTCTTGGAATCACCGCGGGAGATCGCGTGGCGACGGTGGCCAACGCCGGTATGTATTCCACGACAGCTATTGTCAGCATCGGGGCAGAACCCGTCTACATAGACGTCGACCATCGGACGCTCACAATGTGCCCGAAAAGTCTTGCCCGATCGTTGGTTCCGGGCATAAAGGCGGTCATCGTCACACACCTTTATGGTCAGATCGCCGCAATGCAGGAAATTCTCAATGTCGTCAAGCGAGCCGGTATCTATCTTGTCGAGGACTGCGCTCAGGCGCATGGCGCTAATCTGGCTGGCAAGTCGGTGGGTAGCTGGGGCGACCTGGGGTGTTTCAGTTTCTATCCGACAAAAAACCTAGGTGCGCTGGGGGACGGTGGGGCAGTCGTGACATCCGAGACGGAATGGGCTGAAAAATTGAGGTGCCTTCGGCAGTATGGTTGGTCGACCAAATACCATTCAGAATTCCGAGGAGGCAGGAACAGCCGACTGGACGAACTCCAAGCGGCGGTGTTGAGGACGAAACTTCCTCGCGTGGAGACATGGAACGACCGGCGCCGGCTTATTGCGCAGCGGTATTCAGAGGCATTCGCAGGGCTCAACCTAATCCTTCCCCTAGTCCCCGAAGAGTCTTATGTTGCTCATCTCTATGTCGTGCGGTGCAAACAGAGGGATCAATTCCGGGAAGAACTCGCTCGAAGGGGTGTCATGACCGATGTGCATTTTCCCATTCCTGACTACAAACAACCCTCAGTGCAGGAGGTTCTGAAGGCTCGTTGGCTGCTCCCAGTGACGGAAGACTCTTGTCGAACCGTCGTGAGCCTTCCGTGCTTCCCCGAGCTCACAGACCGGGAAATCGACTTGGTCGTCAATGCCGTTCGTGACGTGCTTGAAGGGTGCTAGGCGTCCAATCCTGACTATGTCGACCTGATTATGCCGATTGCCACCGCCCCACGAAAAGCCAGCGTCGTCGTCCCGGTTTACTTCAATGAAGAGAATCTTCCAGAAACTATTCCCACGCTCCTGGCTCTGGGCGACAGGCTTGCCGATGTTTCTCTCGAACTCGTCTTTGTGGATGACGGATCCAGGGACAGATCGCTGGAGATCTTGCATGAATATCAAAAACGCTATCCTCGGATCATCAAGGTCGTTCAGCTCACGAAGAACTTTGGATCCATGTCGGCAATCCAAGCCGGATTGAGTGTCGCGACAGGCGATTGCGTCGGCATCATCGCGGCTGATTTGCAGGATCCACCCGAATTGCTCGTCGAAATGATCGAGCATTGGAAGAAAGGAACGAAAGCGGTCCTGTCTGTACGTCAGGGTCGGGAGGATTCGTTTTGGGAGGAGTTCTTCGCCAGGGGGTTTTATGCTCTAATCCGTAGATGGGCCTTCAAAGATTACCCGGCTGGAGGATTCGATGTATGCGTAATCGATCGGCAGCTTGTGGATCAGCTCAATAACATTCACGAGAAAAATTCGAACATTATGTCCCTGATCTTCTGGCTCGGGTATCGCCCTATCTTAATTCCGTACGTGCGTCGAAGGCGTACGAAGGGAAAGTCTCGGTGGACTCTGACCAAAAAGATCAAGCTCTTTGCGGATTCCCTTGTCGCATTTACCTATGTCCCGATCCGTCTCCTCACTGTCCTTGGACTTCTCACGGCTCTAGCGGCCATCGGGTACGCCGGTATGGTCTTCGTTATCAGGCTTGTGTATGGTGCCCCAGTGCCAGGATTTGCTGCGATTGTGATTCTGATCGCGCTCACAGCAGGCATTCAGATGATAATGCTTGGTGTGCTGGGGGAGTACCTATGGCGAATCTTGGACGAAACGAGGAAGCGCCCCCTCTATGTGATCGACTCCATCATTGACGATACACAGAGTAAGGATGGGAGCGCTTTGCATCCGAATACTCATGCCAGGCCGCAACATTGATCTTGTCATGAGGTTTTATTGCCATCCCCAGACAATTGTTGAATCCAAGACAATAGGAGACCGTACCCGTATCTGGGCCTTCGTGCACATATTGCCTGGAGCCAAGATCGGGGTTGACTGCAACATTTGTGATCATATATTCATAGAAAACGACGTGATTGTTGGAGACCGTGTCACCATCAAGTGCGGTGTGCAGCTCTGGGACGGCCTCCGCATAGAGGACGATGTGTTCGTCGGACCGAACGTCACTTTTGCCAACGACATGTACCCTCGGAGTAAGGTGCGCCCGCCAGCGTATCCTTCGACGATCCTGGAAAAAGGCTGCTCTATCGGAGCGAACGCAACTATCCTGCCGGGCATGCGTATTGGTCGTTATGCCATGATAGGTGCCGGATCGGTTGTCACCAAGGATGTCGCTGCCTATACCCTCGTGACCGGGAACCCTGCTCGGGTGAGACGAAAGATTAAGAAAATGAGTCCACATTCGTGAGTTGGCAAAATAACACTACGCGTCGGAGACGTTCGTAGCCTGCGAGCCCCGTTGGAGTTGTCAAGAAAGAGGCTGACCACCGTGCACCGAAAGATACGAGTGCCTGAGAAGGGTCTCTCAAAATGCAAGCTTATCGATTTGCCGAAAATTACTGATGTGCGAGGCAATCTGACCTTTGTCGAAAGCACTAGGCATGTCCCATTTCAAATCAGACGGGTGTTTTATCTCTATGATGTTCCTGGAGGAGCTGAAAGGGCTGGCCACGCCCTAAAAACGTGCCATCAATTCTTGATTGCGATGTCTGGGAGCTTCGATATCATCGTTGATGATGGCCACTCTAGGCAGAGCTTTCATCTCAATCGATCGTATTATGGGTTGTACATTCCTCCTCTGACCTGGCGAGAAATGCATAACTTTTCATCTGGTTCTGTTTGCCTCGTGATAGCATCAGAATTCTATGACGAATCGGATTATTACCGAAGCTATGCCGATTTCTCTGCGGCGGTTAAATCCGTGCAGGATTGACGAAACGCAGGAGAAGTTCCGTGAGGAGAACTGCGATACTACTCGAAACCCCGATCAGAATTGCATTTCCGAGGAAAGTCTTCAGCGATGAGATATTGAACATTAGATGGTCCCTGTGCAAATTTTGTGCGGTGAGAAGCCAGCAAAGCCGGTGTGTTAATTGAGCGGATACATATTAGCATAAGCTGCAATATTATCTAGAAAGGATCACATTTATATACTTATGACGAGCGTGACCCATAACATCGTTTGTATCTCGACCATTGACTGGGACTTCATCTGGCAGGGCCATCAGGAAATCATGTCCTCTCTAGCCCGAACGGGCAACCGGGTACTATTCATTGAAAACACTGGGATCAGGCGGCCGACATTCAAAGACCTGCCCCGACTGTATAAACGGATTGCCAACTGGCGTAGTGGGGTGCGGGGGATCCGCCAGGTGAGGGAGAATCTTTACGTCTATTCTCCCTTGATACTTCCTTTCCCCTACTCCAGGCTGGCACGGGTGGTGAATCGGGTCCTCATGTTGCTGACGCTACAAAGCTGGACGAGGGCCATGCGTTTTGATAGCCCCATCGTCTGGACTTGGCTGCCGACTGCACTGGCGCTGGATCTGATCAGGGCTTTGAACCCCAAACTTACTGTCTATTACTGCTTCGATAACTTTGAAGCCATTTCAGAAAGCACCAAGCAGATACGGAAGACCGAGCAGGTGCTCATCAGGATGGCAGACCTCGTGTTCGTGACCGCTAGAAATCTGTTCAACTATTGCGCGCAATTCAATCCCCATGTCCATCTCTTCCCGTCCGGATTCAGTAAAACAACTTTTGCTGAGGCCACCCGCAGCCAGCCCGATGATCTGACTGGGGTCAAGCGGCCGATCATCGGCTATGTTGGGGGCCTGCATAAGGTGGTGGATTTGGATCTACTTGAAAGGGTGGCGCGGGCGAACCCGGACAAATCCTTGGTTCTGGTGGGGCCGCTGCAGGCCGATGTCGGGCAGCTTGCCCACAGTCCCAACGTGTTTTTCCTTGGGCAGAAGAACCACGAGGAGTTGCCGAACTACATTGCGAACTTTGATGTCTGTCTGATCCCCTATGTGCTGAATGAATATACGAGGAATGTGTACCCGACCAAGCTCAACGAATACCTCATCATGGGAAAGCCGGTCGTGTCCACTGCGTTGCCTGAACTGGACTATTTTGACCAGGCCAACCCCGGCGTTGTCTCGGTTGCGGCCGATGCAGGGGAGTTTCTGGCCAAGATCGAGGCAGCGCTCAAGGAGGATTCGGCTGAAGCGAGAGCCCGGAGAGTCAGAGTCGCCGAAGGAAATGCCTGGGCCCACAAGATAGACCAAATGACGGCTCTGATCGAGGCGAAGCTGGAAGAGAAGCGTAAAGCCAGCGAGCAGACCTGGCAAGTATCCCTGGCAACCTTCTATGCTGCGACGAAGCGCAAGACGCTGGCTGTCGGTGTTACCTTATTGCTGACGTACGCGCTGCTCTTTCATACGCCTTTTGTCTGGTGGGCAGGGGCGCCTTTACGCATCTCGGACCGACCTGTCAAGGCAGATGCCATTGTGGTGCTGGCGGGAGGGATAGGGGAATCAGGCGAGCCTGGTGATGAGTACCAGGAGAAAGTGAGGTATGCGGCCGAACTGTACCACCAAGGCTACGCAGACAAACTCATCTTTTCCTCAGGAGTCTGGTATGTCTTCCAGGAGACGCAGGTCATGAAAGCCCTGGCCGTTTCCTTGGGGGTCGCAGAAAGTGCAATCATCCTCGAGGAAGTTGGCGGCGGTAATTACGTGAGCCTCCATAATGTCAAGACCATCATGGAGTCAAAGGGCTGGACTCGGATGCTCCTCGTTACGGCCCGTTACAACACTTCAAGAAGTCACCTGCTGGCTGTCAAAAACCTGCCAGCCATCACGGTCAGCTTGACTCCCGCTCCGCACAGCGTTTTCTTCGGAAATGAAAGCACCGTGGCCTGGAAGCACGTACGCGCCATTACCCATGAATATTTGGGCATTATTTACTATTGGTGGAAGGGCTACATCTGAGGACGACTGTACCTTGATGCCGATGTGGTTAGATAAGCAGGATCGCAAAGCAAGGCGCAGAAGATGGAGCCGGTGACTAGTCAGGGTTCCAACAAGATCATCTGGAGCTTGGTTGTTTTTCCGGTTGTCGGGTTTGCCGTCTGGCTCAGTCTCAACATACGTGCCTTTGGGCATCACTTCGCGCACCTACAGCCCAACTTAGAGCTCGACTACGTAGTAGGAATACTCATGTGGATTGTGTTCGCCGTCGGAATTCTCGTAGCTGGAGGAGACTCACGGCGTATGCTCTTGCTGGGTTGGGTCGGAAAGTTATTTGTGGCCCTAGTTGCCATGCTCTTCTATGAGCAGCTCTATGACTCGGATTCGACATCTTATTTCAGTTTTCGGTTAACGAGGTACCATCCGCAGGCAGATTTACGCGATACTGATCTGATCACGAACATCCTGCTGATTTTCAATGCGGATCCCAACAACGAGAACATCGGTTCAGCGAATTTCATGCGCCTGTTCGCATTGATCACGTTCTGGATGCCGCCCTACTTCCACGCACTGAAGGTAGTGTTTGCATTCTTCGGCTTTCTGGGATCCTGGTACTTTTATCGAGCAGTCGTAGTTGCATTGGGCCGGGAGTATTTACCTGCCTTCTATCTCCTTGTCTTTTCCCCTTCCATCATGTTCTGGTCCTCGACTCTAGGCAAGGATCCTCTGGTATTCCTCTTCATTGGCCTCTACGCATACGGCGGGGCTATATGGCTGGTGCAAGGCCGGTTAACAGCCTTTTGGCTCATTGGAACTGGGATCCTTGGCGTTTCCATCGTACGTCCCTGGGTAAGCCTAATGGGTATGGCGGCACTCTTAGCTGCCAGTGTGGTGGGAAGGCGCCGTCTCTGGCAGGCGGCTGTTCTGGCACTGGCAGGCGCAGCAGGTTTCTACCTCTATTGGGAAAATATAAGTCTTGTTTTCGGTGATGTGGTTCTTAGTGAATTCATTTTGCAGAGAGCGGAAGGCGTGGCGCAAGATACCGCTAGATCGGGCGGCAGCGGTGGTGAGCTTCCAGATCTGAAAGGTGGCGCATCATTGGGGACCGCGCTGCCCTGGATCATTTTCACCGGATTATTTAGACCGCTGCCGTTTGACATCACAAACCCCCTTACTGCTCTTGCGGCTGCTGAGAATACAGCTGTTTTATGTCTAGCCCTGGTAGCGATTTGTCGTTTTCGGTTGGTTTATTTTCGGGATGCCTTGGTGCTTTGGCCGATCCTGTTTTGTCTTATGTGGGCGACGCTATACGGCTTGATTGTTATGGCCAATTTTGGGACTGGCGTCCGCTACAAGCTTCAAGTCTGGCCTTTTCTTGTGATGGTATTACTGCTGCTTACTCACAAGGAAGGTCGTGCGTTGCTGGCGTCGAGGATTCCAGGAGTGCGGAGAACGGTCGAGCACACTTAGACGTAAAAGCCTTTTCCAGGCATGATGAACCTAGCGAGCATGAGGAGAGCAATGCTTAGGATCAGGATACGACTTGACTAAACCCTGCAGGCAGGGATACAACGAGTTCCTCTAGGAGAGATTAAAAGGCATCGAAGTTCGCATGCCCGGCGCCCAATCATTTTTCTGGGAACACGGTGAAGGAAATATTCAAGAAGTTTTATCGGGCAATTCCTTTCAAAAAACAGTTCTACTCCTTGCTTAAATTGCTCTGGTTGCCGCCCCATTCGGTGTACAAGCATTTGCATTTTGAGGATACCTTTAGCGTGGTCACGGAGAATCGCACCTTTAAAATCCGGCACTACGGCTATGAAGTCGAGAATGGGTTGTTTTGGAGAGGTGTGGAGCAGTGCTGGGAAGGGACCTCTCTTGAACTGTGGAAAGAATTGTGCAAGGAGTCGAGAATCATACTGGATATCGGTGCGAATACCGGCGTGTACTCTTTGATAGCCCAAACAATCAATCCAAATGCCAAAGTGTATGCGTTTGAACCTCTCAAACAAGTGTGCGAGAAGCTGCGATCCAATTGCCAGCTGAATGGCTATGACATTGCGTGTCTAGAAGTGGCCGTTTCGAATTATAAGTGGCCGTTTCGAATTATGACGGAAAAGCTAAAGTCTATCTGTCTTCAATGGAACATGTTTACTCTGTTACGGTAAATGAGAATCGTTTGGATTCTGACAGAGAGGTTTTCGAGCAGGAGGTTCGGACAGTCAAACTCTCAACCTTTATCGAGCAGAATCAGATTGGCAATATTGATTTGATGAAGATTGACGTAGAATATCATGAGGTAAAAGTACTTGAAGGGATGGAAGGTTACCTTGATAAAATGCGGCCTTCTATGATCATTGAGGTTTTGAATGACGAAGTTGGAAGAGGGATTGAGGACATCTTAAAGGGGGAAAATTACCTGTTTTTCGATGTTAGTGAAAGTGGGACCATTAGGCCGGTCGAACACATAACAAAGGGCAATGGCTACAACTATTTGGTTTGTAACGATATAGTGGCGCGAAAACTTCATTTGCATAGATCCTGACGATTCGCAGGTGCGGGATAAAGTGACACCATGTGCGTGACTGGCGCCTCATGAGGCGAGTCCTTCACCACCCCTAATGCCGCTTTCTTGCTACTGGTCGAACCAAAGCTCCCACAGCGGGTAAGCATAGATGCCGGACGAACGGAAGGTGACAAAATGAGTTAAATCTTCCCTGCCAGCCGGTAAACCGCGATGCCGAGAAATTCGTTGATGGCGTCACTGCTGAGGTCCAGCGCTCCGACGTTCGGGACGAACATCAACGGATGCCAACTGATTGCGCCCACGCTGTAGCCGCAAGGGAATGCAGTCGGCCGGAATCCTTGCTTTGCATACAGGAGCATCGAGCGTGGGATATGGATGGCGGAGGTGACGAGCAGTATCTTACTCCTCGGTTCGAGGAGTTTTTTAACCTCCTTGGCGCTCTCGTAGGTGTTGCGAGAGACCGATTCAATCACGATTGCTGAATCGGGTACCCCGAGATGCAGGGCAAGCTTCTGCATCTCGGTTGATTCCGTTGGTCTGGTCGCGAAGGGTTCGGCATCCCCTGCGGAGAGGACGAGGACGGGGGCAAGGTTTTCTTGTAAGAGTGCCACCCCGCAGAGGGTGCGTCGCAGGGTCGAAGGCCCTAGCTCCGTCAGCGGTCTGGCCCCTCCTGCAGGCAGAACTCCTCCCCCCAATACCACGATTGCCTCGTATCGTTGTAGCGCTTCTGGTGGGAAAGGGTACTGGCTCTCAAGGATGCTGGCCAGCCAGGTACTAGTGGGTCCAAGGCTCAAACAATAAAACAAGCCCAAAGCGAATGCCGCACAAATGCGGGCCATCTTCCAGCGGCTCGGCGTGGGTTTGCCAAGCAACAGCACAAGCGTGACCACCAATGAAATCGTGATCCATGTGACGGGAAACACAAATATTTTGAGCGTCTTGTACAGGCCATATAGAGCTGGAGACATTTCTAAAGACATGTCAAATCGTCTGTGCTGATGACTGTTTTGTCACAGGCGGGCGCATTGTACCTGTGCCGTCTCCGCCGGTCAACAGCGAGGGCATGGATGTTTTGACTTTGAGGTATCAATGCTGATATACAATAAGCCCTTCAATTGTAAGGCGAATAAATTCGGCGCCTTGCGCGATAATGATGTTGGCGACTATGGGTCAATTTAGACAATCCATCGCAATCATACTCATAGCTCAGTTCCTCTTGGGGCCCACCGGCCTAGCCTGGGCTCAAGCCAAAAAGGGTGGGGGCGCGCCCTCCCCTCAGCCTCCTGGAGGGGGCAGAACCCGCGTCACCACGCAGCCAGTGCCAGGCAAGGAGGGTGTTCTTTCTCAGGCTCCGGCGGAGGAGCAGTTGCCGGGAGGCCAGGCGTTATCGCGCGCCGTACAGCCTGATCAATATGTCCTTGGCCCCGGGGACGGCCTCTCCATCACACTCTGGGGCGAATACGATGAGACGTACGCTGTGAAGGTCTCACCGGACGGCAAAATCAGTATCCCGACGCTCGGCAATCTCAAGGTAAAGGGCTTGACGCTGACTCAGGCCGAAGCTCTCATAGCGACCGAGGTGAAGCGCTATTATCGGAACGTCAAGAGCGGGTTGAGTCTGACGTCCCTGCGTGTATTCGAGGTGCTGGTCCTTGGGGAAGTACGGCTCCCCGGCACATATCTGGCAACACCGGTGAAGCGCGTGTCGGATGCGGTGGCTCAGGCCGGCGGCGTTCTGGCGGGGGGCAGCCAGCGTCAGATTCAGGTTCAAAGGGACGGGCAAGTGTATGCGACAGCGGATCTTGCTGCCTTCCTGCGACGAGGCGACCAATCCGCCAATCCCTCTCTCCGCGACGGCGACGTGATCTTCGTCCCGCCCATGGGAAGCCGGCGGGTCTCTGTCTACATTAGCGAGGTTCGCACAGCGGGGGGCGGGGGAACTGCGATACCCCTGGGTGAGGATTCGATCCCATATATGGTCGAACTGAAGGAAGGGGAGCGAATAGCCTCTCTGGTCACGGAAGTCGGAGGAGTCAGCCCCTGGTGGGATCTGGAGGGGGTCTTTATCCAACGCACCTCGCAAAGTCCGCAGGGCATGATGCGCATCCCCGTGAACCTTCGGGGCTATTACATTGAGAGGGACGAGAGCCAGAATGTAGCTCTGGAGAGCAACGACCAGATCTACATACCTGCCTCTATCAGGAGGGTCTTCGTTGCCGGAGCAGTGAAAACTTCCGGGGCGTTCACCTACCTGCCGGGCAGGACGGCCGATACCTACATCGCCGAGGCCGGCGGCCCGAATCTTACGGCGGATCTTGGTACGTCCTTCATCAAACGGGTGGACGGCACCATTGAACCCTACATCGGGGCAACCGAACTCAATAATGGAGACAGTATCATAGTTCTGGAGAAGATCTTTAAGACATGGCAGGACTATGTGGGAGTCGTAGGGGTGGTGACCGGCATATTCTTTACAGGGCTCTCTCTGATCACCGCCCTCGATGCTTTGAAACGGCGATAGCGGCTGAAATAGGTACTCCAATTAACCCATGCCTCATCCCGATCGTCAACTGACGATTCTCGATTACGGACGAATTCTGTGGCAGTCCCGGAAGATGATTCTGGGTCTCGTCGTGGCCTCCGTCCTCGTGACCGGCATCGCCACCAAGCTTTCTCCCGACCGCTATGAAGCGAAAGTCAGCCTCCTGCCTGCCCGAGAGGAATCTCTCGGAGGAGGTCTGTCGCTTGGCGGGGGCGGGGGCGGGGGCGGGGGCGGCGGAAAGGGCGGGGGCACGAGCGGCGCGAGCATGGCCATGGAGGCCCTGGGTGGAAAATCTAGCGGGCCGAGCCTGACGGACTTCCTATCGGCTCTCCTAGCCTCGCGCAAGATGGCGGAGGCGGTGATCGATCATCTCAACTTGATGCCCTATTACGGGCTGGCGTCGAGATCTGATGCCACCCGTGCGCTTCAGGGCGAGATGACCTTTAAGACCGGCCCGTACAAGTCGATAGACATCACGGTAGAGACCAAGGATCCAAAGATGGCGGCTGACATTGCCAACGCCTATGCCGAGAACCTTGATCAACTAAACAAGGCGTTCAGCCTCAGTGCCACGAGGCGGAGTCGTCTGTTCATTGAGGCGCGGTTGGCAGAGAAAACTAAAAAGCTGAAAGAAGCGGAGAACGCGCTCAAGGATTTTCAAACCGCGAACCGGACACTGGAAATACAGGGGTCAACTGAAGGGGCGATGATGGCGGCGGCGGACCTTCGCGGCCAGATTGTCGCGCATGAAGTGGAGCTTGCAAGCTTGACGTATACGACTCCAGACCATCCGACGGTCAAGCAACTGCGCGCGCAGATCCATGCACTGGAGACACAGCTTGATCG
>Ga0080064_1004912_pt1 | contig 16368 bp, 17 predicted proteins | sample Subgrocontami54m_FD_69260 | JGI IMG/M metagenome (GOLD analysis project Ga0080064, IMG submission 69260) | Subsurface groundwater microbial communities from S. Glens Falls, New York, USA - GMW46 contaminated, 5.4 m (SPADES assembly) (version 2) ...
CCGGGGCGCATTACCGTGGACACGCGCTTTCCCGTCGGCCTGTTGCGCGCCTGGAGCTATATTCAGCCGGACATGCGCTGCCTCGTCTATCCCAAGCCCGACGACGGGCTGCTGCTCCTGCCCGAGCCCTCCGGAGGCACCGGCGAGAAGCGCGTCGCCGGCGGCGGCAGCGACGACTTCGCCGGGCTGCGGCCGTATCAGGCCAGCGATTCGCCGCGGCACATACACTGGAAAGCCGCCGCCAGGGGACTGGGGCTGCAGACCAAGGTGTTCAGCGGCCGCGCCACCGCCGAATTGTGGCTCGACTGGAACCAGCTTCCCGCGAACCTGGACCCCGAGTCCAAGCTGTCGCGCCTGACGCGCTGGGTGCTCTCGGCCGATCAGGACGGATTGCGCTATGGCCTGCGCCTGCCCGGGCTGGAGCGCTCGCCGGACGCGGGCGAGTCGCACCGCCTCGCCTGCCTGCGGGAGCTCGCGCTCTATGGTCTCTAACCAAAGCATTCAGTTGCGCCATCTGTTCTGGCTGCTCGCCGGCCTGGCCCTGGTGGCCGCGCCGCACTCCCCGCGCCTGCCCTGGTGGCTCAATCTGATCACGCTGATACTGATCGCCTGGCGCGTCTATCTGGCCTTGGGCGAGCGCGCGTTACCCAAAAAATGGCTGCTGGCCCTATTCGTCGTCGGCGGCATGTTCGGTGTTTATTTTACCTACCGCACCATTTTCGGACGCGATTCCGGCGTGGCGCTGCTGGTGCTGTTCCTGTCGCTCAAGCTGCTCGAGACAAACCAGCAACGCGACGCCGTGGTGCTCGTCCTGCTCACCTATTTTCTCGCGCTCACGAACTTTTTCTATTCGCAGACGCTGCCCACCGCGGGATTGATGCTCGCCTCGGTGCTGGTCAACACCGCCAGCCTGGTGAACGTCGCCGCACCGGAGCGCGCGCTGCGCGCCAACCTGAAGACCGCGAGCGTGCTGCTGGCGCAGGCAGCACCGGTGATGCTCATCGTGTTTTTTCTGTTCCCGCGGGTCCAGGGCCCGCTATGGGGACTGCCGCAGGATGCCTATAGCGGCGTCACCGGCTTGTCTGACTCGATGTCGCCCGGCTTGATCAGCCGGCTGTCGCAGTCCGATGCCATCGCCTTTCGCGTCAAATTCGAGAAGGATGTGCCGACGAGGCCGCAGTTGTACTGGCGCGGGCCGGTGTTCTGGCACTTCGACGGCCGCACCTGGCGCCCGGGCGAATTCCGTCCGTTCGGGCAGCTCAAGTTCGAGGCGAGCGGCGCCCCTTACGATTACGAAGTTACGCTGGAACCGCACAATCACAATTGGCTGTTTGCGCTCGAGCTGGCGGCGAAACTACCGCCAAACGCGAATGTCACCACCGACTACATGCTGATCTCGCGCACACCGGTTCGCGCCCGCATGCGCTACGACATGCGCTCCTACACCAATTTCACCACGCGCGGCGCCGACGAGGCCGATGGGATCAGGAGAGGGCTGCAACTGCCGCGAGGTTTCAATCCGAAGGCGCAAGAATTGGCGCAGTCATGGGCGGCAAGCATCAATTCCGACGCCGCCATCGCCCAAAAAGCCTTGAGCTACTTTCGCGAACAAGGATTCGTCTACACGCTGGAGCCGCCCCTGTTGGGCCGCGACTCGGTGGACGAGTTCGTGTTCGGCAGCAAGCGCGGCTTCTGCGAGCACTACGCTTCGAGCTTCGTGTTCCTGATGCGCGCGGCCGGCGTGCCGGCCCGGGTCGTCACCGGTTACCAGGGCGGCGACATCAATCCGGTGGATGGGTACATGATCGTGCGCCAGTCCGACGCACACGCCTGGGCCGAAGTGTGGCTCAAGGGCCGCGGCTGGGTGCGGCTCGACCCCACCGCCGCCGCCTCGCCGGAGCGGGTTGAATCCGGCATTGCCGCAGCGGTACCCGCGACCGATCCGCTGCCGCTGATGGCGCGCACCACCCTGCTCTGGCTGCGCGACGTGCGCTACAACTGGGATGCGCTCGCCAACAAGTGGAACCAGCTGGTGCTGGGCTACAACCCGGAACGCCAGCGCGAATTCCTGACCCGCTTCGGCATGAAAGAGCCGAGTTGGGAAAACCTGACGATGACGCTGTTCTGGGGCGTGGGCGGACTGCTCGCGCTGCTTACCGCGTGGCTGTTGCGGCGCATACGCAGCAGCGATCCGGTGCAGCGCCTGTGGCTCAAGTTCTGCGCCAAGCTCGGAAAAAAAGGCGGTATGCGCTCCCCGCATGAAGGCCCGGCCGATTTCGTCGCGCGCGCGGCCGAGCGCTATCCGGACGAGGCCGAGCGCATACGCGCCATCGGCGAGCGCTACATTGCGCTGCGCTACGGCGAACGGGCCGACCCGCGCGTGCTGACCGAATTGCGTCGGCTGGTGCGGGAGTTCAGCGTTTGAGCCGGCCAGCGCGTTTGCTATCAGCGCTGCTCGCCTTCGCGCTGTCGTCCTCCATCGCCGTCACCGCCGATGCCGCCGCGCAGTATGCCGCGCGCGAAGATGTGCGCCGGTTCATTGCCGAGATGGTGCACAGGCACGGCTTCGTCAGGAAAGAACTGCTCACACTGTTTTCCAGAGCGCGCTTCCAGCCGGCCATCATCAAGGCCATCACCCCGCCCACCGAACCGCGGGCCAGGTCGTGGCAGGCCTATCGCGCGCTGTTCCTCACGTCGCAACGCATCGAGGCCGGCGTCGAATTCCGCGAGCGGCAGCGCGAGGCGCTTTCGCGCGCGGTCGAGCTCTATGGCGTGCCCGAGGAAATCATCGTCGCCATCATCGGCGTGGAAACGGCGTACGGCCGCAACACCGGCAGCTACCGCGTCATTGACGCGCTCACCACCCTCGCCTTCGACTACCCGCCGCGCGCCGAATTCTTCCGCACCGAGCTGGAGCACTTCCTGCTCTACGCGCGCGACGCCGGCATCGACACCCTCGGCCTGAAAGGATCGTATGCGGGCGCGATCGGTATTCCCCAGTTCATGCCCGGCAGCTACCGCCGCTACGCGGTGGACCTGGATGGCGACGGCAATCAGGACCTCTCCGGCAGCTTCGCCGACGCCATCGGCAGCGTCGCCAATTTTCTACAAGCCCACGGCTGGGAGACGGGCCAGCCGGTGGCATTCGCGGCGCAGGTTCACGGAGAGAATTACCGCAAGCTGATCGATGCCGGCATCAAGCCGACCTACCGCTACGGCGATCTGGCGGATTTCGGCGTCAGCGCGGAGGGCGAGACCCGCGCGGATGCGCCTTGCGCCTTGATCGAACTCGCGACGCCGGGCGAGGCAAGCCAGTATCTGGTGGGTCTCACCAACTTCCACGTGCTGACGCGCTACAATCGCTCCAGCCTTTACGCCGCTGCCGTGCTGGAACTGGCACAGGCGGTGAAATCGGCTTATCCACCAAAATGAACACGCTGAACACGCAAACGCTGTCGATACGCCAGGCCACGCGCGCGGACGTGCCGCTGGTGCTCTCTTTCGTCAAAGACCTGGCCGAATACGAGAAGCTTTCCCACCTGGTCGTGGCCACCGAACAAATCATCGCGGAAGAACTGTTCGGGCCGAAAAGCCATACCGAGGTGCTGCTCGGCTACAGCGCTGCGGAACCTGCGGCATTTGCCGTGTATTTCCACAACTTCTCCACCTTCCTCGGCAAGAAGGGCCTGTACCTGGAAGACCTGTACGTGCGCCCGGCGCACCGCCGCCGCGGTTTTGGCCGCGCCATGCTGCTGCACGTGGCGCGCATCGCCGCCGAGCGCAATTGCGGGCGGCTCGAATGGTCGGTGCTCGACTGGAACGAGCCGGCGATATTTTTCTACGAAACACTCGGCGCAACGATCATGCACGAGTGGAAACTGGTGCGGGTCACGGGAAGCGCGCTGGAGAAGCTGGCAAAAATGAAATAACAGGTGTGTTTAAGCCTCATTGCCAACATCCGGCAATTGACCGGCGTGCGCCGCGTGGGGTCTAATAGCGCACCCTTTACCGAGACTGCCGATGAACCAATCCGTCCACCCGGCGCGGCAATTCCGCTATTACGAGCTGGTCATGGCAGCCTTCGTCGTCGTGCTGATCTGCTCCAACCTGATCGGCCCGGCAAAGATTGCGCAGATTACCCTGCCGTTTATTGGCGTGGTCACCTTCGGCGCCGGCGTGCTGTTCTTCCCCATATCGTATGTATTCGGCGACATCCTCACCGAAGTCTACGGCTATGCGCGTGCGCGCAAGGTGATCTGGGCCGGGTTCACCGGCCTCGCATTCGCTTCGTTCATGGCGGCGGTGGTGGTGGCGCTGCCGCCGGCGCCGTTCTGGAACAACCAGGCTGCGTACGAAATCGCCTTCGGCTCCACCTGGCGCATCGTTCTTGCCTCAATGTGCGCCTACTTCTGCGGCGAATTTGTCAACTCCTACGTGCTGGCGAAGATGAAAATCCTCACCGCAGGCAAATGGCTGTGGACTCGCACCATAGGCTCGACCATTTTCGGCGAGGCGGTGGACTCGGCCCTGTTCTATCCGCTCGCTTTCTATGGCAGCGGCATCATCCCCAACGACAAGCTGCCGCTGGTGATGCTGTCGCAATTTGTGATCAAGGTCGGCGTCGAAGTCGTGTTCACTCCCGTGACCTATAAGGTGGTCAACGCGCTCAAGCGGGTGGAGCTGGAGGACTACTACGACCGCAATACCGACTTTAACCCGTTCACTTTAAGGAGCTGAGCGCGTTCCGGCTCTACCCGATTGATTTAATTGTTCATTCACGACCGTTGCGGAAAATGTCAAAAATTGTGACAACCACCTGGAATGAGCACTGCCTTCGCGTAATGCGGGATAATCGCCAAATGCCGTAGCAAGCGAGCGCCGAACTCTTCCCCGAGCCGGCAGCCTAAGCATTGAGGGGACACGGAGAATCGAATGGATTATCGCGGTAACGATTACGACGTCAGCGCGCGGTTCAACACCACCGATCCGCAGGTCATCAACGACGAGATAGACCGCATCTATCTCGAACTCTATCCGTCCGCGCCCACGCGGCAACTGGACCACGCCTTCCGCGACCTGACCCGGCTCTACCGCGGCGAATACCCGGGGTATCACCCGTGCGACACCGCCTATCACGACGTGCAGCACGTACTGGACGTGACGCTCGCCATGGCGCGCCTGATCGACGGCTACGAGCGCTCGCGCATCGGCACCCAGCCGTTCGGCGATTCCCTGTTCCGCCTCGGCGTGATCACCGCCCTGTTCCACGATATGGGCTACGTGCGCAAGCTCCAAGACCACAGGCACAGGAACGGCGCCGAGTACACCCTCACCCATGTCTCGCGCGGATCGCATTTTCTCAAACACTATCTGCCAAAAATCGGGATGGCGGAAATGGCCGATATCGCCGCCGAGTTGATCCACTTCACCGGATACGAGATGCCCGTGGCGAAGATCAACGTGCCCTCGCCGATCTACAAATTGCTTGGCAGCATGCTCGGTTCGGCCGATATCATCGCCCAGATGGCCGACCGCTGCTATCTGGAGAAATGTCGCGACCGGCTGTATCCGGAGTTCGTCGCCGGCGGCCTCGCAACCAGGCGCACGCCGGAGGGCAAAAAGCAGGTGGTGTTTGCCTCGGGCGAGGACCTGGTTATTAAAACGCCCGGTTTTTTCCAAGCCGCAACCAAGCGGCTCGAGGTCGACCTGGGCGGATGCCAAGCCTACGTGAAGCAGCATTTCGACGGGCAGAACCCGTACCTCGAGGAAGTAGGCAAGAATATCCAGTTCGCTCAGGAGATGGGCGCGGACGGCGACACCTCGATGCTCAAGCGCAAGCCGCCCGAAACGCTCACGCAAGAATCCTGATATCCGCGCGGCGTCCGGACAGCGGGTTGCACCCCCGCTACAGCAGCACGTCCTTCGACAGCCCGCGACGGCGCAGAATGCGGCGCAATCGCCCCAGCGCCTCGAGTTGAATTTGCCTGACGCGCTCGCGCGTCAGGCCCAGACGCCCGGCCAACGCCTCCAGCGTACAGACCTCCTGGTTGTTCAGTCCAAAGCGGCACTCGATCACGCTGCGCTGTTTGTCGTTCAACTGTTCCAACCATTGCTTCACCAGCGACTCGGTCTCCTGGGTCTGCAAACCGGCCTCGGGATTCACGCTCTGCTCGTCGGAGATGGATTCGCCGATCGACAGCAGCGGATCGACGTCCAGCGGCGCGTCGAGCGAAGCCATGTGTTCGTTGTGCGCGAGCACGCTGCGTATCTCCTCCGCCGGCTTGCCCAGCAAGTGCGCAATATCGTCGATGCTCGCTTCCCGTTCCGCATGCGCCTCCAGGTGGCGCTTGGCGCGCAGCACCAGATTCAGCTCCTTGATCACATGCACCGGTAGCCGGATCGTGCGCGACTGGTTCATGATGGCGCGCTCGATGTTCTGGCGTATCCACCAGGTGGCGTAGGTGGAGAAGCGGAAGCCGCGCTCCGGATCGAATTTCTCCAGCGCGTGCATCAGTCCCAGATTGCCCTCCTCCACCAGGTCCAGCAGCGGCACGCTGCGGTTGAGATAATGCTTGGCGATGTTCACCACCAGGCGCAGATTGCGCTCGATCATTTTCTGCCGCGCGGTGAAATCTCCCTGGGCGGCGCGACGCGCATAATGCACCTCCTCCTCGGATGAGAGCAGCGGGTTGAGCCCGATCTCGTGCAGGTAGATCTGGGTGGCGTCGGAGAGAAATTCGGTTTCCGCATCGGCCGGCTCGGACTGCGCCTCGGCCGCGGGCGCGGCCGCTGCCTCACCCTCGAGTTCCTCGTCCGGGTGTGGGGATTGCTGGGTCACGACGGTGGCAGGTACCTGGCCGGGTCGACTGGCTTGCCGAGCTTGCGGATCTCGAAATGCAGCTTGGGTACATCGGTGTCGGTGTTGCCGATCTCCGCGATCTTCTGGCCTTTGACCACGCTCTGCCCCTCCTTCACCAAAATATCCTTGTTGTGGGCATAGGCCGACAGATAGGTCTTGTTGTGCTTGATGATCACGAGCTTGCCGTAGCCGCGCAGGCCGCTGCCGCTGTAGACTACCCGCCCCGGGGCGGAGGCGATCACCGGCTCGCCTAGCTTGCCGGCGATGTCCAGACCTTTGTTGCTCGCCTCGGAAAATCCGGCAAGGATTTTCCCCTGCGCCGGCCAGCCCCATTCGACCTTGTCCTCGCCGTCGATATCGGCATCGGTCTTGCCCGCGGGCTCCTGCCTCGGCGCAGCTGCGGGCGCAGGCGCCAGCTCAGCCGGGCCAGGTGGCGGCTTCGCCTGCGCTTCACCGCGTTGCAGCAGCGCCACGTTCTCAGGCGAGTACGGGAGCTTGCGCGCCAGGGGTTCGGACTTGATCGGCTCCTCCACGCCCGGCGGACGCGTCGCGGGTTCCGCTCTCACCGGCCCCTGCGCGCTGAGCGGGCGCGTCTCGAGCCGCCCCGATGAAGTCACCGGACTCACCGTCACCGGCGCTTCCTGCACGCCTGCCGGCGGCTTCAGACGCAGTTGCTGGCCAGGACGGATGCGGCTCGCGTTATCCAGGTTGTTCCAGGCGGCGAGCTCCTTGTAATCGAGCCCGTGGTCGAGCGCGATGCTGTACAGCGTGTCGCTACGCCGCACGATGTAAGCGTCCGGTCGCGTGTCCGCCGCCGGAGTCGCAGCCGGCTGCGCTACGGCCGGCGGCGCGCGCTCGATCACCGGCGCCTGCACCGGCCGGCTGGAGCAGCCGGCGAGCGTCATCGCCGCTGCCGCGGCACAGCACAGCAACGCCGATGCGCGCTTCACTCCACCCCCATCAGCATGGGCACGAAACGGACGGCGTCCAGCGTGATTTCGCTAAAACCCGAGCGGGTGCGTTCCACCAGCCGCAGTACCTGTTCGGAACTGCCGAACGGCAGGATCATCCTGCCGCCACGGGTGAGCTGTTGCAACAGCACCTTCGGCAGCTGCGCGCTGGCGGCGGCGAGAATAATGGAATCGAAAGGCGCGGCTTCGGGCAGGCCGAGGTTGCCGTCACCATGCTTTAGCCTCAGATTGGACAAGCGCAGGCCGCGCAGGTTGGCGCGCGCCTTGGCCAGCAGCGGCGCGATGCGCTCGATCGAATACACTTCGGTCGCCACCTGCGCCAGCACCGCCGCCTGGTAGCCGCAACCGGTGCCAACCTCCAGCACCTTGCCCAGTTCGCGCCCGGCGCGCAGCGCCTGGATCATCCGGGCGACGACATAGGGCTGGGAAATGGTCTGCGAAAATCCGATCGGCAGCGCATCATCATCGTACGCGCGGCTTGCCAACGCCTCCTCGACAAACAAGTGGCGCGGCACGGTACCCAAGGCCGCGAGCACGGTCTCGTCTGTGATCCCCTCCTTGCGCAGGCGCTCGACCATGCGCGCACGCGTGCGCTGCGAGGTCATGCCGATGCCTTGCGTCTGCGGGTGGCTGCGGCGGCTCATCGCTTCAGCCAATCGCGCATGAGCGGGATCTGGTTCACGTGCGTAAGGTCGACCTGCAACGGCGTCACCGACACGCGCTTCGCCGCAACGGCATAGAAATCCGTGCCCTCGCCCGCATCCTGCGCGCTGCCGGCGGGACCTACCCAATATACGGTTTCCTTGCGCGGATTGACTTCCTTGATCACCGGTTCCGCCTTGTGGCGCTTGCCCAGGCGCGTGATTTCGATGCCGCGCAGTTCGTCGTAAGCCAGATCGGGAACATTGAGGTTGAGCAGCACCGGCCCGGAAATGGGAACGCGCTGCAGGCGCTCGACCATCTCCAGCGTCACGCGCGCGGCGGTATCGAAATGCTTGCCGGCCTTGCTCGCCAGCGATACCGCGAGTGCGGGGACGCCGAGCAGGTAGCCCTCGGTGGCGGCGGCGACCGTGCCCGAATAAATGGTGTCGTCGCCCATATTGGCGCCGAGGTTTATGCCGGACACCACCATGTCGGGCAGATGATCGAGCAGGCCCGTGACAGCCAGGTGCACGCAATCGGTCGGGGTGCCGTTGACGAACAGGAAACCGTTGGCCGAGCGCTTGACCTCGAGCGGCCGGTCCAGGGTGAGCGAGTTAGAGGCGCCGCTGCGGTCGCGCTCCGGCGCCACCACCGTGATTTCGGCCACGCTGGCAAGGACTTCGGCGAGACGGGCCAGTCCGGGGGAGAAATAACCGTCGTCGTTGCTGAGCAGGATGCGCATGTGCGTCGGATTATAAAGGACAGCGACCGATCTTGTACGGCGAGTGCGACGCGGGGCGGAACTGATGCGCTGCGGCCAACGGACGCTGCATGCGCGTCCGCGGCGGGGCTACGCCGGCGGTGCGGACATGACGCAGCTCGGGGCGCGCAGCGGCAACACCTCAGGCACCCTCAATAGGTCCCTGGCACCAGGATCGTCCGGTCCACCTGCCTCACGTCGCGCAGGCCGCAGAATGCCATGGTGAGATCGAGTTCCTTTTGAATGATCTGCAGGCACGAGGTCACACCCGTCTCCCCCATCGCGCCCAGGCCATAGACGAAGGCGCGGCCGATGAACACGCCCTTGGCGCCCAAGGCGAGGGCTTTGATCACGTCCTGGCCGGTGCGGATGCCCCCGTCCATCAGCACCTCGATCTTATCCCCCACGGCACGCGCGATCGACGGCAGGGCGGCAATCGACGAAGGCGCACCGTCGAGCTGACGGCCGCCGTGATTGGAAACGATGATCGCGTCCGCGCCGGAGCGTGCGGCAATCTCGGCGTCCTCGGCGTCCATGATGCCTTTGAGGATCAGCTTGCCGCCCCAATGATCCTTGACCCACTTCACGTCGTCCCAGTTCAGCGTCGGGTCGAGCTGGCTGGCGCTCCACGCCGAGAGCGAAGTCATGTTATCGACGCCCTTCGCATGGCCCACTACGTTGCGGAAGGTGCGGCGATTGGTGCCGAGCATCCCCAGGCCCCAGCGCGGCTTGGTACTCATGTTCAGCATGTTGCGCAACGTGATCTTGGGCGGGGCGGACAGGCCGTTCTTGATGTCCTTGTGGCGCTGCCCCATGATCTGCAGGTCGAGGGTGAGCACCAGCGCGGAGCACCCGGCCGCCTTGGCGCGGTCGATCAGGCGCTTGATGAAATCGCGGTCACGCATCACATAGAGCTGAAACCAGAAGGGCGCGCCGCCGTTCTCGGCTACGTCTTCGATCGAGCAGATGCTCATGGTGGACAGCGTAAACGGCACGCCGAATTTTTTGGCCGCGCGCGCGGCCAGAATCTCGCCATCGGCATGCTGCATTCCGACCAGCCCGACCGGCGCCAGGGCCACCGGCATGACCACGTTCTCGCCCGCCATCGTGCTCTTCAGGCTGCGGTTCTCCATATTGACCGCGACACGCTGCCGCAGCTTGATCCCGGCGAAGTCGCTTTCGTTGGCGCGGTAGGTGCTTTCGGTCCACGAACCCCCATCGGCGTAGTCGTAGAACATCCGCGGCACGCGCTTTTCAGCCAGGAGGCGCAGGTCTTCAATGCAGGTTATGACTGGGGGCATGGGGTCTCCGAACTGATGTGGAAAATTCCGATCATCCTAAGACAAAGCGCTGAGGATTGCCAGATGAGCCAACGATCTTCGCGTTGCCGCGATTTTCGGCGTAGACTCAGGCGGCCATCCCCAGCGGCGGAGGACAGAAAATGATGGGCAGGACTGTTGTGGCGTTTGTTCTCTGCACCATGCTCGGCTTCGGTCAACCGTCTGCGGCGCTAGCCGCCTCCAGGGACGAGATCGACGCCAAGGTGCAGGAAGCGGTCGGGAATTTCTACAAGCAGACGAGCGCCGGCAAGCGACTGGCGCAGAAAGCTGCCGGCATGCTGGCGTTTCCGGAGGTGCTCAAGGCAGGCATCGGTATCGGCGGCGAGTACGGCGAAGGCGCGCTATTGATCAAGGGAAAGACGGCTGGCTACTACAGCACCGCGGCCGCCTCGATCGGTTTCCAGCTCGGCGCCCAGGTCAAGTCGCAGATCATATTGTTCATGAATCCGAAAGTGCTGGAGGATTTTCGCAAAAGCGAAGGCTGGAAGGCGGGCGTGGATGGAAGCGTGGCGCTGGCGACGCTGGGCGCAGGCGGTGAACTCAGCACCGACACCATCAAGCAGCCCATCATCGGCTTTATTTTCTCGAACAAAGGACTGATGTACAACCTGACATTCGAAGGCTCGAAGATCACTCGTCTCGAACGTTGATCGGGCGGCGGGCGCGATCGGGACGCCGGACTGCTTGCGTTCGCTCACCCGCTCGCTTTCACCGACTCCAGGTCGCGCGCAGCAAATTGTCTTCCTTGTTGTACTGGAACTGGAACTCGAGCTCGCCCTTGTACGCGTGGTGCAGCGCCTGCGCGATATCGCGCGCAAGATGGGTGTCGGTGGTCGTGACCATCACGCCGTCGGCGCTATCGACGATCGACATGATCCGCTGCAGCGGGTGTTCCGCCTTTTCCTTCGCCTCGTGGTGTCTGATCAGATGCAGTATCTCGTCGCGATGTTCCCCGAGGAACGCGCCTTTCAGCGTCACGAAACCCGCGGGAAACCTGTCGTGGACGCGATGGCACGCCGGACACCTCTCCGCGTGCGCCCCCGCGGGCGCGGCACCCCAGATCCAGCGGCCGTTTTGAAACACGGCGCCGCAATCGGGGCAGCGCGTCGGTTCCGGCAGCTTGCGCCCCGCCTTGTAGCTGTCATGTACCAGCTCCTGCAGCAGCTGCTCCCTGCCGATCGGCTGGAATTCCCTGCGTTGGCTTTTCATGATTGACCTCTCGTCGCAATGCGTTCATGAGCGCCCTGCGGCATCGCGGGCTCAGAGCTTCGGGTTAGCCTCTTGGACGTAGGTCTTTTCGTGCTGTCGCTGGCAAATGAAGCAGCGCTTCGCGGTAGGGTAGGCGAGCAAGCGTTCGAATCCGATGTCGCCGCCGCGAACGAGTTCGGCCAATCCGATAATCTGCGCCTGTTCGTTAAACGCACCCAGAATCGCGTCTCGGGTGAAGTTCAACCCGTCCACGTAGCTGGAAATGGTTCCATCGGAGAGCGAACCGCAGAAGCGCTTGCGCCGGCCGTCTGGCGAAAGGGCGAGATAGAAGTTTCTGACGGCCTCCCGCTCGAATACTGTCAGTGGCCTGATAATCATCAAATCAATCTTCCGTGGCAAATCCCCTTTGCGCTCTACTAATATCATATTGGTGCGATGCACCATAGTGTATTATCTGATGGTTAACATCAAAAAAACGGATGGAAAAATAGCGGGGTCTGGACTGCCGGCGAAAAAAACTATTGCGCTGCACCATTGGTTGTTGTACTATTCGTTTGCGGGGTTTCTCCTCCTCCTCCTTTGGAATCCCGTGTTTAAGCCGGTGGCGTTTCAAAAAGCGCCACCGGTTTTTTTTCGGCATTTTCTGTCGCTCTATTGGCTGGTCTGGCCCGTCTGTGCCCGCAGAAAGTCCCGCTATTGCATGTCTTCCTTCAACAGATGTTCGACCAATAAGTAATCGCGTATTAGGGCGATTGCAGGAAGAGCGCCCCCCGACGCTGTTTGGACGGTCGGGCCGGCGCGGCAGCAAAGTATTTTGCGGATAGCGTAAAATTACATCTCAGAACACAATTTTCGAGCGCCAGGGCAGCGCGGAAAGGCGCACGTGAAAACTCCGAAAAGAATCGAACCGCTGGTCGAAGAGGGTCTCGTCGACGAGGTCATGCGTCAGCTCATGAGCGGCAAGGAAGCCGACGTATACGTAGTCCGCTGCGGGGAAGATACACGCTGCGCGAAGGTATACAAGGAGGCCATCAAACGCAGCTTCCGCCAGAACGTCCAGTATACGGAAGGCCGCAAAGTAAAGAACAGCCGCCGCGCCCGCGCCATGGAAAAGGGTTCCCGCTACGGGCGCCAGGAGCAGGAGCAGGCATGGCAAAACGCCGAGGTAGACGCCCTGCACCGTCTTGCCGCCGCCGGGGTGCGCGTCCCGCAGCCCTACAACTTCCTCGAGGGCGTCCTGCTGATGGAACTGGTGACCGACAGAAATGGGAATGCAGCGCCAAAGCTCAACGATCTGGTGCTAAGCGACGCGCAGGCGCGCAAATACCATCACACACTTATCATCCAGGTCGTGCGCATGCTTTGCGCCGGCATCGTCCACGGCGACCTGTCCGAGTACAACGTGCTTGTCGGCAGCGACGGCCCGGTCATCATCGACCTCCCCCAAGCCGTCGACGCCGCCGGCAACAACAGCGCCGGCATCATGCTCGAGCGCGACGTCGACAACCTGACCGCCTACTTCGGCCGTTTCGCCCCCGAACTCCGAACCACCGATTACGGCCGCGAGATCTGGTCGATCTACGAGCGCGGTAAGCTGCACCCCGAGATCACGTTGACCGGTTGCTTTGAGCGCAACCAGAAACCCGCCAACGTGGGTAGCGTCATACGCGAAATCGACGACGCGATGAAGGAACAGGCAGCGCGTCAGCGCTACAAGCTGGCGATAGAGCAATAGTCCAATTTCCAACGACCTTCGACCGCCTCACCGAGCACCCGGCGCAGTATCTTGCGTGACGGCATCTGGTTCGACCGATACGCCGCCTTAACCGTTTTTTCGACGGGCATCTGCGACTTCCACCCGATTGCTGCCGAACACTTTTGCGCTGCGCAAGGCGGACTCTGCCGCGTGCACGAGCTCAACCGACGTTCTGCCATGATGCGGAAACAGCGACACCCCGAACGATGCGGATATTTTCCCGAGCGGGCGGCCAAAATGTTCCAGGCTGCGCGCGATCAATCTGCATCTGAGGCATTTGAAACCGGATCCGGGCGGTTAATCGGACCGTAAATCCAGTCGCGGGTGAGCGGCAGCGGATTCGGGCGGTTCGCCTTGACCGCCAGCACCTGGTAAATATTCATCCAGTTTCGAGCGAAGCCGAACGCGCAACCTGCGAGGTAAATCGACCAGATCCGGTAGCGCTTCTCGCCGGCGATGCGCACCGCCTCGATACGGTTTTTCTCGATGTTCTCGGCCCAGTACTCGCAGGTGCGGGCGTAATGGCGCCGCACGCTTTCCACGTCGGTGACCTCAAAGCCGGCCGCCGACATCTCGCGCAGCACCAGGGAAATGTGCGGCAGTTCGCCATGGGGGAAGACGTATTTGTCGATGAATGCTCCCACGCCCATTCCGACGATCCGGTTGTCGGGATGGGCCGAGGTGATGCCGTGGTTCAGCGCCACCCCGCCCTCCGCAAGCAGGGCGTCCATTTTGCGGAAGTAGGCGCCCAGGTTTTTCAGCCCGACATGCTCGAACATGCCGACGCTGGCGATCCGGTCGTAGCCGCCTGTTTCCGGGACATCCCGATAGTCCTGCAGCCGTACCTCGCAGCGCCCCTCCAGTCCTTCGGCCTGAATGCGCTCGCGCACCAGTTCGTACTGGTTGCGCGACAGGGTGATTCCGGTGGCGACGCAACCGTATTTTGCTGCGGCACGAATGATCAGCGCGCCCCAGCCGCAACCGATGTCCAGCAGCCGGTGACCGGGCTGAACGCGCAGTTTGGAGAGGATGTGGTCGAGCTTTTGTTCCTGCGCCCGTTCAAGCGTGTCGGCGTCACTGCGAAAATAAGCGCAGGAGTACACCATGCTGCGGTCGAGGAACAGGCGGTAGAACTCGTTGGACACGTCGTAGTGGTACTCGATTGCCTTGCGATCACCGTGCGCCGTATGGTTGACCGCCCGCAGCAGGCGCTGGATGCGATCGGGTCGCGCCGCCGCGTGCACGAACCGGGCGCTGGCCTCGAAGATGTCGCGTAACGAACCTTCCACGCGGATCCTGCCCTCGACATAGGCTTCCCCGAGCTTCATCAGATCGGGCGGCAGGAAACAGCGCAGCGCGCCCTTCTGCGGAACCACGATGGTCACCTTCGGATCCGGACCGAAATCGAGACTGCGCCCGTCCCATAGTGAAAGCCGCAATGGCGTCGGGTGGGTATTCCTCAGCCGCGTGGCCAATTGCGCCAAACGGTTCTCGATAAACATGGCACCTCCCCGGAGACTGCTCGACAATTAGCCAAATCCCATTATTTTGCCCTGTTCCACGAATAGTGCAACCGGCCCGGATTGACCCCGGTCAAAAACAGGGCCAAAAACCCTCCGCTTGGCGGTCGGACTGCGGAGCGCGGAGGATGTTGCCGAATTGAGCGCCGACTTCACGATCAGGGAGCCCAAGGCGGCGTCGTGACGCGACCTCAGACTGATCAAAGCAGGCACGCGTACGGTGCCTGACTGGTTCCGTCCGGATCGCGCTTCGCTGCCCCGCAGCGCGCGGGGTGAAGGTTTGATATTCGTCAACAAGCCTGTCCGGCCTGCAGTGCAATTCGTCGAGGACGTCACGGGCGAGGTCCGACAATACGCCACTCGCGTGAGTGCAGGCAAGCACCGCCCGTTCGGGGGTTGAGCCGTCGCGCGCCATCAAAAAAAGGGCTATAGACGCTAATCTGTAACCCGTTCTATTCGCTGGTCGGGGCGAGAGGATTTGAACCTCCGACCACCTGCACCCCATGCAGGTACGCTACCAGGCTGCGCTACGCCCCGAAGTTGGTAATTTTATCACGCCGGCCCGAATGAAAACCAGCACTGCATGCGCCTGCGCCGCTCAGGCACTGCTGCCGAGTGTCTCGAGGATGCTCTTGATCTCGCTCTTGATCGCGGCCAGATCGGCCTTCCCCGCCTCGGCGCGCGCCGCGAGCGCGCGGCCGTTGCTCGACAAGCCTTCGTCCAGCCGGTTGCGCGCGCCGCTGATGGTGAAACCCTGCTCGTACAGCAGATCGCGGATGCGGCGGATGAGCAGCACTTCGTGATGCTGGTAGTAGCGCCGGTTGCCGCGGCGCTTGACCGGTTTCAGCTGGGTGAACTCCTGCTCCCAGTAGCGCAGCACGTGCGGTTTGACGCCGCACAGTTCGCTCACCTCGCCAATGGTGAAGTAACGCTTCGCCGGAATCGGCGGCAGGCTACTGTTGCTGCTGTGGCTTTCCACGATTGGCCTTTTCCACCAGTGCCTTGAGCTTCTGACTGGCGTGGAAGGTAACGACGCGCCGCGCGGTAATCGGAATTTCTTCCCCGGTCTTGGGGTTGCGGCCGGGACGTTGCGGTTTGTTGCGCAGTTGGAAGTTGCCGAATCCGGACAGCTTTACGCTGTCGCCGTTTTCCAGCGCAGCGCGAATTTCTTCGAAGAACGTTTCGACCATATCCTTGGCTTCGCGTTTGTTAAGCCCGACTTTCTCGAACAAAAAGTCAGCCAGCTCGGCTTTGGTTAACGTCATTTTTTCTCCCTAGGTGCGCAATTTGGCGCCGACGCGCTGGGTGAGA
>Ga0080064_1004917_pt1 | contig 16351 bp, 16 predicted proteins | sample Subgrocontami54m_FD_69260 | JGI IMG/M metagenome (GOLD analysis project Ga0080064, IMG submission 69260) | Subsurface groundwater microbial communities from S. Glens Falls, New York, USA - GMW46 contaminated, 5.4 m (SPADES assembly) (version 2) ...
AGGTATTGACGAGGCTCAAGGGGGCGACGGAGACTTCGTCGATTCCGGTGATCTTGTTGACGGCGAAAGTGCAGTATGAGGATGTGCTGGGGGGATACAAGCTGGGGGCCGACTATTACATCACCAAGCCATTCACCAGCACGCAGTTGCTCAACGGGATCAAACTTCTCCTGGAAGAAAAAACACCCAATTCATAAAATGCGCCGTGAGGGAGGGCTATAAGCCCCCTCCCTCACGGGTATAATCGGCCGGACCCGGATCAGAAAGTATAGAGGGCCTGCAACGCTAAAGTCGTCTGGTTTTTGTCTCTCCCAGCATTTCGTTCCGCATAGAAGCTCCTATTGGAAGAGTCCCGGCGAAGCTCGACCCTCCCCAAGAGTTTGGAGGTAAACTTGTAAGCGCCGGTCACCGTAATCTCGCTCAACCGTACATCCCGAGAAAGAACTCCGTTTCTAGCGCCATCGCTGTCTTTGAAAATTTCTCCTCGAAGGGCCGTGGTGAAGCGATCTGTCCAGTTATAGGAGGCGATCCCGGCCCATCCCTGCCAGGTCGCGTCACGCCTGCTCGCCGTCGCCTTCTCTTCCTGGCCGTAAGTATACTCAAGGAAAAGCGTCAAGGGCGCCCAGGGCTTTATGGTGGCGACATTGCTCCATACGAGTCTTTCATCTTGACTGTTCCGGTGTCGCTCGGGACCCGACACGATGTTGCTGGCCAGAGAAAAGCTGTCTGTCGGAGTCACTGTAATCCCGCCGAGAAGCGAAAACTTTCCATTATTATCAAGCGCGCTGTCCCAGCCCTTTACTGGTCCGGCGGTTACGGAAAGCATTTTATGAACAGGATAGCTCATCAGGAGGCCGGTGTGAGTCAACGGGACGCCAAGATTAAAGAGAAAAGAACGCGAGATATTCTCATTATAGGCACCCGGGTTGGACAGAATCTCCGTGCCCAGAAGGGTCACAAACTTTCCGGCCTTCAGTTGGAGCCCGGCCCCCACCGGAACCGTATAGGTCAGGAACGCCTCTCGCAACTCGACCGATGGCTCGTCTCTCGTCTCCGCCGGAAATGCCTTCGCCCCTCCCCAGAAGGTTCCTTCCCTCAGCAGCTCACCGGTGCGGCCAAAGTCAGCGACGGCTTTCAACCCCACTCCCCAATCCTTTTCCGGTTTTTCGAGGGTCAAATTGAAATCATTAAACAGCAACGAATTATGATCCTGGTCGAAATACCTCCCGGTAATATCGCGGTCAAAAGCGCTGCGCGGCCGGTTGGAGCTCCAGGTATAGCTGGTGTCGAGAAAGCCGCTGATGCTGATCCCGAGAGCCTTTTCCAGGCTGGATTTTCCCTCTTCAATTTTCTTATCTACCACCCCAACGCTGCTATCCAGGCCGAGCCAACCTGCGGCCAACCCCTGTGCCTCCTGTCCATAGACAGGCTTCAGTGCCAAGAGAAAGAACGCTAAGCAGAAACCTATTCCCTTCACTCCTCTTCTCATCTTACAAACCTCCTTAAAAAGTTGCCGTATTGTTACAGTTGACCCTCAGTTTGTCAAATAAACCCGAGCGAATAAGGACGCAATTCCGGTGCCAATTGTGTATCAGGCGACAAGCCATATTTTGTTGAGATGATTAGGTAGTTTCGCCTTTGAGTCGTTACCTGATCCGCGCAGTGCCTAAATCTTAATCATATGACGATGAGAGATTGAGCAGAGAAGTGTCTCAGCGCGACTGTAATCTTCGGGCGTATTCACGTTAGCGAACTCACGCTTGACGGAGAAATCCGTGGGCACGTCGACGTAGCGGACCCGTCCCTTTTTCAAAATCCTATGTAGGGCATAGCGATTCGAGCCGATCTCCTTCTCCAAGGCGGGAAAAAAGCTCTTCTCATAGATCCCCAGAAGTGGTTCTATCCCCTTACTGTGCCGTGGAATGACTGCATCCGCCCAGGGATCATAATGACCCAACAGCCACTCAATGAAAGGAACAGACACCAACGGCATATCGCATGCGGCCACAAGAATATCTCCGGGAAGGCGCCTCAAGGCAGTTGTGATCCCACCGATGGGGCCCAAACCCTCCTGATCGTCTGGAAGCACAATCACCCCTTTGGGCCAGTCTCCGCCCTTTCCCTGGGAAGTGATCAAGGCTAGCCGCTGAAAGGGAAACTGTTGGAAAACCTCAAGGAGGCGCTCCAGCACCTTTTTCCCGGCAAGTTTCATTCGGGACTTATCGCTGCCAAAACGGGAGCTTGTCCCCCCGGCCAGGATAACCCCGCTAAGCTTGGCCGCCGATTCTCTCGCGAAATTCGTGGAGCGCTCCATAAAATTGTTCCGGTTCGTTTTCAGAACTAGCTAGCTTAAAGAGGGCGTAACGCTCGTAGTGGTTCCATTGGGCCCACTCCTCAGGCGTCACCACTTGCCCCCTATCCTGACTCCTGGCCTGCACGGGCGCTGGAATGCAATTCCGACCTTCCCAGGGCGGATCCGTCATGGGAGAAACTAAAGCAACCTTCTCCCCTAAATATCGGCGCGAGAGCCGATCCAGATACAAGCAGAAGACCTCGCGCTCGTCCCCGGTATCAACCGGAAGATGGCAGAGAACCCGGCGTTCCTCCAAACCGAAGGCAAGCCACGTCTTAAGGGAGATCTTGACTCCAGCCAGGTCGAGTTTCATCCGGACGTGAAACGGAATGCGGCTCAGGCAAGGGTAAAAATCCGATTCAAAACGATAGCGATAGAACATACCTTTGCCTGTTGGCTCTCTTGCTATTGCCTTCTGCCTGCCTTTTCAGAAACCCATCCCCGCTCTGCGAAATCCCTGATGATTGAGCGGTATCGGTTGCTATCCACGACCTTTCCTGGTTGAAGCCAATCTTTGACTTGCGCCAACTCATTCCCTTGGGAGATCAGCTCTGGCCGCCCGATCCCCATGTTCATAATCCGTTGGTAAACTTGCAACACCTTGGAAACCCTGGCCGTCGAGAAGGTGGCGGGTGCAAGGCGGAGCGAGGGATCGCACCGGAGCGTACGAGCAAAGGTCGTGAGGATGCGAGCCCGAAGCGACAACGCAGCAAGCGCCCCTTATCGACGGATCAGGGCATGTTCACTCGACAGACCAAACAAGCCAGGCCGCAATAAGGAGGCAGACGCCGGAGGCCAGAGCGGCCGGCAAGCCAACCAAACCTTCCCCGCCCATGAAAGCTTCGAGCGTTCCCACCAGAAGCCAGAGTTGGACCAGGAGGACCACGGCCAGAAAGGCCATTGCGATTGAAAGCACCGTATTCCGCTGCCGCTTCATACTCTATCGCCAACCCAGATTTCATCGCCTCTGACGGAGAGAGCGATCTTCGGCAAGGGTCGTTTAGGAGGACCGGCCAATACCCGGCCGTCTTCTGCGGAGAAGTAGCCTTCGTGGCATGGGCAGCGAAGCCGCTGTTTTTCGCCTTCATAGACCACCGGGCAGACCAAGTGGGTGCAAAGCTGGCTATAGGCCACGAACCGATCCGGGGCGATGCGGATGAGGATGCAGGGCTCTTGCGCCGTGGGATAACGGAACAGCTTGACCTCCCCCAAATCCAGTTCCGTGATGTGCGCGATGCGCTGCGCCGGTCTGGCACCTGGATGCCAGCGTTGGAGTCTTTCCCACACGGCGATCCAGGCCGTGCCGAGAAACAAGGCGAACGATGTCAATCCCAGGAACTTGGTGAATTCGCGGCGCGTGACGTACTCGTCGTCTTCCCAGTGGATGGGAAAATCTTCCCGCCAGGCCTCTCTTTTCTGCTCACTGCTCACCGCTCACTCCTCACTAATAAAACTCGCCACGTCCAATTCCAGACGTTCGGTCTCGGACGACACCATGAGCGAAACTTTGGTTTTCACTTCTTTTTGGCCGAAGACAAAATCGTTAATCGGTTTCTCCCGACGACGCCTCATCAGCTCTTCTCTGGAGCCGTAGAAAAGCGCTTCACTGGGACAAACCGTGGCGCACATCGGCTTTTTCCCGACTGAAGTCCGGTCAAAGCACAGGTCGCATTTCATCATCTGATCTGCGGCGATCACATACTTGGGCACGCCGAACGGGCAGGCGAGCACACAATTGGAACAACCGATGCAGCGCTCGGTCAGTGCGGATTGGACGACGCCTTCGGCGGTCACTTTGATCGCATCCGCGGGGCAGACCCGGGCGCAGGCCGGATCTTCACAGTGCATGCAGACCACGGGGGTGGTCTGTGGCGAGGAAGATCGCTCGACAAATTCGAGGTGGACCATCGATTGTCCGCGGTGGCTATCGCACTCGCTGCACGCGTGCACACAAGCGTGGCAGCCGATGCAGCGCGACGGGTCGATAAAAAATTCCATGTCCATAATAAAACGTTCAAAGGTTCAAGAGTTCAAAAGTTCAATGTTTTAGATCCTTAAACCTTGAACCTTTGAACTCTCGTTAGCCGCTTTTTTCATCCGAACAGCGCACACCTTGAACTCAGGAATCTTGGAGATCGGATCTAACGCGCGATTGGTAAGAAGATTGGCCGACTGTTTCCCCGGCCAGTGGTAAGGGATGAAGATCGTGTCCGGGCGAATGGTCTGCACGACCATTGCCGGCAACGTCATGGAACCCCGGCGGCTCTCGACCTGAACCAGATCGCCGCTCCGAATTCCAAGAGGCGCCGCCAACTCGGGATGGATCTCCACTAGCGGTTCAGGGTATTGCTCCACGAGGGGGCCGATGCGCCGCGTCTGATTACCGCTCAGGTACTGAGAAACCACGCGGCCGGTCGTCAGGATGACGGGATATTCTTCGTCTACGTCTTCGGCCGGCGGTCGGTATTCGACGGCATGAAAGCGCGCCTTGCCGTCGGGGAAATAAAAACGCCGGTCCTCAAAGAGCCTGGGAGTGCCGGGATGATTGGGCGCCGGGCAGGGCCAGAAAATCCCGTAGCCCGCTTCCAGTTTATGGTAGGACAATCCCGCATAGTCCACCACGCCGCCTTTGGACGCCCGACAAAGCTCGCGGAAGATATCTTCGCTGCAAGCGTAGGGAAAGAGTTTCCTTTTGCCGAACCGATGGGCGATCTCCACGATAATCTCCCAATCCAGCCGGGCGTTTCCCGGCGGGGGCACCGCCTGGCGAATGCGCGTTACCCGTCCCTCGCCCGTGGTCACCGTCCCCTCGTCCTCTTCGTGGAGCGAACCGGCCAGGACCACGTTGGCATAGCGCGCGCTCTCGGAGAGAAAAAAATCGATGGCCACGAAGAAGTCCAACTTTTCCAGCGCCGCTCGGGTCGATGCAGCATCAGGGAGAGAGACCAAAGGATTGAATGAGATCATGAGAAGGCCGCGGATCTTTCCCTCTTTTACGGCATCCATGATTTCCACCGCGGTGAGGCCGGCGTGGGGAAGCTCCGCTTCGGGAATTCCCCAAACTTTGGCGATCTCCTCGCGGTGCTCGGGCTTTTCGATATCGCGGCCGCCCGGGAGTTGATTGCAGCGCTGGCCGTGTTCGCGTCCTCCTTGGCCGTTTCCCTGGCCGGTGATGGTGCCATAGCCCGAGCCCGGCTTGCCGATGCGCCCGGTGGCCAAAATCAGATTGATGCATGTGAGGACGTTCTCGACGCCCTTGGTGTGGTGCTCGATGCCGCGGGCATGGAGGAGCATGCCGGTCTCAGCGGCGCCCCACATCTCGGCCGCGCGAACGATGGACGCAGCCGGCACGCCCGTGATCCTCGAGGTCAACTCCGGTGGATATTTCGCCGCCGCTTCGCGCACCGCGTCGAAGCCCACCGTATGCTCGGAGATAAATTGGTGATCGATGAGATCGCGCTCGATCAGGACATGGAGGATGCCGTTCATGAGCGCGCTGTCCCGACCGGGACGAACGGGAAGAAACAGATCCGCGGTGCGCGCAATCGGGGTCATTCTCGGGTCGATGACGATGATCTTGGCGCCGTTGTCACGGGCGCGCCAGACATAGTCGGTGAGGATAGGAAAACACTCGCCGATGTTGCTTCCGGTGATAATGAGGCATTTGGCCAGAGGAATATCGGCCCAGGGATTGGCGGCGCGGTCGATGCCGAAGGCCATCCGGTTTGCCGCCGCGGCGGAGACCATGCAGAGGCGTCCGTTGTAATCGATGTTGGCCGTGCCGAGCGCGGCGCGCGCAAACTTCCCCATCAGGTAAGCCTTCTCGTTGGAGAGCGATGCGCCCGAGAGTATGGCGAAGGCGTCCTTGCCGTAGCTCGATTGAATCTTGCGTATCTGGTCAACGACGCGGGTGAGGGCCTCGTCCCAGCCGGCATCGCGAAATCCTCGGTCAGTGCGGATGAGCGGGCCCAGAAGACGATCGGGATGATCGTTCTGGAGATAGCGTTTAATCCCCTTAGGGCAGAGCTTGCCCTGATTGACGGGAAAATCCTCCCACGGCTCGAAACCGATGACGTGATTATCCTTGACCTTGAGTTGAATGCCACACTGCACGCCACAGAAGCAGCAGTGGGTCTTGACCAGCCGATCCGGCGCCTCGCCTGCTTGTCCGCCACCCATCGGCATGGATTTGAGATGGGGGCCGTAACGGTCGATCAGACTTTCTTCAGGTATGGGAAGCTGTGCCATCTTCTTTCCTTATCTCCCTAACAGCCGTCCTTGGTTTAACGCCAAGAGTCGCCTGCGGCAGGCCGGACAGATCTCCTGATAGTGTTCGACCGGGCCGCTCAGGCGGTAGTCGATCCCTAACTTGTCTAAGACAGTCTTCAGATCCGTTACTTGCAGCAGCGAAGCAAAAGGTTCTTCGCAGCGGGCGCAGCGGGCCTGCTCCCCTTCCCGTCCCGCCCGTTTGTAGAAGGCCACGCCCAATTGGGCGGCGCGCTGGAAGATGTGAAAAAACTTCCCGAACGGAAGATAGAGAAGCAGGGTGACCACCGAGGCGGCATGCGTGAGAGAGATGAACGCGTAGCCATGTCCGTTGAGCCAGCGGGCGCTCACCGTCAGGCCGAGACCCGTGATCGCGACGATAAACAGGATCAAAAGCGGCACGACATCGTTACCGAACTGCTGCAGGGCGATCTTTCCCGGCTCCTGCATTCTCAACTGAAGCGCCAGGAGTAGACCGGCGATGACCAGGATGGCCGAGAGATTGAGGCCGTTAAAAATTAAAAAAGCGAAGATCGAATCCGGCGCGAACTCTATGACGCCGAGGCCGAAGAGAAGGAGCCTATAAGTCGAGGGGCTTTCGACCGGCGTCTCGAAATGGATCCAACCGAAGACCAGTGGAAAGGTAATGGCAAAGGCGATCATCACGCCCCAGGAGAGGCAAAAGTGCATCATCCAGCGCACCGGGCTCCTCCTGCCGATGAAGCGTTGGGCGGCGAAGTTATCGAACAAGAGCCGACCCAGATGAACGAGATTGCCGATCGGGCGCTTCAAGAAAAGACGCCAGCCCTGCACCCAGTAGAGCCGGGTCGGCGGGCGTTGCAGCCAGACCACGTAGCGGTAAGTAACGGCGAAGGCGGCAAAGACGACGGCGAAAGCATAGGGTGTGAGGGCCAAATCGAAATACTTGAGGCCACGCGAGCCGAGAACGATCATAAGACACACAAACGCCGCGGCCGTAATGCCGACGAAGAGCCCTTTTCGATCCAGTTTCATCATATGCGCTCGGCTTTAGAAAAGGCTGAAGCCCACTCCTTTCTCCAATCATGCCGGCGCGAGGCGAGAACGCCCATGCCGAAGAGCGCCGTCAGACCGAAGACAACAAAGCCGGTCGCATAGGTCCCGGTGACATCTTTAAGAAGCCCGAGAAGCGAAGGCAGCAAAAACCCTCCCAGTCCTCCCGCCGCGCCGACCACGCCCGTCACCACGCCGATCTCTCGCCCGAAGCGCTGGGGCACCAATTGAAATACGGCGCCGTTGCCCATGCCCAACGCGCCCATTGCGAGAGACAGAGAGAGGATCGCCCAAGAGAGCGGCGGAAGCTGAGCGATGAAGATGATCAAACCGGCGACTAATCCATAGATGGCCAGCAGGCATCGGATGCCGCCGAAGCGGTCGGCGAGAAAACCCCCTACCGGACGCAGGAAGCTCCCGGCAAGGACGCATAGCGCCGCCAAGTTTCCCGCCATGATCCTGCTTGCGCCGTACTGGTCGTGAAAAAAGATCGAAAGAAAACTCGCCAGCCCGACGAATCCGCCGAACGTGATCATATAGAGAAGGTTAAACCACCAGGTGTCGGGCTGCTTGAGCACTCGAAAATAGCGCGCCAGCCTTTCGGGAGGCGGCTGCTGCGGGCTATCCTTGGCCAGGATCAGAAAGAGAATCAGCGTCAAGAGAACGGGGACAATCGCAACGCCGAACACCCCTTGCCAGCCCAGCCGCTCGGCCAAACGGGGCGCAAAAAAGGCTGCCAGCACCGTGCCGCTGTTTCCGGCGCCGGCGATCCCCATCACCAACCCCTGATACTGAGGCGGATACCAGCGGCTGGCCAGAGGAAGAGCTACGGCGAAGCTCGCACCGGCCACGCCCAGCATGAGTCCTACAAGAAAAATCTGTTCGAAGCTTTTTACGCCCATCCAGCCGACGAAAAGGGGAAACAAAGTGAGAAGCAGTCCGGCGGCGCCGGTCTTCTTCGCCCCAAAGCGATCCGCGCAGAGCCCCGCCGGAACACGCAACACAGAACCGGCGAGGATCGGCAAAGCGACCATCAACCCCTTCTGTGTGGCTGAGAGACCGAACTCTTCGGCGATATAGACTCCCAAGGCGCCGAGCATGACCCAGACCATGAAGCTCACGTCGAAGTAAAGAAAGGCGCTGAACAATGTGCCCCGGTGGCCTATTTTAGAGAACTCTTTCCAACTCAATCCCACAATCTTCCTCCTAGTCCGACAATGTGAATTGGTCGCCTTGAGCGACGAGCTTGAAAATCTTTGCCTTGAGCTTCGCGTCCGTCGAGCAGGCGCCGGTTTTGAGATCGAACTTGTAGCCGTGCAGAGGACAGACGACCTCGCCCTCTTCGATCCACCCTTTGCAGAGCTGCCCGCCTTCGTGCGGGCAGGTATTTTGAATGGCACACAATTGCCCCTGGTGTTTGAAGACGGCGACCTCGTCTTTGTCCACGCGAACCAACTTCGCCGAGCCTTCCGCAATCTCCTTAGGATCGATCATCGGACCTCCCGACTCTTTGGGTTCAGGAGGACGGGCAGCGGGCGTAATGGTCCGGGGGATTTTTCGTAGTTGCTGCCTCATCGCCTTGAAAGCGCCATGGCGAATGAGCCCGCTGAGGACCTGCGGCAGATCGTTGCACGGGACATCTTCCATAATTTTGACCGGAGGATTGGGCTCCGGTCCCGTGGCGCCTCCCACGTAAACATCCACGGCCTCTTCAACCTGGCCATTGACTTTGATGTTCTTGCCCACGAGGCCGATGTCCGCCGCTGCCTGGTTGGCGCAGCTTGCCGGACAACCTGACCAATGGATGGAGACCGGCCTGGTCTCGCCAAGCAGTTGTTCCAGAGCGCGGGAGGTTTTGAGCGCCCGCTCTTTGGTCTCGATCAACGCGAAGTGGCAGTAGTCCATGCCGGTGCAGCTTACGAGGCCGCGCATGACCCCTGAGGGATCGTAGCGGAGTTCCTGGAGAAGCGGCTCAGCCGTGAGATCGCCGATCCTGCCGTCGGGGACGTTGGGAATGATCAAATTCTGGCCGACGGTGATTCGCACATCGCCGCTTCCATAGACCTCGGAAAAGCGCGCGACCTCGAGCATCTGCTCGCCGGTAATGCGCCCCACGGGCACGGCAAGGCCGACGTAGTTGAGTCCTTCTTGTTTCTGGCGCAAGACGCCGAGGTGATCGGTATGGCGCTCCAGCCTCTCCTCTTTGCCGGAGGCATGCAGGGAGCGCCCTGCGCGCCGCTCCAGCTCTCCGCGAAACTTCTCTACGCCCCAGTCGTCGATGAGAAAGGCGAGCCGCGCCTTGGTGCGCGACTCGCGTGAGCCGTGATCCCGGAAAATGAAAACGATGTGGCCACAGAGCTCCGCCGCCTCTTCCTGCCGGATAAAGAGATCCAGCGGGGAAGCCATCCGATAGCCGCCGGAGCCCATCTTGCCGCCGACGGCGACGTTGAAGCCCTGGACCGGCGCGCCGTCGAGATCCTTGGTCGCGGGCGTCAGCGCGATGTCCTGCGACTCGGCGTGCGAGCAGTTCTCCTTGCAGGCCGTGATCGTGACGTTGAATTTGCGCGGAAGGTTCGTGTACTCCTTGTTGCCGACGAACATCTCCGTGAACTGACGCGCCACCGGCGAGGCGTCGAAAAGCTCATTGGGGGTAAGCCCGGCCACCGGACAGCCGACCACATTGCGAATGTTGTCCATGCCGGTCTGCAGCGATGCCAAACCGACCGCCTCAAGCCGCTTCCAGATTTCCGGCACATCTTCGATCGTGAACCAGCGTAGCTGGATCTGCTGTCGCGTCGTGATGTCGCAGAAGCCTTTGCCGTATTTCTGACTGATCTCGCCCAGGGTGCGAAGTTGGACTGCGTTGCTGATTCCGTTCGGGATGCGCACGCGCATCATGAAGTGACCCGGAGTTTGCCGGCGGAAGAAAACGCCCGCCCATTTGAGCCGCTCCCGATCCCCTTCGGTAATGGCCTCCCATCCCTCCTGCGTATAGCGCGGAACATCTTGAAGGATGTCGAGGCCGTCTTTTTCTCTCTTATATTCCTCGATCTTGTTCATCGTACTGCCTGAAAAAGAAAAGGCGCCTAATCCTGCATGGGAATTAGGCGCCTTTGCCCGGTCTCCGGTTGCGGCGCTGCAACCGGAGACCTTCCACCCTTGTATCGGATTTTAAATATTGGGGGCCCTGGCCTCAGCGGCTGAGCAATTCAAAGGATTTGGCCAACTCAAGCATGGGAACATCCGGTATTTCTTCTTCGGTCCGATCGGCAAAGACCTCTTCGATAAAGATAATATTTTCAAATATTTTTTCTGCCATCGATCTTTGTTGCGGAAATATCTCGGCCACTATCGCCACCCCCTGCTCGCGCTGGAATCCAATAAATTTTTTCTTTCCTCCCCAAAAAAACAAAAGCGCTGCATCGTTTTCCGATGAGCGCCTTTGCTCCTGAAAGCCTCGTTGCCTCTCTAGTTTTATATGAGCAACTTCTATGCCACGCGTTCTATCTTAAAAATCCTCATCATTTTACAAGTTTTATGGTTATGCGTGAGAAACTTGCCTATTTCCCGATCATGTTCTGCCTAGAGATTGGGCGCCCATGCGGAGAAACTCTCTACCATTTTTTATAGGGAAGGAACTTGCCATTTAAAGTGATCACCACCCGGTCACCCTTGGGGTCTTCCTTCTTCTGGATGTCCATCTCAAAGTCGATTGCGCTCATGATGCCGTCACCGAACATCTCGTGGATGATCGCCTTGATGGTAGTCCCGTAAACCTGCGTGATCTCATGGAACCGATAAATGAGCGGATCCACGGGCACGGCGCTATCGAGAGATCCCTTCGTGGGAAACCGCTGTAGCGCCCCAACGATTTCCGGTCCCAATCCCAATGCCTTCGCCACGGCGCCGGCTTCCCCGGCCGACATGGCGGCCTGCCCCATGAGTGCCGACGTCACCCACACCTTATGTTTGCCTACAGCCTTAGCAATATCGTCAAACGTCAGCCCCTTCGCCTCCTTCGCCGCGAGAATCTCGGCCGTAGCCTCTTCACGGGTAATTACTTGTTGGATCGCCATTGGAATGACCTCCCTTTTCGATTTACGATTTTGGATTTTAGATTGATACAAATCGAGCGATTCCACCTCCTATGCTGAGGGCTGATCGCTGACGGCTGACAGCTTTGACACTACCTGTCCTTGCTCCTGGCCTTTCCGAGAGCGTTCGATCAGAAAGTTGAGGATGTATCTCCTGATTTGGCTATACTCTGGATGATCGATCAGCGTCTCGCGACTGCGCGGCCTCGGGATCGGAACCTCGATGATCTCTGCCAACCTGGCCTCGGGGCCGTTGGTCATGAGCGCGATCTTGTCCGAGAGGAGGATCGCCTCATCGACGTCGTGGGTGACCATAAAAACGGTGTTCTTCGTCGCCGTCCACATGCGGATAAGTTCTTCTTGAATAGAGCCGCGGGTCAAGGCATCGATCTGGGCGAAAGGCTCATCCAGCAACAGCACCTTGGGTTGCACGGCAAAGGCGCGGGCCAATCCGACCCGTTGGCGCATGCCCCCCGAGAGGGCCGCGGGCCTTTTGTGTTCAGAGCCCGTGAGACCCACCATGTCGATGTATTGTTGAACGTATTCGTTGACGCGCTGACGGTCCCAATCAGGATAGGCGGCCTTCACGGCAATACGAATATTTTCATATGCGGTCATCCACGGCATGAGCGAAAAATTTTGAAAGACGACCATTCGATCCAACCCCGGATCGGTAACTTCCTTGCCATCGAGAATGATCCCTCCTTCGTTGGCGGTCTCAAATCCGGCGATGACGTTGAGCAGCGTCGTCTTGCCGCAGCCGGAGTGGCCCACCATGGTCACGAATTCGCCTTTTTCAATGTGGAAATGGATATCCCTAAAGACACAGAGATCTCCCATCCCATTGGACCCCGGAAAGTATTTCGTCACCTTCTCAATCTCAAGAAAGGGCATTTCTCACTCCGTGTAGCTCACCTTCTTCGCCAAGCGGCCAAGACCCGCATCCAATAAGAACCCGACGGCGCCAATGGTCAGGATAGCAAAGATCACGCTGGTCAACTGCAAGTTATTCCACTCGTTCCAGACAAAGTAACCGATGCCGGTCCCGCCGATCAGCATCTCCGCCGCGACCACTGCGATCCAAGCCCCCCCGATGGAGATCCTGAGCCCGGCCACGATGGCCGGGGCGGCCGCCGGCAAAATGACTTTATAGAAACGGCCGAACCAGGAGAGCTGGAGCAAGGAGGAGACATGCAAGTAGTCGCGTTTGATGCTGCTGACCCCGAAGGCGGTGTTCGCCAGCGTGGGCCATATCGATGACATAAAAACGACCATGATCGCGGCCCAAACTGAGTTCTTGATCGTGTAAAGAAACAGCGGCATCCAGGCCAAAGGAGAGATCGGTCTTAGAACCTGGATATAGGGGTTGAAGGCGCGGTAAAGGGTTGGATAGAGTCCGAGGACGACGCCGAGAAAAATGGCTACGACCGAAGCTGCGATATAACCCAAACCCAGTCGGCCTAAGCTGTAAAGAAGCTGGATCCCTATCCCTTTGTCGTTGGGTCCCCTGTCATAGAATGGATTGGACACCATCTCCCAGGCTCTCTCCGCTACGGCTAACGGCCCGGGAAGCCCTTCCGTCCGGCCTCCCACCGATGGTTTTGTGCTGAGTTGCCAGAAGAGTAGAAAAAGCAAAAGAAAAAGCAGGGAGGAGAGCCATGCCTTTTGGCGCTCTCTCGCTTCTGCGAGCTGGACGGTCCCGTTCATCTCGGCTCTCTCCTATGTCCGGCGGATGGCAAAGGACTTCAAGTACTCTTCCGGTTTAGCCGGATCGAACACCTTGGTCTTCCCCAGCAAGAAGTTATGCTTAGTCGAATTCTGCGCCGGCGCCTTATAGCCCAGGGACTTCATCACCTCGCGGCATCCGGCGGCGAGATAAACTTCCTCGGCAATCTTCTTGTAGTCAACATCTCCCTTAATGTATCCCCAACGTTTCATCTGGGTGAGGATCCAGATCGCCATGGAGTGCCAGGGAAAGGGGTCGAAGTCGATCCGGTCTGGGACCTTGCGCATGTTTCCCAGACCGTCGGGAAATTCACCGGTCAGGACCTGTTCCACTACTTCGACCGGTTGGTTCAGGAAGTTTTTCGGCGCTATGGCCTTGGCGATCTCCTTCCGGTTGGCGGCTTGGTGGGCATACTGGGTCGCCTCCACGATTGCTTTGAAAAGCGCCTTAAAAGTGTTGGGATACTTTTCGGCGAAGTCCTTACGCGCGGCAAACGCGCAACAGGGATGACCGGGCCAGATCTCTTTGCTGAGCATGAAAATGAACCCGATGCCCTCGTGGACGGCGCGCTGGTTAAAAGGGTCGGGACCCAGATAACCGTCCAGATTTCCTGCTTGCAAATTCGCCACCATCTCAGGTGGCGGGATCACCCGGATCTGGACCTCTTTGTCAGGATCGACCCCTCCCTCGGCCAGATAATAGCGCAAGAGAAAATTGTGGATGGAATAGTCAAAGGGAACGGCGAACTTGAACCCTTTCATGTCTTGAGGCCCTTTGACCCCCTTATGCTTCAGGGCCAAAGTGATTGCCTGTCCATTGATATTCTCTACTGCGGGCATAATAAACGGGACTTCCTGCGAGCCCACACCCATCGTGAATGCAATGGGCATCGGGGTGAGCATGTGCGTGGCGTCCGTTTCTCTATTGATGGCAAGATCTCGGATCATCGCCCAGCCGGAGGCCTTGTAAACCTGGACATCGAGGCCGTGCTTTTTATAGAAGCCCATGGGCTCGGCCATGATGATCGGAGTCGCGCAAGTGATGGGAATGAAACCCACCTTGAGTTCCTTCTTTTCGATGGGACCCGTCTTTTCCTGGGCCAAGGCCTTGGCGGCAGATAGAGGAAATACTTGACTGAGGCTGGCTAGCGCCACGCCAGATCCGACGAGCCGGAGAAACTCGCGCCGTTTTAAGTCGTTGCCGAAGACCGCTCGTACCACAGCGCCTTCTACAATCCGGTCGATGACGGCCTCAGCGTCCTTTGGCGCTTGATCGGGAAGTCCATCCGCCTCGAACACGTTATCTCCGCTCGGGCCGACCGAGAGTTCCGTATCCAAGGAATCCTTTGAATTTGCCATCATATCTCTCCTTTCTTTTCTTAAAACAAAAACCGGAGCTCTAACCCGCTTCTTCTTTTTTTATCTCTTCTGAGAGGAGGATCGCCTGAGCGATCTCCACCATCGACTTGCGCAGATCCATGCTCTTTTTCTGAATCAGGGAAAAAGCGTCAGCCTCGGAAAGCCGCCGACTTTTCATCAGGATCCCTTTCGCGCGCTCGATGGTCTTGCGCGCCTCCAGGGTTTTTTTCAAGTCGTCATTCTCTTTTCGGAGAGTGACAAACTCGGAAAAGCGGGAAATGGCCATCTCGATCGCCGGGAGAAGCTCCTCTTCTCTCAGCGGCTTAATCAGATAGCCCATAGCGCCCGTGTTTTTCGCCCGCTCAATCGTTTCCGTGTCGTAGTGGCTCGTGAGGAGAACGATGGGAAGCGGGTTCTCTTCCATGATCCTCTGCGCGGCGCTTATTCCATCCATATCGGGCAGACCCACGGCCATCAGGATCACATCCGGGGCAGCGTCTTTGGCCAGCGCCAGAGCCCCCTTTCCCCTCGTCCCCTCGCCGACAATGTCGAACCCTCTCTGGCTTAAGGCCTTGAGCAGAAGAGTGCGGGAAGGGAGATGGTCGTCTATCACCAATACCCTCCTCTTCTTCATAATTTTGCTTGATGCCTCTCTTCTTTCTTGCTTTTGAAGGCGGAAATCCGCCGGACAAACTCGGAAAAAAAACGCTCTCCATAGTATTTGAGAGCCTGGGAATAGGATCGGGTATCGGCGCGGATCTTGTCGGTGGAAATATAGGGCACCGGCGCCAGCTCTTTCCAATACTGATCAATCCACCGGTCGATCATCGGCGGCGTCACTTCGAGGTGAAACTGTAGACCGTAAATATTCCTCCCGATGCGAAAGGCCTGATTGTCGTACGATAACGAGGACGCGAGCCGCTGCGCCCCTTTCGGCAGCTCAAAACTGTCTCCGTGCCATTGGAATACCGTCGGCTTTTCCGGAAGATAGCCGAGGAGAGAATCCATCTGACCCTCCGGCGTCACAGAAATTGGGTACCAACCAATTTCTTTAATGTTCCCCTGGTAAACAGCCGCGCCGGTAGCGGCGGCGATCAACTGAGCCCCGAGGCAGATTCCCAACGTCGGGATCTCCTCTTTGACTGCCGTACGGATAATCGTCTTCTCCCATCTCAGGAAAGGGTAGAGCTCCTCCTCGTAGGCGCCCATGGGGCCGCCCAAAATTACCAGGGCCCTGACGTTTTCCCAATCCTCCGGCGGCATCTCGCCTTGAAAGAGGCGGATATAATGGAAGCCGAGTTCATGTCTTTCCAATACCTGAGCGAAGATCCCAAGGTCTTCTCGAGGGTCATGCTGAAAGACCAGGACATCTTCCATTCTTATCTCTCTGGACAGAAGCTCTAGATATCGAAATAGAGAGCGAACTCATAAGGATGGGGTCGGAGACGGATGGCATCGACCTCTTTCTTTCTCTTGTACTCCAGCCACGTCTCGATCAGATCCTTGGTGAACACATCCCCTT